>Ga0114938_1001025_pt1 | contig 20007 bp, 23 predicted proteins | sample AshMeaBigSpring_FD_88675 | JGI IMG/M metagenome (GOLD analysis project Ga0114938, IMG submission 88675) | Groundwater microbial communities from Big Spring, Nevada to study Microbial Dark Matter (Phase II) - Ash Meadows Big Spring | ecosystem: Environmental > Aquatic > Deep subsurface >...
CGTCGGTTCTTTGGCCGGAGACGGCACGGTGACCGCCGCTGCGTTGAAGGAACTGCCGCACGCATGGTTCGCCGATCCCGGGTTCGACGGACCGACACCACTCACCGTCATCGACGGGCGCATCATCCAAGGACACCTCGCAACCTGGGGAGTCTGCCACGTCGGCATCGCAGGGAAATGCACCACCGCCCCCGCATCGAAGAACGGCTACGCGTCGTTCCGCACCGGGGCCGTCCTCACCGACAAAGGCATGGTCAGCGTCGGCCACATCACCCTCGGAACCGGCCACGCGGGACTCGACGCCGACGCGTACACCGCCGCCTCCCACTACGACAACACCGGCACCGTCGTCGCAGACGTTGCAGCGGGCGAAGACGACTACGGCATCTGGGTCGCAGGCGCGATCAGGGACGGCATCACCGACCAGCAGTTGCACGCGTTGCAGGCAGGCGCCCTGTCCGGCGACTGGCGCGGCATCGACGGGAACCTGGAACTCGTCGCAGCCCTCGTCGTCAACGTCCCCGGGTTCCCCGTCCCACGGCCCGCCCTCGCAGCATCGGCGGCGACAGGGATCAGCCCCGTGACCAGCAACCGGCAGCGGGTCGCTGTCGTTGCATCGCTGATGAACGTCGAACGTGTAGCGAAGATCACGGCTGCGCTGCGCGGCCGGTAGACTGGGACTCCCCGGCCGGGACTTTCTCCTCCCCGGCCGGGGGACCAGCCCCCCCTTGCACGACTCCGTCGTGCGAGAGAGAGAAAAGGCTAAGAACCGGAGCAGAGCAACCCCCTTCAACCTCGGTGGGTGCTTGAGGACAGAGCGCCCCCCCCTAGAGAGGGGACGCTTCAACCTCGGAGCCTGGCTCTCGGATTTCGCTACAGCGGGCATGCGCCGAAGATGCTTGGAAGAACATCCGGCAGGCTGTCCGTGTTGCCGGACGCATCGATTCGGCTCGCGTCGTAGTCGGCTTTCAAAGACGCTGATTGGATGCCCCACAACGGGCGACATCAACCGGGACTAGCGGTCAACCACATTTCTTCCACCACCCGTGGTCCAGGTGCTGTCATCGGGACGGATCATCACTGCCCGCCGGACACCTTCAACGTACCACGCGCCAGCGCGACATCAAAGCGGGAACCCGTTCGTCCGGTAGTAGGAGCGGACTGTCTCCAAATGGTGCTTCGCAGCATTCACGGCCATAGGGGCCGTCATCCTCCAGGCGGACGTGTATCCGCACGAACATGTCGCCTTCCACGCCCGCTTTGCCGATGGGCCTTCCACCAGCGTCACCTTGTGGGCGTGGAAGGGCACGCCGCGCACATGTTTCGTCGCCGCGCTCTGCATCCCTGTCGCGGTCATGTATGCAATACTACCGGCATGGGTTGCGGATGCGGCGGCGGGAAGAAAACCCAATACGAGTACACGTCACCTGATGGGCGGAAACAGATCGTCCAATCGCAGACCGAAGCGTTGACCCTGGTACGCCAGCAAGGTGGAACGTGGAGAATCCTCAGCAACTGAGGAAAGACGTGCTACTGTTCATCTGAAGCGTCGGCATGATGCAACTCTGCCGACCGCCTCACGGAGTGAGGGTTAGGAAACCCCGTCCGAGGAGGCCGAAATGGCATTCGCAATGCCGGAGAACATCAACGAACTGAACGTCCAGCAGTTGCAGGACGCCATCAACGACGCGCTTGAGGACTACAAGGCGCTGAACCTCACCGTGGACTCCACGGAGGAAGACATCAGCACCGCCGAAGTTCTCGCGGAGTCGATCAAGGCACTGCGAGGGCAGATCGTGGTCCTCGACGAAGCCGCAGACGAACGTGCCCGACGTATCGCGGCCCTCAACGAGCAGTTCGACCAGCCAGCCGGGGAAGAGCCGCAGGCCGACGCCGCAGCCGCCGGAATCGACGCACCCGTCGTGGAAGCCGTCGAAGAGGCACCCGCTGCTGAAGCGGTGGAGGAAGCACCAGCCGTCGAAACGGTCGAAGAGGTGTCGGCCGCGGAACCCGACCCCGTCGTAGAGAACGTTCCGGTTGCTGCTAGCGCAGAACCAGCAGTAAGTCCGGTACAGCGAGCCGCAGCCAATGCACCACTCATCCAACTGCCGAAGGAGGCACCGATGGTCGCTCTGACCGCCGCAGCCGACGTTCCCGGTTACGCGACCGGGGCGACGCTGGAAACATTCACCGATGTCGGCAGCGCCGTCGTCTCACGGATGCGTTCGTTCCCGTCCACCGGGATGGGTTCCGCGCCCGTGTTCAACCGCTACGGCACCGCGATGATCCGCAAGGAGTTCGCTGCCGGTCTGTCGCAAGACGACCACCGCGACGACGAGGCGCTCCTCGCTGCCGCCGTGGACCAGTCCCGGCTGACGGGCGGTTCCCTGATCGCCGCAGGCGGCTGGTGCGCCCCTTCGGAGACGCTGTACGACCTGTGTTCCGGCGAGGCCGCTGACGGCATCCTGTCGCTGCCCGAGGTGCAGATCACCCGTGGCGGTATCCGTGTCGTGCAGGGCATGGATTTCTCTGCCGTCCTCGCGGGCGGGTTCGACCTGACCGAGGCGCAGGTGATGGCCCTCGACGGCACCGCTGGCAAGTCGAAGCCGTGCCTGGAGGTCGCCTGCCCGACCCCGACCGAGGAGCGGTTGAACGCTGCCGGGCTGTGCATCAAGGCCGGTATCCTCACCTACGCCGCGTACCCGGAACTGGTCGCCGACGCGATCCGCAAGGCGCTGGTCGCCCATGAACTGCGGGTCAACGCCGGTGTGCTGGGGAAGATGAAGACGGCGCTCGGTGCCGCGCTCACCCCCGTCAACCAGGCGGCGACCGTGTCCAGCCTGGAGTCGGTGGTGTGGGCCGCGATCTCGATCCGGCAGAAGTACGGGCTGCCCGACTCGTACACGGTGGAGGTCGCTGCGCCGAAGTGGTTCAAGCAGTCGATCCGTGAAGACCTCGCCCGTCGTGCGGGGAACGTCGCCGCTTCGGTGACCGACGCGCAGATTTCGGCGTGGTTCTCGGAGCGGAACCTGTCGGTGCAGTTCGTGTACGGCCTGGACGACCTGGACGTGTCCTCCGCGATCCAGGTGAAGCCGAAGGCGACCGCGACCCTGCTCGTCTACCCGGCGGGGACGTTCGTGAAGGGCACCAGTGCGGTGATCACCCTGGACTCCGTGTACGACTCCACGGACCTGAAGACGAACACGTACACGGCGCTGTTCACGGAGGAGGGCTACCTCGTCGCGCACAAGTGCTACGGCGGTGCCGTGGTGACCGTGCCGGTGTGCGATTCCGGTCGCAGCGGCGGTGTGGACCTGGAGGCGTGCTTCGGGACCGTGGAACCGGCGAAGCCGTAACCGGAAGGCGGGGGGACGGAACCGGCCTGGTCCGTACCCCCGCCCCACCCCCCTGCGTTGAAGGGAGGCCAGGTCGATGACGACAGCATCGTTGACAGCGGCGGTCACCGTGCAGGCTCCGCGCCCCGGTGTTCGGGACACGGACCTGTTGAACGTGGTCCCCGTGGAAGACATGGCCGAAGGCCCGTGGATGTTCGGTGTGCAGTGGGACGACGTGTCCTGCGTGGACGCCGGTTCCTACGAGGGGCTGTGCATCCCGTCCGGCGAGACGAAGACCGCTGACGGGATCGGTTCCACGGAGGGTCCGCCGTTCGTGGTCCACGCCGCTGTGGCCTGCCGAGGGTTCGACGTGGCCGCGTACGCGGATGCCGCTGCGGAGGCGCTGCGGCTGAAGGCGTCGATGGAGGTGGAGAACCGTCTGGTGAAGTGGGCGGTGAACCTTCCGCAGGCGCAGGTGACGATCAGCGAGGAGAGCAACGTCGTCCGTGGTCTGGGGAAGTTGGAGGAACTGGTCGCGCAGTACGGCGGTCGGGGGCTGATCCATCTCACCCCGCTGTACGCGACGATTGCCGCTTCCAACCATCTGCTGACCCGTGAGAACGGTCGCACGGTCACTCTGCTCGGGACGCCCGTCGTCGTCGGCCACGGGTACGAGCACAACGCGCGGATGACGGTCGGCGGCTACCAGCCTCCCGCCGGTGATGCGTGGGCGTGGGTGTCCGGTGCGCTGCGGTTCCTCCGTTCCCCCGTGAAGGTGACCGAAGCGTTCGACCGGCGCACGAATGACCGTGTCGCGGTCGCGGAACGGGTGTTCGTGCCGGTGCTGGACTGCATGTTCGGCGGGCTGGTGCTGAAGGGCGGGAACCCGTGACCGGTTTCGTGGAGTTCGACGGTTCGGGCGACAACGCCCGTCTGCTGCTCGCCGTCGCGGAACTGCTCGGCCACCCGGCGGACGTGGTGCGGACGAACAGCGACGGGTTCTTCGAAGTGCCCGACGACGTGCTGGACGGCTACCGGGATGCACTGTCCACGCAGGTGGAAGCAAAGACCACGACCGGTGGCAAACGCCGGACTAGGAGGTAAGCAATGGGAACGAAGAACAACTACAGCCTGGTCCGTGGTCGCAGGATGCGGATCACCCGGCTCAACGGCTGCGGGGTGCCCATCGACGGGGTCGCTTCGCAGGTCGTCACGGACGGGTTCATCTCGGTGGGGTTCACCAGTCAGCAGACCGAAGCGGAAGACATCGAGGTCACCAACGCGAACGGCGACATCTGTGTCTCCGACAAGGGGAAGGCGTCGTTCAACGGGTACGGGTTGGACATCACCCTGTGCAACGTGAACCCGTGCCTGATGGAGATGCTGACCGGGCAGCCTGTCGTGATCGACGCGGACGGCGAGACGGTCGGGTTCCGCATGAACACGAAGACGAAGACGGAGACAGTCGGGTTCGCCCTTGAACTGTGGCTCGGTGTTCCTGGTGTGTCCGGTTGCGGCGGCACTTCCGATGCTGGTTCCTACGGCTATCTGCTGATCCCGTTCGTCGGTCCCGGTGTTGTGGGCGATTTCACGGTGGAGAACGCTGCGATCAACCTTGCGATCACTGGTTCTTCGACGAAGGACGGCAACGGCTGGGGTGTCGGCCCCACTTCGTACAAGCCGGTTCCCGGGGTCGGCGGTGCGGCTCCCGCGCAACTGCCTGCACCGTTGGACGTGAACGACCATCTGTACATGGTGTGGACTTCGGTTGCGCCGCCAGAGCCGACCGATGGTTGCATCGCGTTGAACCCGCCAGCGATCACCGGTGTGACCGCTGGTACGCCTGGCAGTATCACTCCTGCCGGTGCGATCATCCCGGCGAACCTGGCAGCGTTGAAGGCTGATCCGGTGATCGGTGACAGCGGAACTTCGAAGCCTGCTTCGGCGTGGACGACGGGCCAGTACATCGTGCTGGGTGACAAGTCGAACGCGTACTGGGGTGGTTCCCCGACCGCTGTCTGGAAGGCTGGCAAGGCTGCTTGACCGTCCGCGCGGCAGGCTCAGGGGTAGGGTGGTTCCATGTCGAACACGGTGTGCGAACCAGTCGCAGGCGAGTGCGCCCCTGAGCCTGTCGCAGGTTGCTGCGACGATTGGCCCGAGCATTCCCCTGAACTCAGGAGGATGGCTAGGGACTTGGCCTGGCGGACGCTCGGCCTGTTGACGGGACAGATGGTAGGTACATGCCCTGTTCTGCTGCGACCATGCGTCGAATCGCCGTGCGGGCAGTGCCAGTCGGCGTACTGGTCGTCTCTGCCGTGGATTCCGCGTGTTGTGGACGGTCGGTGGACGAATGTGTCCTGCAATCCGTCTGGATGTTCTTGCCGACCATTGCATGAAATCAAACTTCCCGGGCCTGCCCACAGCATCGAGGTGCTTGTTGACGGCAACGTGTTCTCATACTGGAAGCAGTACGGAAGTTCGATTGTCCGTACTGATGGTGAGCCTTGGCCGTCCTGCCAGAATCTTGATGTCGATGAGAGGAAGCCCGGAACATTCGCTGTCCGTTATACGCCGGGAGTCCCGCTCACCGCTGCCGGTCTATGGGCGTACAGCGTGCTGGCCTGTGAGTACGCGAAGGCTTGTACGGGCGCGAAATGCCGCCTTCCGGCGTCGGTTACGTCAGTGAGCCGTGGCGGGATATCAATGACTTTCGACAAGACGATGTTCCCCGATGGCACTGGTATCCGTGAGGTCGATGCGTTCGTGCATACGTTGAATCCGAACAAACTCCTGGTGCGGCCGATGGTCTGGTCGCCCGATGTGCGGACGGGATGGTATGCGGGTTGAAAGGTTTCGTCGTCCCCACTGAAATCCGTCCGCTGCTCCTGCTTTTGGATGCGGCGAAGGAATCAGTTGCTTCGCACGGGGGTGGCCCGGTGTGCGAGGCGTGCCTGTATCCGGGTTCGGAGATTTCGCTTGATTACTGCGGCCCAGGTTCCTGTGGATGCAAGGATGCCGATGGGATGCTGATGCTGCAAGTGAATAGCGTGTACATGTACACGTCTTTCGGCAGGTCGATGGAGGGGGAGGCGACGCAGTGCGGCACTTCGATGGCCGCTTCTTGCACGCTCGGTGTGATGCGTTGCGTGGATGGTATCGGGGACCAGGGAGACTTGCCGAGTTGTGAGTTGCTGCTGGATGCTTCGATGCGGCAGTTCGCTGACATGCGGGCGATGCTGAGGGCGATGACCTGCACTCCTGGCATCGAGGTGCTGGTCGGTCGTTATACGTCGGAAGGGCCGGATGGCGGTTGCGTCGGCGGCAGTTGGACGTTCGATATCGCGCTGGAAGAAGGGTTGCCCTGAAATGGCACGGGCACAAGTCTCTAAGGTCTACATCAACGACTTTGCCATCATCACCGCTTGCAACCGGAAAGGTGGGACTGGCGGTGTTTATGACTGGCTGGAGTCAGGTGGACGCTTGGCCCGGATTGAAGCGAAGAGGATGTCGCCCAAGAGCGATATAAGGGACAGGCTGCATAGGCCGGGCGACAGAGGCGGGACGTATAGGCGCAGTTGGAGTCTCTACGCCCCTGTCGGCAGCAACCAGCACCAACTGCGGAGAATCCTTTCGAACCTCGCACCGTATGCGAACTATGTGGAACGCGGACGCGGTGATGTCAGGTACAGTTACATGCGTCTCATCTATTCTTCGAAGAATCAGCCGTATCCGCGCAGGCACAAGTCTGCGCCTTGGTTTCCCGGCAAGCACATCCTCAAAGAGGTCATTCGCGATTGGTGGCGGGGATCGTTCAAGGGCGGCGGGTTCAAGTCGACATATTCGTTCCGGCCTGGGGCAGGGAAAAGACTACGGTGACTGTCCCGCAGTCATCGACTGCTTCGTGTTGCGTTCCTGTACTCTGATCAGCAAGAGGAGAGGACACACCCATGCGCAAGTTCAGCACGTCGCACGCATCTTCCGATGAGGCGTTCGAAGGTTCGGAGCCTATCGAGTTCGCCGTCGATGACGACCTGTTCGTAGCGATTCCGCCTACCGCGACACAGTTCGCGTTCTTCGTCGCTTCGCAGTCGGAGCATCGTCCGATCACGGAGAAGATGGCGTCGATCATCGACTTCTTCGACGCGCTGATCGCCGATGATGCGCAGCGTTCCGTGTTCCGTGCGCGTCTGCTGGACCGTGACGACAAGTTGAGCCTTGAGGTGGTGCAGGAGATTCTTGAGGCTTTGATGGAGGATTGGATGGACCGCCCTACCAAGTCGGCATCCGTCTGATGGCTATCGCCGGTTCCCGTTGGGATGTTATCGACGGGGAGGCGGCGTTGGCGGGTGTCGATCTTGAGGCTCTTCCTCTGCGGAGGTTCCTGAACGCCGTGTATGCGTGGGCGTTGCAGCGCGTGGAGGATGCGGACCAGTTCACTTACCTCCTTGAAGAACCTGTTCAAGGTAGAGTGAGGGACACTGATGTGCGCCGCGAGGTGGAGGATTTCGCTTCGTTCATGGCGGTCATGGGAGGTGGCTGATGGTCGACAGGGTCGGCGCTGTGTATGTCGAAGTTCTGACCGACACCTCTGGCATGAAGGATGCCATCGAACGGCAGAGCAGGAAGGCCGCGAAGTGGGGCGGCAAGGAAGCGGCCGACCGGTGGGAAGATTCGTTCAACAAGAGGATGAAGAAGTCGAAGACCAACATCCTCAAATGGAATCTTACGAGAGCCATTGATGCGCAGTGGGACAAGATCGCGAAACGGCAGGCCGACAAACTTCAGAACGCAATCAAGAACGGCGGGAAGATCAAACTTGAGTTCGATGATGCTGACATCAAGGAACTTGAGGCGCTCGCTGATTCTTTGCAGAAGTTCGCGAGAGCGGAAGGTCTGAGTACGCGGAACGCTTCGCTGCGGAAAGTGTTGGAACAGTTCAACGACCGTCAACTGGTCGGTATCCAGCGTGCGGTGAAAGAGGCTGAACGCGCCCTGGCGCAGCAAGAGGCTGAAGCGAAACGTGCGGCAGAGAAGGCGGCGGCTCAAGCGAAGCGCGATGCGGACAGGAGGAGACGCGAACGGGAAGCGGAGGACAAGGCCGAGAAGCGTCGATTGGACCGTATCGCGAAAGCCGACGCGAAGTTGCAGAACCGTTTCGACAACTGGCTGGCCGGTGGCGGCGAGAAGGACGCGGTCGAGAAGTTCGCCCGTGAGATTGAACGCAGAGTGCCTGTCTCCGTCCAACGGTCGCTCCTGAAGGGCACGCGGGATGTCGATCTCGGCCCCGAGTTGAACGATCTCGCGGAAAGGATCAGCGACCGTTTCGGAGTCTCTATTCGCAACTTGCAGCGCCGGGTCGGTACGTCCATCGTCCAAGTTGTCGATGCCAAAGATTTGGCGAAGTTCGACAAGTTGGAGTCGCGCATCCTCAGTTTCAACCGCCGCTTCTCAAGGGGCGGCGGGGCGGCCAGTGTCCTCGGCGGTTTTTTGACGATACCCCTTGCTGGTGCCGCGCTCGCGTTGAAAACGATCACTGCCATCCCTCCCGTTCTGGCTAAGGCTGGTGGTGCTGTCGCCAAGTTTGGCGGGATCGTCGGGAGGATGTTCCCGGCAGCAGGTGCTGTTCTCGCCAGGGTCGGGGCCGGTATCGGCGCGATAGCAGCAAAAATCGCCGTGCTGATCCTCCCTGTGGCCCTTTTCGCTGCGTGGGGTGCGTTCGCACGCATCCTGTCAGGGTTCGTGGCTCTGGCGAATGCTGTGGCATCCGGCCTGGTGATCATCGGGAACGCTCTTATCGGTGTCGTGGCGACCATCGCGCCCGCTGCTGTGGCTCTCACAGGGTTCGTTGCAGGGATCGGTGTCGTCGCTGTCGCTGTGAAGCCGGTCGTGACGGCGCTCACAGCGTTGAACACTGCGGTGTCCTCGGGCAAAGCCGAAGACTGGGAGAAGTACAACGAGGCGCTCGGGAAACTCGGCACGAACGCCCAAGCAGCAGTCAAAGCGTTGCGCCCGCTGGTGGAATCGTTGAAAGGGTTCCGCCAGCAGTTGTCGGAGAACTTCTTCGCCGGGATGGCGGAAGGGTTGGGCAATCTCGGGCCGACGCTCGACATCGTGAAGAACGGCCTGTCGAACCTGGCGACTGCTGCGGGCGATGTGTTCGACCGGCTCCTCGGGAAACTGGTGTCCCCGGAGTTCCAGGGGGCGTTGACGACTGTGCTGAGCGGCTGGTCGGTGCAGTTCACGAACCTCGGGAACGCCTTGTCGTCGTTCTTCCTCGGGTTCACGAACGTGTTCGCCGCGTTGACTCCGCTCGCGAACAGCCTGTCGGGTGCTATCGCCGGTATCGCGGACAGGTTCCTGGCGTGGACGAGCAGCGCCGACAACATGGCGACAATGGTCAGATGGTTCCAGAAGGCGTATGACATCGCCGGTCAGGTGTGGGGCATCATCGGGTCGCTGATCGGGCTGGTCGCCTCCCTGTTCAACCAGTCCGCTCCGGGCACTGTGGGCGCGTTGGAGTCGATCAAAGCCAAGTTGGACGAATGGAAGTTGTGGGTCGATAACAACTCGTACCGGATCAACACCTGGATGGAGCAGGGGAAAGACACCATCAGCAACCTCGCGACCGGGATCGGGGATGTTGTGGAGTCGTTCCAGAAGTTGAACACGCCGGAAGCGAGGGCAGGGCTGGACAGGATGATCTCGCTCGCATCGACACTGCTCGGGATCATCAACGCGATAGCGTCGGCGTGGGACAGGCTCCCGGGTTTCATGAAGACGAGTCTGGTCACTGTCGGTGGCGGCAGCACAAGGAGCAACCCTGTGCCCAGCACCATCAACAGGACCGGGCTGCCCGCCGCCGGGAGGAGTGCTGTCCGTGCAGCGGGCGGTTACATCGGGCAGCCGGAGTTCTCGCTGATCGGCGAGGCAGGCCCTGAACTTGTCGTCCCGCTCCGCAGGAACCTGAACCAGGTCGATCCCGCTGTCCGCTCCCTGTCGGCGATGCTGCAAGGGAAACGGTACTCGGGCGACCCCGGGTACACCGGGAAGATGGGTGGGAAGGTTGTGAATGTGACGCAGCACATCACCCCGGTATCAGCCGATCCTGGTTCGGTTGCGGCGCAGATGTTGAACCGGCTCGTTGTCGTGGCGAGGAGTTGACCGTGGCATTCCATGAATACCTGCGGATCGACGGGGTGGAGATCGTCAACGCGCCACGGATGGATGCGTATACGAAGAACCTCGGCCTGTCGTTCTACCGTTGCACGTCCGAATGCCCGACCCTTGTCGCGGAGTTGAAGGCTCGCGGCTGGACGAACGGCGATTACCGGCTGCCGAATACGGGCGAGAAGGCCCCTTGGTGGGACAAGGCTGAACCGTACTCCTCCGGGTTCGCGGGGATCAGCATCCTCGATATCACGAACATCGAATCGACGACGATCACGTCCGAAGTCGCCGAAGGGTTGGGGAACGGCGGTTGGGTGGCGAACCGCAGGTACGGGACGCGTGAGATGGTGGTCCGTGCCCTGCTGGTGGGCACGACGTTGCAGGCGGTGAGGCACGGGTTCAACTGGTTGACTTCGACGCTGCGTCGCGGGGGCATGTGTGCGGATGCTGAACGGAACCGTCACACGTACAACGATCTCGGTGTCCTGGGTCCGGGGAAATGGACGGAGTACAAGGAGACTGGTGCGGTCGCACTGCCGAACAATGTGTGGCAGGCGAACCGTTACCACGGTCTTGCGACCACCGATCTTCCGCCTGAGAACACGTACGCGAAGTTGAGCGGCGGCGGTCCCGATGGGATGGGCACGGACCTGTTGGACAAACTGCTGCCGTTGTCGAAACGTGCGCCGGTCGATATGCTCCCGCGTTGCGGGGACGGGAACAAGTTGCAGTTCTTCATCCAATGCCCCGGCGGCAAGGGCGGCGACAGGACGTACAGGTACATGTACGACGTGTATCTGGCAGAGGGGCCGACCGTGCTGTCGTACCGGGAGGTGGACGAGACGTGCGGCCCCGAGTCCGGTGCCTGGGAGGAGATCGAGTTCCGTCTGGTGTCGACCGATCCTTTCATCTGGCGGGAAGAGATTCTGCTGAACCGTGGCCCGGACCCGTTGACCTACGGCAAGTTGCATTCGTTCTGGACGATGTACAAGAACACCGGCCCGCTGACGGTCGATGACGATGTGTGGCAGGCCCCGCTGGTCCGTGGGAAACCGCACACCTACAACGGGTTGATGTCGGCGGTGTGGGACCGGCAGCGGTCCGCGTCCCCGTTCCGCTTGTCGCCCGAGCCTGCCGGTGGGGGGAGGATGGTCGCTGGCGACGGCGGCGACGAGTTGGGCGGGAGCGTGCTGGACCCGTACTGTCCACGTCCTCCGCAGTTCCCGGGATGGCCGTCCGACGATGTGTATTGCACGCAGTTCCCTTCCGGCCCGTACACGTCGGTGATGTTCGTGTCGAAGGTCGATTCGGTCCCGAAGTATTCCCCTGTGACGTTCCGTGTGGCGGTGAACTCGCGGAACGAGGAGTTGCGGGGTGTGCGCGTGTCGGTGCTTTCCGGTGACTGGGCCGAGTCCGGGTATGCGCCGGGGTTCACGATCACTTACATGCCGCCGATGTCGTCGATGGTGTTCGACGGGAGGACTGGTTCGTTCTGGTTGTTGACGGGTGACAGTTCACGTCCCGACCTGTTGCGGTGGACGCGTGCCGATCATCTGGTGCGGCGCGGCACGGGTCAGGGCGCGTTGTCGTTGCTGTCGGAGTTCATCTGCGAGAAGGACGTGTTCACGATTGTCGATATTCCGACGCAGTACCAGGCTGCGCAGGTCGGTGCCGATGTGGCGGTGCTGGTGAGGGACGCCTGATGCTGGGGAAGGGCGTGTGGCGTGTCGAGGTCGCCGACAGGGGCGGCACGAACGCTGTGGGCACTGTGCCTGATGTTGAACGGATCGTGGTGGACCGTGTCCGCGACGATGTTTCGAAGGCGGCGTTGCGGGTCGCTCCGTTGACCGATTCGTGCAGGCGCATGTTGGCCGATGTGCATCCCGGGCGGCATGAGATCGTGCTGTACCGTGACGCGGTGCGGGTGTGGGAGGGTCCGATCACCAGGTTGTCGTTGTCGTCGTCCGTTGTTGAGATCGACGCTGCGGATGTGGTGTGGTATTTGTCGCGGCGGGCGTTGGCGTTCGATTACAACTTCACGGGGCGGCGGCAGAATACGTGCGTGTTCCTGCGGGACATGGTGAACGCGCATGGTGCTTCTGATTTCAACTTCAACGCGGTGCATATTGCGAGCGCGGACGATGTGGCGACTGCTGCGAAGTGGAACCGTTATTCGCGGACAGTGTTCGAAGTGTTGGACAAGTATGCGGAGGATTCCGGGATCGACTATGTGGTGATCGGGCGGACGATCTACATCTATGACACGCATACGAGGGTGCATGTGCTGCCGTTGCTGACGCAGGCGGCGTTCAGCAGTGATCTCGCGCTGGTGGAGTACGGCAGCGGTCTGGCGACACGGTCGGTGGTGACCAACGGGTCGGAGTACAGTTTCGCGATAGCCGATTCGAAATGGTTGGACTATTACGGGCTTCTGGATCATGTCTCGACGAACATTCAGGAGGGCCAGGGCGCTGCCGATCAGGGTGAGGCGGATGAGGCGCGTGAGGAGCAGTCGGAGCGGACGTTGATCAACATGGTTCCTGCTCCGTTGGATGTGCTGGTCCCGGCGAACTCGTCGTTCGATCCGTGCGCCCCGGTTGATTTCCCTGATCTGCATCCTGGTGCTTGGGCGCAGATCGACGCGGAGGTGGGGTTCCGCCGCGTGGTGCAGTGGCAGCGGGTCGATTCGATCAGGGTGACGGTCGAGGGCGGTTCTGAGGATGTTGCGGTGTCGTTCTCGCAGCCTCCGGTCCGATGGGTTGATCCGATATGACGAAACCTCGCATTTCGACGTTCGACGGTTGGGTCGGCGATGTCGATAAACGGTTGAACAGGATCGAGCGGCGCACGTTCGACGGTGCCGGGGTGTCGCATTCCGCGTTGACGTTGCTGGGGTCTGCTCCGTGGTCTGCGGTGGTGGCCGTGGTCGGTCCGCAGCAGGGCGATCTGTGGATTCTGACGGATGCGACGGGCGCACCGTCGTCGTCGCAGGGTCCGGCGAAGCCGGGCGACGGGGTGGTGTGGGACGGGTCGGGTTGGCATAACGTGGGTCCGGTGCGCGGGCCTGCCGGGCCTGCGGGTTCGCCTGGTGCGCCTGGTGCTGCCGGTCCTCAAGGTCCGGCGGGTGCTGCTGGTGCGCCTGGTGCTGCTGGGCCGAAGGGCGACCCGCAGTTCATCGGGGAGGTTGCGGGGCTTCCTGGTTCGGGTGCTGCTGCGGGGACGTTGTGGTTCGACACGACCTGCACACCTGCTGTGCCTCCTCCCGGTCCAGCCGGTCCTGCGGGTCCTGCGGGGGCGAAAGGGGACAAGGGCGATCCTGGTGCTGCCGGTCCCGCCGGTCCCACTGGTCCTGCTGGTCCTGCGGGGCCGTTGGACATCCTCACCGATGTGACGGCACCATCGACGACGCCTGCGGGGAAGGTGCTGGGCACGACCGCGACCGGGCAGTGGGGTCCGGTGGACCCGCCTGCCGGTGGCGGGCAGACACATGCCAGGCAGTGGACGATCAGCGGGTTCGCTGTCGCCGCCGGGGCTGCGACGAGGATCGCAGGGTGGCAGGCCACCAAGGTGAGCGGCATCTACGTCGGCAACGACGACAACCTGTTCGCAGCGATCAGGGGCGGATTCGCTTCCCGTGAAGGCTGGTACCAGGTGACCCTGAACGGTTCCGGCTGGCCCGAAGATGCGAACAGGAAGTTCATGTCCATCATCACCCAGCCGCAGAACATGGACTTGTCCCTCGGCCCGGAGGAGTACTTCAGGGTCAGCATCGGGCAGGCCGAAGACAAAGGCTCAGTTTCCGCGATGTTCTACTACCCGGGCGGCGGCCTCGGGATCCGCGTCGGGGTGGAGGCGTACCACGTCTCTGTTCCGTTCGCGTTCGCGGGGAGTCTGCGGATGATCTACCTGGGACCGGGCTGAGAAAGGACACGACATGGGTTTCCTCACGATCTGGCGGATGGCGGACAACCAGTCGCTGACGCAGCGTGCCGTCGCCTGCGCAGCCGTGGAAGGTGTCGCGGACCCGTTGCGCTGGGCGACGGAACGGATGATCCTGCTGGCGGCGCAACCGGGTTGGGCGGCGGCGTGGGAGTCGGCGGTGGCGAACGGCATCGCGGACCCCGGCGCGGACGAGGCTGTGATCTCCGACCTCCAGTTGACGGCGGCGGTGCAACGGTTGAAGGGGGCGGGGTCTTGAGCGGGCCGCAGCCTGCCGCCGGGTCCGGTGTCACACCGAAGACCCGCCGGTTGATCATCTTCTCGTTGACGGGGATCAGTGTCGCGACCGTGGTCGCCGAGGTGGTGCTGCGCGTCGTCACCGGCAGCGGGTCCGACGCGATGCTCACCGTCGCCGCGACCGCTACCGGCGGCATCTGCGGGATCGCCGTGCCGCAGAGGACGGATTAGCGCGGTGCCGTGGAACCCTGAACGCGCGAAGGCGGCGGTCACCCTCGGGATAGCGGTGGCCGTGGTCGTGGTCGGGCTGATCAGGGACGAGGCGGGGACGGTCGCTGCGGGGATCGGGACGTTGGCGGTGCCGGAGGTGCTGCGGGTCCGGGTGCGGACACGTTCCGGCGGGACTGTGGAGGTGGACCGTGGGTGACTGGCGGGCACGGTTCGCTGCGCTGGCGGTGGTCGGCTTGTCGGGTTGGGCGGTGTGGGTGTCGGTGTCCGGGGTGCTGGCAGTGCCGGGTCCGCAAGGTCCGCAGGGGGTGCAGGGGGTCGCGGTTCCCGGCCCCAGGGGTCCGCAGGGTGCGCAGGGTCCGCCGGGGGTGGACGGGGCGACCGTGGTCGGGCCTGAGGGTCCGACCGGCCCTCCCGGTCCTCCCGGTCCTCCCGGTGCGCCCGGGGTGTCCGTGACGGGTCCGCAGGGTCCGCAGGGGGAGCCTGGGGAGTCCGTGCAAGGCCCGCAAGGGGAGCAGGGTCCGCAGGGGGAGCAGCCGGACATCCTGCCGCCGCTCATCGGGGCCGGTGAGGGATGCCCCGCAGACTACTACTGGCAGCAGATCGTGCTGCCGGACGGGACGGAGGTGGCCGTATGCGTCCTCGGCTGACAGCCGCGTACCGTGCGCCTGCTGCGGTAGAGTCAGGGTCATGAGCAGCCTCGTCACCGTGCATGGTACATTCCGTGCCGCCGACGACAGACCGGCCACCGGTCGTGTCCTGTTCGAACCGTTGTGCCCGTGGCCGAACAGCCAGGACTCCCGCCTCGTCGTGCAGGAACCCGTGTCCGTGCAACTGGACGAGCACGGCATGTTCACCGTCGCCCTCGTCCCATCGGACGACCCGGGCTGGCAGCACGGGCAGACCATCCCGTACCGGGTGACCGTGCAGGTGACAGGGTCCGGGCAGTCCCGTTCCGGGGTGTACGTGTTCCCGTCCACCGGGCCGCTGGATTTCACGAAGATGCTGCCGGTGGACGAATGCGACATCCCCATCGTCGCGATCACCCCGGTGCCGGGTCCGACAGGTCCGCAAGGTCCGCAAGGGTTGAAGGGCGACAAGGGCGACCCGCAGTTCATCGGGCAGGTCGCCGGTCTTCCCACTGGGACGGTGGACCCCGGGACGTTGTGGTTCGACACGACGTGCGTCCCCGCGACACTGCCGCCCGGACCTCCCGGACCTCCCGGGCCTGAAGGGCATCAGGGTCCGGCGGGGCCGCAGGGTCCGGCGGGGCAGAGCGTCACGATCCGTGGCACGTTGGACGCGACGAACCCGCTGCCCGGGTCGGTGAACGCGGGCGACCTGTTCATCGCGGGTTCCACGCCCCCTCCAGCGGGTTGGCCTGGAGGGTTGACCCCTGCTGCGGGGAACGGTCTGGTGTTCGACGGTTCGGGTTGGCATGATGTCGGTCCTGTCCGTGGTCCTGCCGGTCCTGCCGGTCCAGCGGGGGCGAAAGGGGACAAGGGCGACCCTGGTGCCGATGGTGCCGCCGGTGCGACCGGTCCTGCCGGTCCTGCGGGTGCGAAGGGTGATCCGGGTATCCCCGGTCCAGCCGGTCCCCAGGGGCCGAAGGGCGACCCTGGTGCTGCCGGGGCTGCGGGTGCCGCCGGTCCCGCCGGTGCCGGTGTGCGCATCCTCCCCGCCGTCGCGGCACCAGGGAACCTGCCGTCTTCGGGGAACACGGTCGGGGACACGCGGCTGGCAACATCGACGGGGAACCTGTATACGTGGAACGGTTCGGTGTGGGTGGACGCCGGTCATGTGCAAGGCCCGCCCGGGCCTGCCGGACCCGTGTCGGCGTGTTTCGTCGAATCGTTCAACTACACGAAAGACGTGCCCCATGACATTGCCCACAACCTGTCGAAACAGTTCCCGCAGGTGACGGTGTGGAACGAGGCGAACAAGCGGATGGTGTCGGTCGATGTTGTGTCGAAAGACGCCGACACGTCCACAGTCACCACGTCGGTGACCGGTCTGCACACCGTCGTGGTCTGCTGAGAGGGGTGGACGATGCCTGACATCGAAGGTGTGCCGGACGTTATCAACGAGACAGTTGTCCCGGCGAAAGGGAAGTTCACGCAGATTCAGATGAACGGCGTCCCGATCTTCGTCTGGCAGACGGGGACGTGGAACCCGGGTTGGGGGTCGTTCGATGGGACGCAGACCAGTCTCGCTGTCGGGAAGGACGCGAACTTGGGTTTGTCCCCGAACACGACAGCGGTAGGTTTCGGGGCTGCGAAGAATGCGACCGGCCAGGGTTTCACCGCTGTCGGGGAGAACGCGGCAGGTGCAGCGTCCGGTGTTGACGTGATCGCTGTCGGCCCTGGTGCCGCTTCCGATGCGACAGGGTCGTCGCTCACCGCTATCGGGTCGAACGCTGCTCAGCACTCCGCAGCGACCGAAAGTGTGATCATCGGCAGGGACGCCGGGGCCAACAACGGCGGGAAAGGGCAGGTGGTCATCGGGCCGCGTGCCGGTCAGAACGTGACAGAAAGCAGGTCGGTGCTGATCGGGTTCGAAGCGGGACATTTCACCGCTACCGGTCCTGGTGCTGTCGGGATCGGTAGCCGCGCTCTGGCCGACGCGGACGGTAGGGCCGATGTGGTCGCTGTCGGGACGAACGCCGGTGTCGCTCTGACCGGGACGAGTATCGTCGCTGTCGGTGCTGGGACTCAGCCGTTGTCGGCCGACCCAGTGTCGAAGAAGACGATGACATCTGCGGATGTGAATGTTGCGGCGGGCACGTTCACGGTGACGGGGCACGGGTACGGGAACCCGGGTGACAGGGTGAAGGTCATGCTGATCCCGAGTGTCGGGGGGATTGGGCCTGCGCCTTATTCGGTCGCCGACAAGGGTGCGGTGGCCGAGGTGGAGGTTGTGGACGCTGACACGTTGCGTGCAGTGAATGGTGTGCTGTCTGCGGGTTCGGGTGCTTTCACTGTGTACAAGGCTGCTGCGAACATGTTGCGCGATGTGATCGCGGTCGGCTATTCGGCGTATGCGACTGCTGATCGGACTGCTCAACTGTTCCAGCCTGAGATGACTGGTGCGGTGCTGCGTGTCGGTGATCGCAGGATGATCAGTGTGCAGGAGTTGCAGCAGATGGTTGCGGCTTCGACGGATTGGGCGGCGTTCAAGTCGAGTGTTGCGAATCTGGCTGGTTGAGGGGCGGAGCGATGGCAACAACAGGGTGTCTGTACTTGAAGGCGGTTGACGGGTCGTGGGTGCCGTTGTCGGTGGGTGGTCCGCAGGGGCCGAAGGGCGACAAGGGCGATCCGGGTGCGCCGGGCGGGTTGCAGTGGGACGACATCATGGGCATGGTCCCGCAGCCGTTCAACGCGGGCAGTACCTACGCGGAAGGGGATATCGTCCTGTTCAACGGCTCCCCGTGGGTCGCGAAGAAACCCACGCAGGCCGGTGACTCGCCCGCGTCCGCGCCCGGGAAGTGGCTGGTGCTGGACGTGGAGGCGGTCGCGTTGAAGGCGGCGCACGCGCAGCAGGCCGTCGCGGACCTGAAGTTGGACGACCTGACGGACGTGTCGGCTCCCGCCGGGACGCAGGCGGGGATGCTGCTGGGTACGACCGCTGCGGGTGTGTGGGGGCCGGTCGTTTCGGTCGGGTCGGAGTCGCAACCGGCGCAGCAGGGGCCGGAACTGGGTTCCGGGTCCGGGTTGACGCAGACTGTGACCACGGTGGCCGGGCAGACGTACCAGGTCGGCGGTACGGGGATGACCGCGATCACGGTGGACGGGGCGGCACTGGGCTTGGCGGACGGCTGGTCGTCGTTCGTGGCTACGGGGTCGTCCCATACGCTGGTGGGCACCGGCGGCACGGTGCTGTCGGTGAAGCAGGTCACAGGCACGGTACCGCCCCTGTTCACGATGGGCGGGCTGGAAGTGCGTCGCCGCAGTACGTCGCTCGGTATCGGGTTCAACGCGCAACGCGCGCTGACGACAGGGTCGTACAACAGCGCGGTCGGCGTCAACGCGCAATTCTTGCTGACGACAGGGTCGTACAACAGCGCGGTCGGGTACAACGCGCAACTCGCGCTGACGACAGGGTCGTACAACAACGCGGTCGGGTACAACGCGCAATCCGCGCTGACGACAGGGACGGGCAACAACGCGGTCGGGTACAACGCGCAATCCGCGCTGACGACAGGGTCGTACAACAACGCGGTCGGCGTCAACGCGCAACGCGCGCTGACGACAGGGTCGTACAACAGCGCGGTCGGCGTCAACACGCAGAACCACGACAGCCAGAAACCCGACGTGAACGGCTCCACCGCGCTCGGCACCGACAGCACCGGCGTCGGTGCGTACACCGACCGGGACAACACCATCGTCCTCGGAACCCCGATGCACACCATCGTCCTCAGAGGCCCCGGCAAAGGCATCGAAATGCCGTCCGCCGACGGCAAACGGTGGATCGTCCGCGTCACCAACACCGGAACCCTGGAGGTCGTAGCCGCATGACACCCGACACTCTGCGCTGGCTGCACTGGCTCGTCTCGTCGCAGCAGGTCGGAGTTGCAGCACCCGACGCCGCCCACCAACTCGCCGCAGCGCAACAAGCCCTGGCCGAGATCACCGCCGCATTGCAGGAGGGCCAGCCTCTCCCACCACACGGGGACGACCGGTGACCGGCCTCGCCCCCGGTATCAGCCTCGTCGCCGCGACCGCAGGCGTCTGGATCGGATAGGAGGAACCGATGAGTTACTACACCATCAGCATCATCGCCGCAGACCAGTACGTGAGGCAGCGGGTCGCCGCGTGCGCCGCCCAGGAGGGCGTCGCCGACCCCGAATCCTGGGCGTTCCGCAACAGACTGATCCTCGCCGCCAGCCCAGGGTGGGCGGGGGCGTGGGAATCGGCGGTCGAGAAGGACGTGGAAGACCCCGGGAAGGACGAGGGCGTGATCACCGACTCGGCTATTTTGGCGGCGACTCAGTTGCTGCTGAAGCCTCCCGCACCGCCCGAGGAGACGGCATGAACACGACCACGAACAACGGAGACGACTGATGGCACTCACCACACCGAAACACGCCCTCCCCTACCCGGAG
>Ga0114938_1001026_pt1 | contig 19999 bp, 22 predicted proteins | sample AshMeaBigSpring_FD_88675 | JGI IMG/M metagenome (GOLD analysis project Ga0114938, IMG submission 88675) | Groundwater microbial communities from Big Spring, Nevada to study Microbial Dark Matter (Phase II) - Ash Meadows Big Spring | ecosystem: Environmental > Aquatic > Deep subsurface >...
CCTGATGCAGGTGCGCTTCGTCTGCGCGGCCGCCCCGTCGCACCCGCTGCATCGGCTGGGCCGCACGCTCACGCTCGACGACCTGCGCCACCACCGCCACCTCGTGGTGCGGGACTCGGGCGCTGCACGCAGCCGCAGCAGCGGCAGCTGGCTCAACGAACAGCGCTGGACCGTTTCGCACAAGGCCACCTCGATCCGTGCAGCGCGCATGGGGCTCGGCTACGCGTGGTACCCGGAGGAGAACATCCGCGAGGAACTCGCCACCGGCGCGCTCGTGCCGCTGCCGCTCGCCGAGGGGCGTGAGCGCTACGTGACCCTCTACCTCATCTTCGCCGATGCCGACACGGCCGGGCCTGGCGCGCGGCGGCTCGCGGGCATCCTGCGCACCCGGGTCGCGGACGCGTGCCGGTCGCGCGAGGGCAGCCCGATACTCTAGACTCCACTCATGAATCTCGGCCGCCTGCGCGCACGCACGCTCCGGGAGCGGGTGGTCCTGCTCCTGCTGCCCGTGCTCGCCTTCCGGCTGCTGTTCCCGGCGGGCTTCATGCCCCGCTTCGGCGACGACCTCGAACTCTCGATGCAGATGTGCCACGGCGACGCGCAGTCCGCCGCCGTGATGCGCGTGCTCGATGACGGGCGTTCGCAGCCGGGCAGCGAACGCGATGGTCACTCCGCGCCGTGCGTGTTCGCCGCGATCGGCGCATTCGTCGCACCCGAGCCACCGTCCGCGGGCATCGCCGTCGCCGCGCACGATCCCATCGACCCGGCCCCGCTCGAGCGCGCGCCGGCACTCCGCCTCTCGCACCGTCCGCAATCACCACGCGCTCCTCCGCTGCCGTTCTAGCCGATCCGCGCTAGATCGATCACGCAGAACAGGAGTGCTTCCAATGCCGAACCCACACGACGCGCGCCGCGCGCGCCTGCTCGCGTCGCTATTCGCGGCCCTCGCAATCGCGGCCGTAGCCGACGCCGATGCCGTCCTCGATGAAGTCGTCGTCACCGCCTCGCGCATGCACGCGCCGCTCACGGTCGTCACCGACCCGAAGGCGCCGCGCCAGCCGCTGCCTGCGCACGACGGCGCCGATTACCTCAAGACCATCCCGGGCTTCTCGGTGATCCGCAAGGGCGGCACCGACGGCGACCCGGTGTTCCGCGGCATGGCCGCGTCGCGCGTCAACATCCTGCTCGACGGCGAGCAGGTGCTGGGCGGCTGCGGCATGCGCATGGACCCGCCCACGGCCTACGTGTTCCCGGAGGCGTACGATCGCATCGTGGTGGTGAAGGGCCCGCAGACGGTGCTGCACGGTCCCGGCAATTCGGCGGCCTCCGTCTCGTTCGAGCGCGACGTGCGGCGTTTCGAGGGGCGTGGTTACGAGGCGTATGCGAGCGCGCTCGGCGCGAGCGCCGGACGCAACGACCTCGTCGGCGACCTGCGGGCCGGCAACGCGTCGTCGTACGGCCAGCTCACCGGCACGCGCGCCGAAGCGGACGACTACGAGGACGGCGCCGGAAATCGCGTGCACTCGGCCTACGAGCGCTGGAGCACGAGCGGCGCGCTCGGCTGGACGCCGGACGATGCGACACTCGTCGAACTCTCGGGCATCGCGAGCGACGGCGAAGCCGCGTACGCCGATCGAGCGATGGACGGCGTGGCGTTCGACCGGGAGAACCTCGGGCTCAGCGTGCGGCGCGACGACGACGACGGCCTGGCGCGCGGGTTCGAGGTGCAGGCGTACTACAACTACGTCGATCACGTGATGGACAACTTCAGCCTGCGGGACTTCACGCCGACGCCCACCATGCCGGGCAAATCCGTGCAGAACCCCGATCGGCGCACGACGGGCGGCAAGGCGACCCTCGACCTCGCCTGGGGCGAAGGCACGGCGGCCACCGTGGGCACCGACCTGCAGGAGAACCAGCACTCGCTGCGAGCCACGATGAACCAGGACCTGATGCCGTACCAGGGCATGGCACGCGTCGAGGATGCGTGGTTCCGCAGCATCGGCCTGTTCGGCGAAGTCAATCATCCGCTCGCCGCCCGCCGGCGCGTCGTGGCCGGACTGCGGGCGGACGCGTGGCGGGCGCGGGATCAGCGCGAGACGCTGCGGGTCGGCATGGGCACGGTGCCCAACCCGACCGCCGGCGCAGAGCGCGACACGTGGCTGCCGAGCGGCTTCGCCCGCTACGAGCGCGACCTCGACGGGCGGCCCGCCACGCTGTTCGTCGGGCTCGGCCACGTGCAGCGCTTTCCCGACTACTGGGAACTCGTCTCCGCCGGCAAGGAAAGCGTGGACAGCCTGAGCGCCTTTGACACCGACCCCGAAAAGACGACGCAGTTCGATACCGGGCTCGTGTACGAGGGATCGCGCCTGTCGGCGTCGGTCTCGGCGTTCATCTCGGACGTCGACGACTACATCCTGATCCAGACGGGCTGGATGAAGGGCATGCGCAGCGCCACGATCACGCGCAACGTCGACGCACGCACGTGGGGCGGCGAAGCCGACGCGACCTACGCCTTCACGGCGCGCTGGAAGTTCACCGGCACGCTGGCCTACACGCGCGGCGAGAACCGCACCGACGACCTGCCGCTCGCGCAGATGCCGCCGCTCGAGCTGCGCACCGGCCTCGACTACACCGGTGCACGCTGGTCGGCGGGCGCACTGTGGCGCATCGTCGCCGAGCAGGATCGCTATGCGCTGCGCCAGGGCAACATCGTCGGGCAGGATCTCGGTCGCACGGGCGGCTTCGGCGTGCTGTCGCTCAACGCGGGCTGGAAGCCCGCCGCGGGCGTGCTGGTGTCCGCCGGGATCGACAACCTGTTCGAAAAGGTCTACGCGGAGCACTTGAGTCGCGGCGGTGCCGCGGTGTCGGGCTTCGAGCAGACGACGCGCGTCAACGAACCCGGGCGCACGCTGTGGCTCAAGGCCAGCGCCAGGTTCGAGTGACGACGGCGTCGCCCGCCCTAATCCTCCGGCTCGTTCTCTTCGGCGCTCCAGCGGCGCCGGTGCTCGAGTTCCGCGGCGGCACGCACGGACGCGTGCCGGTTCGACAGCAGCAACGACGACGGACCGCAGACGCGGGCGCGCAGGATGCCGAGGTCCACGGCGGCGTCGAACAGGCTGGGATACCAGCGCTGCCACTCGGGGAACACCTGCTCGACTCGCTCCTTCAGCGTCATGGCCGAAGTGTGCCGAGGCTCAGTCCGGCGGGCAACCGGTCGCATCCCCGCCCTGCTGCGTGGCGACCGCCCGGGCCGTCGCCTCGACTGCGGCGGACAACGGTCCGCCGGCCGCGAGTACGCGCGCCACTTCGATTTCCCGGCGCGCCAGGTTGAAGCAGCCGAGTTGCCGCAGCACTTCCGCGCGGTTGTTGCGCGCCGCCGCGTCCGCGGGGTCCAGGCGCGCGGCGGCGTGGAACCCACGCTCTGCCGCAACGAAATCGCCGCGAGCGTAGCCCAGGTTGGCGAGCGCGAGCTGCGGCAGCGCTTCCGCCGGCCACTGCCGCGCCGCAGCCTCGTAGGCATGAGCCGCCGACTCCCCGCGACCCACCGCCTCGAGACCTGCAGCCGCCTCCATGTAACGCGCGAAATCCGGAGCCGGTGGCAGCGTGCCGGGCAGCACTGCGACGAGTGCCCAGCGTTCCGCCCGGTCCCAGGTCGCGAGGAACTGGCGTGCGGACATCTCCTTGCGTCGTTCGGTGCCCGAACGCAGCACGATCCGGTCACGCTCGATGTCGTAACCGATCACGACGGCGTAGTGCCACCCAGGGAACGGCCCGGCGCCGAGTTTCTGCAGCACCAGCACCGGCACGCCGGCGTCGAGCGTCGCGAGGAGCGCATCGGTGACCGGCGGCAACAGGTAAGGCACGCGGTCGTTGCGACGCGTGGCCGCGACGAGCTCGGGTTGCAGGCTCCCCTGCCGGCCCGGCAGGTACACCGCGGAGGCCAACGCCTCGGCCGAAGTCGTGACGCCGGACGCGGCCAGCACGGTCGCGAGCGCCGCAGGGCCGCACTGGTATCGCTCCTGAGGGAAGAACGGTGTCGAGTCGAGCTCGACCCGCGGGGCGTGCTTCGCCGCGGACGCTGGGTCGAGCAGCGGTCCGCGCCCAGCACAGCCGGCGAGCGTCAGCGCGACACCGATCGCGAGCGCCGCGCCGACCCAGCCACGCGCGGTCATCCGCAACTACGCACCTGCGCCTACGGGAACTTCTTGAAGACGTCGATGACGCCGACGGCCTCAAGGATCAGCAGCACGAGGAACACGATGCCGATGACGGCGAGCGCGTCCGCGCCGGCCGGCAGGTCCGCCATCTGCCCCGCGAGCGTGCGCAGCTCCGATTCGGTCAGCGCGGCGACGCGGGTCTCGACCTGGGCCGGCTCGACCCCGAGCGCCTCGAACCGGGCGCGTACTTCCTCGCGCGCGAGCGCTGCGTTCACGGTCGCCAGGTCCTGCGCCCGCGTGCTCGCCTCGACCGCCTGCAGCGTGGTCACGAGCTCGGCGCGCGCCACCAGCGGCGAACCGAGGTTCAGCATCGCAAGGCAGACCACATAGACGATGAAACGCTGGTTCATGCACCCGCCTCCTGACGGAATTCTCACGCAACGAGTGTAACCCGACCCGCAGCGCGCGCACTGAATCCGCTTGCGCAAGGCTTGACGTGGTTCGCAGTCTGCCGGCGCCGGTCAGCTGCCGATCCAGCGCACGAACTGACCGAAGGCGGCCGGGTCGGTGACCAGCACGAACACCAGGCCGAACAGCGCGCCGCCGAGGTGCGCGTCGTGGTTGATGCGGCCGCGCGACTGTCGCGCCGAGTACCACGAGTAAGCCACGTAGCCCACCGCGAACAGGGGCGCCGGGATCGGCAGCGGGATCGGGATGATGAACAGCTTCATCCACGGGAAGTACACGATCGCCGCGAACAGCACGGCCGAGATCGCGCCCGACGCGCCCAGCGAGGCGTACTGCGGGTCGTTGCGGTGCTTGAGGTACGTGCCGAGGCCGCTCACGACCAGGGCCAGGAAATAAAGCAGCGCGAAACGCGCGCCGCCGATCTGCCGCTCGAGCGGGAACGCGAAGAACCAGAACGTCACCAGGTTGAAGATGAGGTGCGGCAGGTCGGCGTGCACGAAGCCGCTGGTGACGACGGTGTCGTACTGCCGGCGCCGCAGGAACCAGTACGGCCAGAACAGGCTGCGCTCGATGATCTGCGGCTTCGCATACAACCCGGCGAGGCTCGCGACGATCGTGGCGACGAAGATGACGAGGGCGACGCTCACGGGTCGTGCCGCACCCAGATCAGGGCATTCGTGTCGAAGCCGAGCTCGGCCGCCCGTTGCACGACGCGCTCGACCGCATCACGCGGGGGATCGGGCTGGCGTGCCAGGATCCACAGGTACTCGCGGGACGGCCCGGCGACGAGCGAAAGCTGGTACTCGGGATCGAGGTCGACGACGTTGTAGCCGCCGTAGAAGGGGCCGAAGAACGAGACCTTCAGGCTGCCTCGGTCGCGCGAGCCGACGAACTTGGCACGCCCCCGGGCTTCCTCCCACTCGCCCTTGGCGCGCACGTAGCCGCGGTTCAGGACGTCGATCCCACCGTCCTCGCGCGCGGTGTACGTGGCCGTCACGTTGTCCATGCCGCGTTCGAATCGGTGGTCGAGCCGTGCGACCTCGTACCACTGACCGAGGTAGCGCTCTGCGTCGAACCCGCCGACCGGCTCGACGCCCTCCGGGATCTGGGCACAGCCGGACAGCAGGGCCGCCGCGAGAATGAGAAAGTTGCGCATCTGGACCATGTCTCACTCAGGTGCACCGGGTTGTCACGGATGATCGCAGAAAACGGCTGCGCGGATTCCGGAAAGCCACACTGAGCGTCCAGCGAAACGGCGCCTATAAGTAGGGTGGTCGGCCGCCGAGCCGATCGCGATCGAGGGATCTGCCATGACGGCGCGTCTTTCCAGTGCTCGCGGCGCCGCGGCCTGCTTCGCCGCGATATTCCTCCTGCACGGGGCCGCCCAAGCCCAGGGATTCGAGGCCCCCTGGCGCGGCATCTACGCGGGCGGGGGCGGCAACTTCTCCGACGTCAGCGTCGAGGTCGGCAGCGCCTGCTTCGACTACGAGTGCTGGTGGGGTGAGTACCCCTACTACGAAGACGGTGACGGCGACTACGGCTACACGCTGCACGCGGGCTGGCGCGTGCACGACTACGTGGCACTCGAACTCGGCTACGTCGAGACCGGCGACATTCGCTGGGAAGAGGACGTCGTCTACTTTCCCGAGTTCGACGACTACTACAACAACCGCGTGGATTTCTCCGCGCAGATCACCCAGGTGTCGGTGCTCGGCATCCTGCCGTTCGACCGGTACGAGCTGTACCTGAAGTTCGGCGCGGGGTTCTGGGACGGCGAGAGCGTGCAGCGGCTCGACCAGTCGTTCGGCGCCGATGTGGTGAACCGCGGCGTCTCCGACAGCGGCACGGGCTTCCTCGGCGGCGTGGGCTTCGGGGTGACGTTCGCGAAGAGCCTGCACGTCCGCTTCGAACTGCAGACGACCACGATCGACGAGGACGTGCTGAACGCCCGCGACGACTCGAGCGTCGACTCCATGCTGCTCGAGGTGCAGTACCGCTTCGGCGCCGGCCAGGCCGCGTCGATCCGGCCGTCGGCGCCGCCGACCGCTACCCCTTGAGGGTCGTGACGCCGGCGACACCCTTGGCGCGCGGCGGCATCTTCGCGATCTTCGCCGCCGCCTCGGCCTTGACGCGCTTCAGGAGCTTTGGGTCGCGCAGCAGTTCCTCCGCGCGCGCCCGCTTCTCGGCGATCATCGCGTCGGTGAGCAACTCGCCGAAGGTGCGCAACGGGGCGATCTCGAACCGGTGCCGGCGGAACAGCCGGTAGATCTCCTTGACGCGTGCCGGCGCCACGTCGCGCCCGAGCGTGAAGCACTCGAAGCGCTCCTCCATCGCGAGCAGCGCCGCCTCGGCGAGACAGGCGTAGGAAACGTGCGGCGGCAACCCGATGTCGAAGCTGAAGTCCACCGGCCCGGGAATCAGCACTTCGCCGCTCTCGACGACGAGCACGTCCGGCCGCACGGCGGCCTCCTCGGCGGAGATGTCGGGCGGCAGCGCGACGTCGAGGATCACGGCGCCGGGCTTGCACTGGCTCACGTCGAGCACGCGCAGGCCGAACGCGGACGTCGCCGTGACGATCAGGTCGCAGTCGCCGACGCGGTTCGCCGTGCTCACGTCGATCTCGACGTCGGCGTCGGGCGTCTCCTCGAGGATCGTGCGCTTGAGCGCCTCGAGGCGCGGCGGCTCGATCGACACCAGCACCACGTCCTTCACGGCCGCCGCGAGCAGCCGCGCGCAGACCGAACCGATCGCGCCCGTCGCACCGACCACCATCGCCTTGCCGCGTGCCAGGCTCGGCCAGCCCATGCGGATCGCCGTGAGCTTGGCCGTCTCGAGCGTGGCGGCGATGGTCAGGCTGTTGCCCGTCGTCACGGGAATCGGCGCCCGCTTCGCGACCGTCACGCCCGCGTCGCCCACGACCTTGGTGAACGCGCCGAGGCCCGCGATCTGCGCGCCCCGGTCGGCGGCATCCTGCACCGCAGCGTTGAGGCGCGTGTACGTGAACTCGGGCGGGCGCGTGAGCATCTGGCGCGGCGTGGCGCCGAGCGCGTAGATGAGTCCGTCCACGGGCTTGCCGGTCGCCGGTGAGCGGCCGCCGGTCACGGTGCCGACGTACCTCGCCGGCATGTGCGCGGCGGTGGCCTCGAGCCACTTGCGCGGGAGGTGCCGCGTCCACATGTAACGAGGGTGGTTGCCCAGGTAGTCGATCGTGAGCGGATGAACGACGAACGCGAAGCGCTGGCTGTCGGCCTTCGCGGACCGCTCCGAGGGTTTCGATCGTGCGCGCACCACCATCCGGGTCTCCCCCGCCGTTGCAAAGGAATCATAAGAGCGGACTCCCGACCCGGTATTCGTAATACGCGCAACCCGGCTGCGTAAACCGGCGTTGCCGCGGGCCCCGGCGCGCGTTACGCGGCGACCGCGGTCTCAGCGTCGCAACCGCAGCTCGCCGGCCAGTTCCGGGCGGTGCCCGCGCTTGTTCGCGTAGAACTCGCGGATCTTCGCCATGTCGGTCTCGCGGTCGCCGGTCATGCGCACGTACGTGTCGATGCCGAGCGTCCGCGTGCCGTAATCGATGTAGGCCAGCGCCACCGGCACGTCGGCCGCGACGGCGATCTGGTAGAAGCCCGACTTGAGGTGATCGGTGTGCGAACGCGTGCCCTCGGGCGCGATCGCCACCCACATCCAGTCGCGGCGCCGGAACTCCTCGACCAGCGCGTCGGCGAATCCCTTCGACCGGCTGCGGTCGATCGGGATGCCGCCCAGCCACTTGAGCAGGCCGGTGAACGGCCTGGGGAACATCTCGGCCTTGCCGATCCAGTTGGCCGGCAGCCCGTTGCCGATCTTGAAGAGCATGCCGACGATGAAATCCCAGTTGGACGTGTGCGGATACACCATGATCACGCCCTTGGGCTCGGGCGGCCACACCATCACGGAGCGCCAGCCGAAGAGGCGCAAGAGCCACAGCGCGAGGCGCCGGAACGGCGACCGGCTCGAAACGTTCGAGGTCATCGCGGAATGATGCCCGACATCGCCGTCAGTTGCGCGCCGAGCTGCGCCGCTGCAGCGCGCCGACGAACCCGCCGAGCGTCGGCGACAGGCTGCCGGCGGGAATCATGGCTTCGATGAGCTGGAAGCGTCCGCGGCGACCGGCCGCCGCCTCGAGCGCCGCTGCAAGTTCGCGGCGCGTCGCGACGCGCACGCCGTCGCCGCCGAGCGGCGCGGCGAGCTCGGCGAAGCGCCAGTCGCCGAGGTCGTTGAAGCGCGATTCGGGCTGGAACACGCGCAGCATTTCCCAACCGAGGTTGTTCATCACGATCACGATCGGGTCCCAGCCATAGCGTCGGCAGTTGCCGAGCTCCCAGCCGGTCATCTGGAACGCGCCGTCGCCCACCAGGATCACCGGGCGCTGGCCGGTGGCCGCCTGGACGCCGAGTCCCGCGGGCACGCCGAACCCCATGGTCGCGTAGTAGCCCGGCGCGACGAGCTCGGTGTTCTCGATCTCGAGCGCCGTGAACAGGCAATCGCCGGTGTCGGTCGCCACCGGCATGCGGCCCCGGCTCGCGAACAGGTCGTTGACGGCCCGGGCGATGTCGAGCGGCGCGATCGGCGCATCGTCCACGACGAGCCCGCGCGGATAATCCTGCGCGCGACCCGCCGAGCGTAGCGGCCGGTCCGCCACGCGACGCACGAGTTCGTCCACGAGCGCGGCGAGCGGCACGTTCCCGTAGCGGTGGTATCCCATCGTCACGGCGCGGTCCGCGGCAAGCACGGTGTGGCGCACGTCGATGCGCCCTTCGGAAACGCCGAAATTGGTATCGGAGACGATGACGCCGAAGAGCAGCAGGCAGTCGGACTCTTCGACGGGACGGCCGACCTCCGGGTGCGCCGTGAGGCCGAGGTAGGTGCCTGCGACCGGCACGTCGCTGCCGGCGAGCAGGCCGCGGCCCATGAACGACGTGACCACGGGCACGTGCAGGCGACGCGCGAGTTCCGCCACGCGCGCCTCGAGCCCGAAGCGGCGCACCTCGACGCCGACCATCATCACCGGGCGCTGCGCGCGCGCCAGGCGATCCATGATCTCGTCCGCACACGCGGCGACGGCGGCGGGGTCGAATTCGGGCTCGGGCAGCCGCGCCACCGCGGCGCACGGATCCAGCACCCTGTCGCGCGGCAACTCGATATACACCGGCCGCGAGTGCGTCAGGCAGCTGCGCAGCACGCGCGCAATCTCGGCGGGCGCATCAGCCATGTCTTCCAGCAGCGCCTGGTCGCAAGTGACCTCGCGATAGATCGCGTACTGCGAGTCAAGGCGCTTCACCTGGTGGTGCAGCAGGAGCCCGCCGCGGCCCTCGCGCTGTCCGGGAGCGCCCGAGATCAGCACCAGCGGCGACTTCTCGGCGTACGCGGCGGCGACCGGATTGAGCGTGTTCAGTGCGCCGGCGCCATAGGTCACGACGGCAACACCGAGGCCGCCGGCGACTCGCGCGGCTGCGTCGGCCGCGAACCCCACCGCCGGTTCGTGGCTCAACGTGTGCAGCGGCAGGATGGCGGACTCTTCGATGACCTTGAAGAAGGCCAGCACGAAGTCGCCGGGAATCCCGAACACCTGCCGGGCACCGTGCTCCTCGAGCGCGGTGAGCAGCGCCTGGCCTAGATTCATGGGGCGGCGACGAGCAGTTGCGAGTTGACCTCGAAGTGCGACCCGTCGAGCGCCTCGAGTTCGACCTGCCAAAGGTCCTCGTCCGGGATCTGGGTGCGCTCGTGGCCCGGCAGCTCGCGCTCGTCGTCCACCTGGATGCCCCAGATGCGCACGTGCCGCACGCCCATCACCGGGATGCGCCCGGCGGCGAACTTGTCGCGGATCGCGGCAGCCACCGCGGGGCTCGCCCACCTCGCGTAGCCACAGTCACGGATCGCCTGCACCTCAGGGGGCATGTCGGCAACGGCGTTTCGTTCGCTCATGGATGGTTCTCCCCGTCCGCCGCGCACGGCGTGCTAAGGCAGTGAACGGCAGCTTGCGGCCCGGGACCGCAAGATCAAGCCGTAGATGCCCGTACGACGAGTGACCCCGCGCGGCCGCGGCGCGTTCTCTACAATACCGCGATGCAACATTCCCAGGACCCGGGCGCGGGGCAGTCCGCGCGCAGCGTTTCGGTGGTGCTCGCCGGCAGCGGCGGCGCCGGCGTCATGACCGCCGGCAACATGCTGCTCGAGGCGGCGGCACACGCCGGCTATTGCGCACTCATGACCCGCTCGTCAGGTCCGCAGATCCGCGGCGGCGAGGCCGCCGCCCTGCTGCGCATCGCCTGCGAACCGATCGAGTGCATGGAGGACCGTTTCCTCGTGCTCGCCGCGGTGGACTGGGAGAACGTGCAGCGCTTCAACGCCGAAATCCCGCTCGGCCGCTCGAGCCTGATCGTCGCCGACCCGGACCAAGGCGAACCGCCGGACGTGTTCCTGCAGAGCGGCGCCGCGCGCGCGTCGCTGCCGCTCAAGAAGATCGCCAAGTCGGTGCCCGAGGGCCGCGCGAACATGGTGCTGCTCGGCGCACTGGCCGCGCTGCTCGGGCTACCCGACGACGCGGTCGCGCGGGCAGTCGAGCGTACCCTCGGCAAGCGGCCCGCCGCCCTCTCGCCTAGCCTTGCGGCGGTGGCCGCGGGCCGCGCAGCGGCCGCGGAGTTCGCCGCGCGCTTCCCGCTCGCCCCACCTCCAGTCACGCGCGGCCCACGTTGGCTGCTCACCGGGAACGAGGCCGCGGGCTACGGCGCCATCAAGGGTGGCGTGCGTTTCGTGGCCGCCTATCCGATCACGCCGGCCACCGAGTTGCTCGAGTGGATGGCCCCTGCGCTCGCGCAGGTCGGCGGTACGCTCCTGCAAGCCGAGGACGAGCTCGCCTCGATCAACATGGCGATCGGCGGCTCGTACGGCGGCGTACCGTCGCTGACGGCGACGTCGGGCCCGGGCCTGTCCCTGATGGTCGAGGCGCTCGGCCTCGCCGTCGCAGCCGAGATTCCGCTCGTGGTGGTGGACGTGATGCGCGTCGGCCCATCGACCGGCATCCCCACCAAGTCCGAGCAGGGCGACCTGAACATCGCCGTGCACGGCCTGCACGGCGACGCCCCGCACCTGGTGCTCGCGCCCAATTCGGTGGCCGACTGCCTCGGCACCACGCAGTGGGCCGTGCAACTGGCCGAGGCGCTGCAGGCGCCCGCCATCGTGCTGTCGGACCAGTTCCTCGGCCAGGCGCGCGCGGTCGTGGACCGCCCGGCCGAGCTTGCAGCCGGCCCCCGTCGCGTCACCGCCGCCGCGGGCGCGCCCGGTTACAAGCGCTATGCCGTCACGCCGGACGGCGTCTCGCCAATGGCGATCCCGGGCACGAGCGGTCTCGCGTACACCGCGGACGGCCTCGAGCACGCCGAGCGCGGCACGCCGTCGTCGCAGGCGAGCGACCACTTCGCGCAACTCGACAAGCGCCGGCGCAAGCTCACCGCGCACGAGTACGGCCCGCTCTGGGCGGACGTCGAAGGGAACCCGGCCTCCGATTGCGCGATCGTCACGTTCGGCTCGTGCACGGGCCCCGTGCGCGAGGGACTCGCGCTCGCCGCGGCGGACGGCATTGCTGCCCGGCTGATTTCGCTGCGGCTGCTCGCTCCGCTGCCGGCAACGCGGCTCCTTGCGGCGCTCGAGGGCGTGAAGCGCGTGCTGGTGGTCGAGCAGAACCACACCGCGCAGCTCTACAAGTACCTGCGCGCCGAGTGCGACCTGCCCGGCCGCGTCTCGAGCCTGCACCGCCCCGGCGCGCTGCAGTTCTCGCCCGGCGAGATCCGCCGCCACCTGGCCGAATGGAGCCGCGAATGAACGAGATTGCCTGCAACGCCGCGCCTGCCCCGGCCATGCGCGGGCCGAACGATTACAAGTCCGACGTGAAGCCGGTGTGGTGTCCGGGCTGCGGCGATTTCGGCGTCGTGAACGCCCTCGCCAAGGCCATGGCGAAGATGGCGCTCGAGCCGAAGGACGTGGCGGTCGTCTCGGGGATCGGCTGCTCGTCGCGCATCCCCGCCTACATGGCGAGCTATGGATTCCACGGCGTGCACGGCCGCGCGCTCGCCGCCGGCGCCGGGCTCAAGGTCGCGCGCCCCGACCTCACCGTGATCGTCACCGGCGGTGACGGCGACGGCTACTCGATCGGCGGCAACCACTTCCTGCACGCCTGCCGCCGCAACGTGGACATGACCTACATCGTCATGGACAACCGCGTGTACGGCATGACCAAGGGCCAGCCCTCGCCCACCACCGAGCCGGACTGGGATTCGAAGCTCTCGCCGGACGGCACCGGACTGCGCGAGTTCCAGCCGCTGGTGATCGCGCTCACCTCGGGCGCGAACTTCATCGCACGCGGATTCACCGGCGACCCGAACGGGCTCGCCGAGATCATCGAGCGGGCGGTGCGGCACCCGGGGTTCTCGTTCGTCGAGGTGCTGTCGCCTTGCGTCACCTTCCGCCCCGAACAGAAGGAGTGGAAGAAGGTCGTGAAGGCGGACGCCCTGAAACCCACCGCCGACATGACGCGCGCCGCGCGCCGCTTGCTGCGCGACACGGGCTTCGAGCTCGGCGTGCTGTATGCGGGCGAACGGCCGCCCTACGCGCCGCGCGGACCGCGCGCCCGGCGCCCGCCGTCCGAACTCGAAGCGAGGTTTGCGCTGTGAAGAAGACGAAGCTGCCGCGCACGGTCGAGGAGTTCATGGCCTACGCGTGGGTCATGGAGGTGGAGGCTTCGGACCGCTACGCCGAACTGGCCGACCTGATGGCGACACACCACAACCGCGAGGTGTCCGAGCTGTTCGCGAAGCTCGCTCGCATCGAGGGCAAGCACCGCGACCAGATCGCCGCCCAGATGGGATGGACGCGGGCGCCGGACGCAGCCGTGTTCCGCTGGGAAACACCCGAAGGCCCGGAGACGACCGATTTCGGCGACCTGCACTACCTGATGCAGCCATGGCACGCGCTCAAGCTCGCCGAGCACAACGAGCGGCGCGCGGTGGAGTTCTTCGAGCGCTTCGCTGCGGCGCGGGTGCCGGCCGATGTGCGGGCCGCCGCGCTCGAGATGGCCGGGGAAGAGCGCGAGCACGTGCGCCTCATCGGCGAGTGGCTCGCGAAGGTGCCGCCACCGGAGCCCGGCTGGGACGAGGACATGGACCCCCCGGCGGTCGCCGACTGACCGCAGCACTCGGCCCGTCGATCCGATTTCACTGATACGTAATTCTACGGAGCCGGATTTTGATGCGCCGCCGCTAAGATGCATTAGCGTTTTCTAATGTTCAACGGACGGACCGGGCCCCATGCATCGCATTTCGCGCCGGCGCTTCCTGAAAATCGCCGGCTTCGGCGCCGGTGCGGCCGCGCTCGCCGGCACCGCCGGCGGCGGACTGCAGGCGATGGCCCGGCGGCCCGTCGCGGGCGAGACCCGCGTCGTCCCCACCTCCTGCGACATCTGCTTCTGGAAGTGCAACGCCCTCGCCCATGTGCGCGACGGCCAGCTCTGGAAAATCACCGGCAATCCCGACGACCCGCTGTCGCACGGGCGCCTCTGCCCGCGCGGCACCGGCGGCATCGGCGCGCACTTCGACCCCGATCGCCTGCGTGCTCCGCTGCTGCGCCACAAGCAGCGCGGCGAGGAGGCCTGGGTCGAGGTCACCTGGGACGAGGCACTCGGTTACGTCGCCGATCGCATGCAGCGGATCAAGGCGGAGCACGGTCCCGAGGCGATGGCCCTGTTCAGCCACGGCATCGGCGGCAACTTCCTGAAGCACACGCTCAAGGCCTACGGCAGCCCGAACATCGCCGCGCCGTCGTTCGCGCAGTGCCGGGGCCCGCGCGACGTCGGCTTCGAGCTCACCTTCGGTGAAGGCATCGGTTCGCCCGAGCGCACCGACATCGCGAACGCCCGCTGCCTCGTGCTGATCGGCTCGCACCTCGGCGAGAACATGCACAACACGCAGGTGCAGGAGTTCGCCACCGCCATGGCCGCGGGCGCCACCCTCATCGTCGCCGACCCGCGTTTCTCGATCGCGGCGAGCAAGGCAAGGCACTACCTGCCCGTGAAGCCCGGCAGCGACCTCGCCCTGCTGCTCGCCTGGATGAACGTGATCGTCACCGAGCGGCTGTACGACGTCGAGTTCGTGGACCAGCACGGCTTCGGCTTCGACTACTTCAAGGCGGAGATCGCGGCGCGCACGCCCGAGTGGGCCTATCCCGAGACCGGGATTCCGCCCGAGCTCATCCGCGAGACCGCGCGCGAGATGGCGCGGTTCCGGCCCGCGACCCTGGTGCACCCGGGCCGCCATGCCACCTGGTACGGCAACGACGCGCAGCGCAGCCGTGCCATCGCGCTGCTGAATGCGCTGCTCGGGAGCTGGGGACGCAAGGGCGGCTTCTACTTCCCGGACAGCATGGACGTGCCGGGCTACCCCTATCCGGAGTACCCGCCGTCCGCGCGCGGCAAGGTCGACAACCCCGGCCACAAGTATCCGTTCGCGAGCGAGACCATCACCACCGGCATTCGCGACGCGACGCTCTCCGGCCAGCCGTACCCGATCAAGGGCTGGCTCGTGTATGCCACCAACCTGCTGCAGGCCTTGCCGAGCCAGGACGAGACGATCCGCGCGATCCAGAACCTGGACCTGATGGCGGTCGTCGACGTCGTGCCGTCGGAGATCGCCGGCTGGGCCGACGTGGTGTTGCCCGAGACGACTTACCTCGAGCGCTACGACGACTTGAACGTCGAACTCTTCCGCGAGCCGTTCGTCGCCCTGCGCCAGCCGGTGGTGCCGCCGCCGCACGACCAGAAGCCCAACTGGTGGATGGCGCGCGAACTCGCGCTGAAGCTCGGCCTCGGCGCGTATTACCCCTGGACCGACATCGAGGAATACCTCGACCACCGGCTCAAGGCTGCGGGCTACAGCCTCGCCGAGCTCAAGCAGCGAGGTCTCGTGAAGGGACCGAAGCCGCCGCTCTACTTCGAGGAAGGCATCGTGCCTGAGTTCGCGACGCCGTCGGGCAAGATCGAGTTCTACTCCCCGCAGCTCGCGGCCGCCGGCTTCGACCCGGTGCCGCGCCACGAGCGCCCGGCGGAGGGTCCGCCCGGCGCGTTCCGCCTGCTGTACGGCCGTGCCCCCGTGCACACGTTCAGCCGCACGCAGACCAATCCCATCCTGCGCGACGCGATGGAGGAGAACGAGGTGTGGCTCAATGCGAGCGTCGGCGCGCGCATGGAACTCGCGAGCGGCGATTACGTGCGCCTGCGCAACCAGGACGGCGTGCTGAGCAACCGCGTGAAGGTGCGCGTCACCGAGGCGATCCGCCCGGACTGCGTGTACATGGTGCACGGGTTCGGCCACACGGCGCGCGGCCTGCGCAGCGCCTACGGGCGCGGCGCGAGCGATGCGCAGCTGATCACGCGCTATGCCACCGACCCGCTGATGGGCGGCACCGCCACCAACGTCAACTTCGTCACCGTCGAGGCGGAGACCTGAACCATGGCACGCCTCGGCATGGTGATCGATACGCGCCGCTGTGTCGGCTGCATGGACTGCGTGGTGGCCTGCAAGACCGAGAACGGCGTGCCCGACGGGCACTGCCGCGACTGGATCACCCAGCGGCTCGAGGGCACGATGCCGCACCTGCGCCTCACCATCACGTCGGAGCGCTGCAACCACTGCGACAACCCGCCGTGCGTGACCTGCTGCCCGACGGGCGCGAGCCACGTGCACGACTACGGCCAGGTGGTGCTGGTCGACCACGACAAGTGCATCGGTTGCAAGGCCTGCCTCGCGTCCTGCCCGTATGGCGCGCGCTTCATCCACCCCGAGGGTTACGCGGACAAGTGCACGTTCTGCATCCACCGCGTCGAGAAGGGCGAGCTGCCCGCGTGCGTGGCCGTCTGCCCGACTCACGCGATGCACTTCGGCGACCTCGACGACCCGCAGTCCGAGGTGAGCCGCCTGATCGCCTCGCGCCGCCACTTCGTGCTGAAGCCCGACGCCGGCACGAAGCCGCGCATCTACTACCTGGAGTGAGGCGATGCTCGAGCTCGTCACCACCCGGCACAATCCGATGGTCGATCCCACGCTGCACGTGTGGGGCTGGGAAATTCCCGTGTACCTCTTCCTCGGTGGTTGGGTCGCGGGCTCGATGATCATCGCCGGCTACTTCGCCCGGCGCGGGCGCCCGCCTGGCGCGGGGGGCGTGGCGAGCGTGCTGCCCTGGCTCAGCCTCGTCCTGCTGTCGCTCGGCATGGGCGCGCTGTTCCTCGACCTCGAGCACAAGCTCTACGTCTGGCGCATGTACCTCACCTTGCAGCCCGCCTCGCCGATGTCCTGGGGCGGGTGGATCCTGATCCTCGTCTATCCGGTGCTGCTGCTCGGCGCCCTGGCGTCGATCCCGCCGGATCTCCTGTCGGGCCGGCCGGCGATTGCGGGACTTGCCGCGCGCCTGCGCAACCCCGTGACCGCGGGTCGGCTCGGCTCCGTCAGCATGGTCGCGGGCGTCGCACTCGGCATCTACACCGGCATCCTGCTGTCGAGCCTCGGTGCGCGGCCGCTGTGGTCGAGCGCCGCCCTCGGCCCGCTGTTCCTCGTTTCGGGCCTCTCCACGGGCGCCGCCTCCGCCCACCTGGTCGCGCGCGACCCCGACGAGCAGGCGTCCCTGCTCAGGGCCGACAACCTGTTCCTCATCGTCGAGCTGGCGCTGATCGGCCTGATCCTCATCGGGCTCGCGACCGCGAGCGCCGTGCACGCGAACGCCGCGCAGCTCCTGCTCGGCGGCCCGTACACGGCCGTGTTCTGGGTGCTCGTCGTGGGCCTCGGTATCCTGCTGCCGCTCACGCTGCAGACGCTCATGGCGTCGCACCGGATCCCGCACACCGTCATCGCGCCGCTGCTCGTCATCGGCGGCGGCCTCGCGCTGCGTTTCGTCATCGTCTCGGCCGGGCAGTACAGCCACTGGATCACGCCATGAACCCACGACCGGACACCCCCTACCTGAACCCCTACCTCGCCGGCATCGGGCTCGGGCTCGTCCTGCTCGCGTCGTTCGTGATCATGGGCCGCGGGCTGGGCGCCTCCGGCGCCTTCAGTTCGACGGTCGCCTGGCTCACGAACCTCGTGGCGCCCGCGCACGCGCAGGCGAACGAGTACCTGGGCGAATACGTCGGCGACGGCAGCACGCACCCGCTCAAGGCGTGGCTGGTGTTCGAGGTGATCGGGGTCGCGGCCGGTGCGCTGCTGTCCGGCATCCTCGCGGGCCGCGCACGCCTGGCGGTCGAGAAAGGCCCGCGCGTGACCACGGCGATCCGGCTCGCCTGCGCGTTCGCGGGCGGCATGCTGATGGCGTTCGGCGCGCATCTCGCGCGCGGCTGCACCAGCGGCCAGGCCCTCACTGGCGGCGCCCTGCTCAACGTCGGCAGCTGGGCCTTCATGCTCATGGTCTTCGTCGGCGGCTACGCGGTCGCCTGGTTCTTCCGGTGGCAGTGGCGATGATGACACCCCTCTACAAGTACGGCTTCTTCGGCGAGGAGTTCTCGCTGCTCGTCGCGTTCGCGCTCGGCCTGGGCTTCGGGTTCTTCCTCGAGCGCGCCGGTTTCGGCAGCGCCCGCAAGCTCGCCGCCCAGTTCTATCTGTACGACATGTCCGTGTTCAAGGTGATGTTCTCGGCGATCGTCACGGCGATGCTCGGGGTCACCTACCTCGGCTGGATCGGCGTGCTCGACCTCGACCTCGTGTACCTCGTCCCCACGCACCTCGGGCCGCAGGTCGTCGGCGGGCTGGTGCTCGGCGTGGGGTTCGTCGTCGGCGGTTACTGCCCGGGCACCTCGGTCGCGGCGCTCGCGACGGGTCGCATCGATGCGATGATCTACGCGCTCGGCATCTTCGCGGGCACGTTCGCGTACGCCGAGGTGTATCCCGCGATCAAGGGCTTCGTGAACGCCAACCCGATGGGCCAGGTGACGCTGCCCGAGGTGTTCGGCCTGCCGTGGGGCCTGCTCGTGTTCGCCGTGGTGCTGATCGCAGTGGTCGGTTTCTGGGGCGCGACGAAGATCGAGCGCTGGGTCGGGAGCCGCTCATGAACCTGCGCCAGTTCACGCTCAACCGCAAGCTCGCGCTGCTGGCGGTCGCGCTCGGCACTCTCGCACTTCTCGCGCAGCCGCACCGTGGCCCGTTCGTGAAGCTCGATTCGCGCGAACTGGCAGCGGTGGTCGAGGCCGAAGTCGATCACGTCACGGCACCCGAGCTCGCGGCGTGGATCGTCGAGGGACGCGCGGACTACCGCCTGATCGACCTGCGCACGGCCGAGGAATACGCCGCGTACCACATCCCGACCGCGGAGAACGTGCCGCTGACCGGGCTCGCGGATTATCCGTTGCTGCGCAACGAGAAGATCGTGCTGTACTCCGTGGGCGGCATCCACTCGGCGCAGGCGTGGATGCTGCTGCGCGCACAGGGATACGAGGCCGTCTATTTCGTGCTCGGCGGTTTCGACGCGTGGCAGGACGAGGTGCTGTTCCCGACCCTGCCGGCGGATGCGGATGCCCAGGCGCGCGCCCAGTTCGAGCGGGCCGCGCAGGTCGCGAAGTTCTTCGGGGGCGAGGCGCGCATCGGCGTGGCTCCCGAGGCCGGCCAGGCCGCCGCGGCCACCGCGCCCGCCGTGGCGAGCGAGTTGCCGAAGCTCACGGCGCCGCCGCCGATGCCGGGACCGGCGACACCCGTCGCGAAGAAAAAGAAGAAGGAAGGCTGCTGATCGCGGACCGGTTACTGGGGCGCCGCCGGCTCCGCCGGCGCTGACGCGTCGGCAGGCGCCTGCGCGCCTGCCGCTTGCGGCGCAGCACCGTCCGGCGCCGTCACCTCACCGTCCGGCACCACGTACGCCGGCAGTGGTTCGGTGACCGACGGCTCCGGGTCGGTCACCGGCAGGGCGAGGAACCGTTGCATGCTCGCGAGGAACCGGTCGAAGGCGAACAGCACGACCACGACGACGACCAGCGCCAGCCCGAGTCCCACGAGCCGCGGCAGCAGCGGCCGCTCGTGGGGGGCCTCGTCTCGCTCTGCCATGCGCTTCGCTCGGTCCATGAGGACGCGCTGGACGTCGATCGGCTCTTGCGGGCTGTGGGTCATCGTCTCTGGACGCGACCGTGGCCGGTCCGCCGGGCTGCAGGGGGCGCCGATGATGCCACCGGGCCCTCCGCAGAGGGGACAAAAGTTGGTGGGACCGGCCGGGAGTTTCGGAAAATGCGTAAATGCGAATGATTTGCAATCAGGTACTTGCCGAGCTAGCATTCGCTCCGAGGATCCAGCCATGTACGTCTGCATCTGCCA
>Ga0114938_1001027_pt1 | contig 19990 bp, 19 predicted proteins | sample AshMeaBigSpring_FD_88675 | JGI IMG/M metagenome (GOLD analysis project Ga0114938, IMG submission 88675) | Groundwater microbial communities from Big Spring, Nevada to study Microbial Dark Matter (Phase II) - Ash Meadows Big Spring | ecosystem: Environmental > Aquatic > Deep subsurface >...
ATGACCTGGGCCATGTTCGTGCAGCATGCCCTGAACGGGGTGACGCTGGGCAGCCTCTATGCCCTGATCGCCATCGGCTACACCATGGTCTACGGCATCCTGCGGCTGATCAACTTCGCCCACAGCGAGATTTTCATGCTGGGCGCCTATTTCGTGCTGTGGGGGATCACCCTGCTCTACCTGCCCTGGTTGGTGGCCATTATTGCAGCCATCCTTGTCACGGCCGCCATCGGCGTTCTGGTGGACCGCGTGGCGTACCGCCCGCTGCGCGACGCGCCGCGGATCTCGGCCCTCATCAGCGCCATCGGCGTCTCGTTCTTCCTGCAGAACCTCACCATCGTGGCCTTCGGGGCCATCCCGCGCGAGGTCTACCGGCCGGCCTGGCTGGAAAATCCGCTCCTGGTGGGTGAGGTCCGCGTCCTGCCCCTGACCCTTTTCGTCCCGGCGCTTTCGTTCCTGCTCATGCTGGGCCTGGTCTGGGTCGTCTACAAGACCAAACCGGGGCTGGGCATGCGCGCCATCTCCAAGGACATCGAGACGAGCTACATCATGGGGGTGCCGGTCAACCGCATCATCTCGCTGACTTTCGGCATCGGCTCGGCCCTGGCGGCGGCCTCCGGCATCATGTGGGCGCTGCGTTATCCGCAGCTGCAGCCGGTCATGGGCTCGATCCCCGGGTTCAAGGCCTTCATCGCCGCCGTGTTCGGGGGCATCGGCTCGATCCCCGGGGCGGTCGTAGGCGGCATGATGCTGGGCGTGATCGAGATCATGGCCGTGGCGTTTTTCCCGGATCTCGCCGGCTACCGGGACGCGTTCGCCTTCATCCTGCTGATCGTCATCCTGCTGCTCAAGCCGACCGGTCTGATGGGCGCTCGCCTGGAGGACAAGGTCTGATGGGCGCGAAAACCAAGGCCATCCTCAACCTCCTGGCGGCCGCCGCCCTGGGGCTCTTTCTCTGGTGGGCCGAGGGCCACCTGGACGGCTACATGATCCAGATCCTCAACCTGATCGCCGTGAACATCATCCTGGCGGTGAGCCTCAATCTGATCTACGGGTTCACCGGCCTGTTCAGCCTCGGCCACGCCGGGTTCATGGCCATCGGCGCCTATGTCTGCTCGATTTTGATCCTGGCGCCCGAGCAAAAGGAGATGCTCTTCATCCTGGAGCCGGCCTACGACTGGGTGCAGTCCGCCCGGGCGCCGTTCTTCGTGGCGGTGGTGGCCGGCGGGCTGATCGCGGCCCTCTTCGGGGTCCTGGTGGGCATTCCGCTGCTGCGGCTCGGCGACGACTATCTCGGCATGGCCACCCTCGGGTTCGCCGAGATCGTGCGGGTCGTCGCCATCAACCTGCCGCGCGTCACCAACGGCGCCCTCGGCTTCAAGGGCATACCGGATCATGCCAACCTCTGGTGGAATTTCGGCTGGTGCCTCTTCACCCTGTACGTCATCATCCGGCTGATCCGCAGCAACAGCGGCAACGTGTTCAAGGCCATCCGCGACGACGAGACCGCCGCCAAGGCCATGGGGATCGACGTGTTCCGCCACAAGCTGCTGTCCTTCACCATCGGCGCGTTCTTCGCCGGGGTGGGCGGGGCGCTGCTGGGCAGTCTGCTCGCCACCATCGACCCGAAGATGTTCACCTTCGTCCTGACCTTCAACGTGCTCATGATCGTCGTAACCGGCGGGCTGGGCTCCATCACCGGATCGGTCCTGGCGGGCATCGCCATCACCATCCTGCTCGAGTGGCTGCGGTTTGTGGAAAACCCCGTCTATTTCGGCGACTGGGAGCTGCCCGGCATTCCCGGCATGCGCATGGTGGTTTTTTCGCTGGCGCTCATTTTGATCATCCTCTTCCGCCGCGAGGGGTTCATGGGCAAGCGCGAGTTCAGCTGGGACGGGGCGTTTGGGCGCTTCAAAAAGGCGAGACGCCATGGCATCTGACGTCGTTCTGGAAACCAAGGGCCTCAGCATGCGCTTCGGCGGGCTCACGGCCGTGAAAAATTTCAGCGCGGCCATCCCGCGCGGGAGCATCGTGGGCCTGATCGGGCCCAACGGCGCCGGCAAGACGACCTGCTTCAACATGATCACCGGCTTCTACAAGCCGAGCGAAGGGCAGGTGCTCCTCAACGGGACGGACATCACCGGCGCTCCGCCCCACCGGGTCTGCCGCAGCGGCATCGCCCGAACCTTTCAGAACATCCGGCTCTTCGTCAACGAGACCGTGCTCGAAAACGTCATGATCGGCTGCCACCTGCGCCAGAAAACCGGCTGGTGGCAGGCCGTGCTCTGCCTGCCGGCCCACCGGCGCGAGGAGCGCGCCATCGCCGAGCGCTCGCGCGAGCTGCTCGATGCCGTCGGCCTGAAGGAACTGGCCGGCGAGCAGGCCAACAGCCTGCCCTATGGCGCTCAGCGGCGCCTCGAGATCGCCCGGGCGCTCGCCACCCGGCCGGCCTTCCTCCTCCTGGACGAGCCCGCCGCCGGCATGAACCCCAACGAAACCCAGGAGCTCATGGGCTTCATCCGCGAGATCCGCCGGAGCTTCGACCTCACCGTCCTGCTGATCGAGCACGACATGAAGGTGGTCATGGGCATCTGCGAGCACATCTGGGTGCTCGACTACGGCGAGATGATCGCCTCCGGCCCGCCGGAGACGATCCAGTCGGACCCCAAGGTCATCAAGGCCTATCTGGGCGAGGAGGCCCTCACCCATGCTTGAGGTGCAGGACCTGCACGTCTACTACGGCGGCATCCACGCCCTCAAGGGGATCTCGATCGAGGTGCCCAAGGGCAAGGTCGTCACCCTCATCGGCTGCAACGGAGCGGGCAAGAGCAGCACGCTGCGGGCCATCGCCGGGCTGATCAAGAGCAAGAAGGGCCGGATCGCATACAACGGCGCCGACCTCACCGGCCGCGGCCCGGTCGAGATCGTCAAGTCCGGGATCGTCATGTCGCCCGAAGGCCGGCGGATCTTCCCGCACCTGACCGTGCTGGAGAACCTGCGCCTGGGGGCTTACAGCCGCAGCGACGAGGCGCAGATCCTCAAGGACATCGAGTGGATCTTCGAGCTGTTTCCCAAGCTCAGGGACCGCAGGGATCAGAAGGGCGGGACCCTTTCGGGCGGCGAGCAGCAGATGCTGGCGCTCGGCCGGGCGCTGATGAGCGCGGCCGAGGTGGTCATGATGGACGAGCCTTCCCTGGGGCTCGCCCCCATGCTGGTCAAGGAGGTCTTCGACATCATCGCGGCCATCAACCGCCAGGGCAAGACGGTGCTGCTCGTGGAGCAGAACGCCTTCGCCGCCCTCAAGATCGCCGACTACGCCTACGTGCTGGAGGTGGGCGCGATCGTCCTGAAGGGCACCGGCGCCGAGCTCATCGCCGACGACCGGGTCCGATCGGCCTACCTGGGCGGATGATACGGCCGGGAGGTGTTTCGCACGCTTGAAAATCGGGTAGTTGACTGGTAAATGTCAGGGATGCGTGAGCGTACATGCTATTTTTCCACAATGACTTCACAAAGGAGCCGGAAAATGGTGAACAAAAACTCGGGAATGGCGAATGTTTTTCTGGTGCTGGTAATGCTGATCGGGATCTTTCTCGTGGGCTTTCTGATCTTCGGCAAAAGCTTTTCGGATCCATTCGCCCCCCGGTTTTCGGCCAAACCGACACCGGATCAGGTTCTGCAGACGTTGAGGGAAGGCAACGAGCGGTTCGCGGCCGGCAAGTCCGCTTATCAGACCTGCGACCCGGCCCGGATCGGGCTGGCCGCCAAGTCGGACCAGGGATTCTATGCCTACGCCACCGTGCTGTCATGCTCCGACTCCCGGGTTCCCGTGGAGCTGATCTTCGATGCCGGCATCATGGATCTCTTCGTGGTCCGCGTGGCCGGCAACGTCGCCGATACCGATGAAATCGGCTCCATCGAGTACGGTCTGGCCCACGTGAAAACGCCCGTGCTGGTCGTCCTGGGCCACACCCGGTGCGGCGCCGTCACCGCGGTTTCTCAGGCGATGGCCGGCCACGGGCACCAACTGGAGCGCAACATCCCGCCGCTGGTCGACAACATCGTTCCGGCCGTCAAGCGCGCCATGGAACAGAACCAGGAGTTGCACGGAGATGCCATCATCCCGTTTGCGATCGAAGAAAATGTGTGGCAGGCCGTTGAGGATCTTTTCATGCGCAGCCCGGCCGTGCGCGATTTGGCCAAGTCCGGCACCGTTCTGATCACCGGTGCGATCTATGACCTTGCCTCCGGAAAGGTGAACTGGCTGCCCCAGACCAAGGTTGGAGACATCCTCAAGCGCGTGGAGGCTTCGCCGGACAAGGAAACGGAGGCGTTTGCGCATTAAACGCAGCGGGCAGCGCGAATCGACGGGCCGGCCTTTCAGGCGTCCAATCCGCTGCCCGGTTGATTCAGCCGGCGAAAGGCCGGAGGGCTGAGGGCATGTCAGCTTTCCGGCCTTTGCATTTGTTCTGGACCCGTGACTGAAATCGCTCGTATGGAGAGACCCAGGTTCAAATAAGGAGGGTTTCGGAATGACCCACGCCCTGCCGCGCCACTTAACCGCGGCCAACCCTTGGATGGTCCGCGGCGAAGGCATCTATCTCTATGATTCCGACGGAAAACGATATATCGACGGTGCGAGCGGCTCCGCGCTGGTCTGCAACATCGGCCACGGTGTCGGGGTGGCGGCGGCGGCCATGACGCCGCAGGCCGAGGTGCTGGCCTACAACCCGTTTCACTGCTCTCGCTCCCAGGCCTATGAGGACATGGCCGAGCGCCTGATCCGTATGGCGCCGGAGGGTTTCGGGAAGGTGTTTTCGGTCAGCTCGGGATCGGAGGCGGTCGAAAACGCGGTCAAGTTCGCCCGCCAGTACCAGGTGGCCCGCGGCGCCCCCTCGAAGCACCTCGTCATCAGCCGCTGGCAGTCCTATCACGGCAACACGCTGGGCGCAGCCGCCTGCTCGGGATACACCGCCCGGCGCCGCAAACACGCGCCGCTGCTCAAGGACGCGGTTCACATCCCGCCGGCTTTCTGCTACCGGTGCTACTTCGAATTGACCTATCCGTCCTGCGAGCTGAAATGCGCCCGCGCGCTGGAAAGCGCGATCCTTCAGGAAGGGCCGGAAAACGTCTCGGCTTTCATTGCCGAGCCGGTGGTGGGCGCGGCCCTGGGCGCTGCGCCGGCGCCTCCGGGCTACTTCCAGAAGATCCGCGAGATTTGTGACAGACACGCGGTGGTCTTCATCGCCGACGAGGTCATGTGCGGACTGGGCCGGACGGGCGCTGATTTTGCGATCGACCACTGGGCGGTCACGCCCGACCTGATCGCCGCCGGGAAGGGCCTGGGCAGCGGATATTTCCCCATGGCCGCGTGCCTTGTCTCCGTCACGGTTGCGGACATGATGGAGGCCAAGGGGGCGGCCTTCGAAGGAGTGCATACCTGCTGCGGCCATCTCCTGGGAAGCCGGGTGGCGACCGCGGTCATGGACTACATCGAAAAAAACCAGCTGGTGCGCAATTCCAAGGAGCAGGGCGAACGCCTGCTGCAGGGGATCGAGGCGCTGAAGGACCGCCGGCCGTCGGTCGGCGATGTGCGCGGGTGCGGGCTCATGTGCGGTGTGGAATTCGTGCAGGACAAGGCTGCGAAGCGGCCGTATCCGCCCGAGTTGAAGGTGGCCGAGCGCGTGATGGACGCCTGCCTTGAGAGAGGCCTGATCGTCTACCCGGGCCACGGCACCGTGGACGGGGTCGCCGGCGACCACCTGCTGATCGGGCCTCCGCTCGTCATCACGGCAGGCCAGGTAGCAGATATTCTCGCGATTCTATCAGATGCCATCGGTGCGATAGAAAGAGAGCTTCCGGCTTAGCGGTCCTGCGCAGGCTTATCATAGCGCGCACGTCCCGCCGGCAGCGGCGGGATGTATTGTTTTCAGCGACCTGCTGAAGCCTCTCCGACGGTAAAAATCCAAGTGAATTCAAGGAGGAGAAAATGACGGATCGTTCGCAGTTCACGCTTTACAGCGGCGCCCATCGCGGCGCCGAGTCCGAATTCGGCAAACAGGCCGAGCGCTGGGGGATTCAGGAAGTCAATTTTTCCTTCGAGGGGCACGCGCTGGAGCGGACACGCGGTGTCCGGGTGCTGAGCCCGGCGGAGCTGGACAAGGGCGACGTCAGCATGGAAATCGTCTCGACCCGGATGGGCCGCACGTATTCCAAGGCGGACAAGATCCGTAAGGTCATCCAGTCTATCTTCCACATGATCAACAACGGGTACCAGGTGTTTGCTGTGGGCTGGATTCAGCCGGACGGAACGGTAAAGGGCGGCACCGGCTGGGGCGTGGAGCTGGCCAAGCTGTTCAACCGGCCCGTAAGCGTCTACGACCAGGACCGTAAAGGGTGGTTCTCTTGGAAGAACAACCAGTGGGTCAGCGAAATACCAATCATCTCTCACAATGCCTTTGTTGGAACCGGAACCCGTAATCTGAGCGATGACGGCCGGAAGGCCATCGAAGATCTTTTCGCAGGGTCTTTCGACCCCGCCAAGAAATGAGGGCTGGGGTCCGGGCTTCGTTTGCTGTTTTCATAGAATGTAGGCCAGGATGAAGATTCCCACCATCGTGAAGGCCAGCACGAGCTTGACGCCGGTGCCGAGCATGAAGCCGATCCAGGTGGCGATCCCGGCGCGCCCGGCCCGGGCCAGATTGCGGCGCGCCATGAACTCGCCGACCACTGCGCCGACGAACGGTCCGAGAATGATTCCGGCGAACCCGAAGAAGATTCCGATCAGCGTACCCAGCGCCGATCCGACCACAGCTCCGCGGCTGGCTCCGGCGCCCCGGGCGCCAAGGATGGACGAGATGAAATCCACAGAAAAGGCGAGTCCCGTCAAGACAGCGAGAACGATGACGGTGCCGACGCCCACGCTCTGAAACCCGTCGATCCAGGCCGCGAGCAGAAGCCCGCCGAAGACAAGCGGCGTCCCCGGCAGCGCCGGAAGGAGGGTGCCGGCAATGCCCACTCCGACCAGCATGACGCTCAAAATCCACAAGAGGGTTGTCATGGGCTTCAATATAGTTGAAAAGCTAATTCGAGTCCAATCTGGATGAACTCGTAAAAAAGGTTTCCATCCTGAAAACCATTTGAGCCGCCCCGAAAACTAAACTATTGCTTGGCGTGCCGGCGTTGCCGAGAGGGGCCCCTATTGAATTCGAATACTGCCAAATCCGAACGCGTCGTCCTGAGGGTCGTCGCGCTCATGTGCCTGGCGGAAGCGCTGAGCATGACGGGTTTCGCGGCCTACCCGGCTTTCCTGGCGCTGCTGCGCGACTCCTGGGGCATCAGCAATTCGCAGGCCGGCTTCATCGGCGGGGCGTATTTCGCAGGCTACATGACGGCCGTGCCGGTGCTCTCCGGCCTGACCGACCGCTACGATGCCCGCCGCATCCATGCCGGATCGTGCCTGCTGGCGGCCCTCAGCAATCTCGGGTTCGCGCTTTTCGCCGACGGGTTCGTCAGCGCCGCTGCCCTTCAGGCGTTGGCCGGTGCCGGCCTGGCCGGCACCTACATGCCCGGTCTGAAGGCGCTCACCGACCGCGTGACCGGCCCGCGGCAGAGCCGGTTCATCGCCTTCTACACCAGCACCTTCGGAATCGGCACCAGCCTGTCGCTTCTGCTCGCCGGCTGGCTGGGCCGCTGGATCACCTGGAACTGGGCGTTCGGCCTGCTGGCGGCCGGGCCCCTGGCGGCCGCGCTCATCGTCATTAAAGGGCTGGCGCCTCTGGAACCCCCTCGATCGAGCGGCCGCCAACCCGCTTTGCTGGACAGTTTCCGCGTGCTGCGCGACCGGTCGGTGCTGGCCTACGTGCTGCGCTATGCCGTGCATTGCTGGGAGCTCTTCGGCTTGCGGTCCTGGATGGTCGCTTTCATCCTGTTCGGTTCCGGGCTGGCGGGGTCGGGACCACCGGCGCTGGGTGCGACCGAGGCGGCGGCGATCATCAATTTCCTGGGAATTCCCGTCAGCATTCTCGGCAACGAGGCGGCCGGGCGTTTCGGCAGAGAGCGGTATATCCCGGCGGTCATGGCGGCTTCCGGGGCACTGGCCTGGCTTACCGGCTTTTCAGCGGCTTGGCCCTGGTGGGTCATGCTGATGCTGCTGGCGGTCTACTTCGTCGCTATCATGTCGGACTCCGCCGCGCTGACCGCCGGCCTAGTGGCTAGCACCCCGCCGCACCAGCGCGGAGCGGCCATGGCGGTGTATTCGTTCGGCGGCTTCGGGGCCGGGTTCCTGGCGCCGCTGGTATTCGGATTCGTGCTGGATGTCGCCGGCGGCCAGAACGCCCCCTCGGCATGGGGGATCGCCTTCGGAAGCCTGGGCACCGGATGCCTTTTCGCTTCGATCGTCGCCGGGTTCAGGAGGAATTCTAGCGGCGAAAAGACCCATCCTTGAAATTCTCCGGTTGTCAATCTCGATCGGGAAAGCGTTTCTCCGATCCGCCACGTGTGCTCTTTCTTTTAATGGCGCCCAATTCTACCCCCCCTTGATGGAAAGCAGGGTGGGGGTGAAGGCGCGCCTCACGTGTGGCGGTGCTTATGAAGATCGTCACCGAGCCTCCTGAATCTCTCCGCCACCATCGTGTCCACAATCATCTGGGTCAGGTGATAGACAATCCCGGGAATCAGGGCCAGCGGGTACTGGCTGGCGAAATAACCGCTCCAGACCAGGTAAGAAACGGCCAGCGTCTTCTGCGACGCGTGAATGGTGAAAGCCGCGGTCGACGGCCGGTCGAGCCCGATGACCCGGGATATCCCGTAATTCATTGCCAGGATCACGGCGTGCAGGCAGACGATGAATGCCAGCAGAAGCGGAAGATACGCGCCGGCGGCGCGGATATTCGCGCCGGAGCCGGCGACGGCATTGAATATGATCAGCAACACGATGCACTGCTGAAAAACCGAAAACGCCGGTCCAAACCGCGACTGAAAGGCCTTTAGGGGAGATTGAAACAGCTTGCCCAAGGCGATCGGCACCAGCACGGTGACGACCAGACCCGACAGCATTTTGAAGACCGGCAGGTTCACATGGCCCCCGGCTGCGACCAGGAGCTTCAACGAAAAGGGAATCGTGAAAACGCCGACAAAATTGCCGAGCACGCAGATGAAGAGGGATAGCGGAACATTGCCTTTCCCCAGAGCGGTCATCACCGTGCCGGAGACTACGGTGACAGGGGCGGTGGCGATGATGCAGATGCCGAGGACGAATTCCTGCGGGAACAGGCTGCGAGCCAGAAGCCAAGACAGCAACGGGATGAAAATCAAGGATGAGATCATGGCCGCCAGCGGCGCCTTCAGCTGCCGCAGCTGCCGGCTCAGGTGGGAAGTGTCAAGCGTAAGCCCGGTAATAAAGAAGGCAACGAAAATCCCGATGGTCAGGACGTCGTATTCCCGCAACCAGCCGTGCAGGCCGCGAAAGGCGAATCCACCCATCACGGCCAGGAGAATGCCTGCAAAAAACCAGTATTTCTTGAGAATAGCGGACAATTCGGGTGTCAGCGCCTGCCGTTCTGATGTTTCGCGCCCACATCTTGCCGAGTGCGGTTTCTGCGGCACGATTCGTATCACTTAAAAGACAATTTTGGTTCCTTTTCAAGAACTGTTTCATTGTCGGCGGAGTTCGTCAAAGCGCTGCACGCGGGCGAGGTTTTCTGAGTCAGGCGGTGTAGAGTGAGAAAAGCCCTTAGCGTCCAAATTGAAGTTTGGTGACACCCCGGAAGCGATGGCCTGCTCTTATTGCGCACACCGCTATTCGATAACCGAGTCAGTGTATTCGATCTCGCCGGCCAGGACGAAAATGCCGGGATCGGTCTCAAAGCCCAGGCTGGGGTTGCTGCCGAGATGGGATCGATCGATGCGCAGGGTGCCGCTGCGGTCGTTGCTTACAAAGAAGATCGCCCCGCCGCCTTCGTTGGCGGAGTTGTTCGTCAGCGTACTGCCGCACACCTCGAGGGTGAAGGTGTTGCCGTCGTTGTAGATGGCGCCGCCGCTGCCGCCCCCGGGGGTATTGGGCCGGGCCGGATTGGCGCCATGGCCGATCGCCTGGTTGTAGCTCATGACGCTGTCGATCACGGTGAAGGAGACCCCGATGCTGCTCAAAGCTCCGCCGTTGGAGCCGACATTGCCCAGACCTTCCCGGCCGCCGAAGGTGGATCCGACGACATAGACCGGCTGATCGTCGTATTGGCTGAGCACGCGCACCGCCGCCCCGCCCACGTCTGGTCCTTCGGTGTCGCAGCGGTTGTTGAAAAAGCGGCAGTTGACGATCTTGAAGCGCCCGCCACGCACGAATATGGCACCGCCGCCATCCGGCTCCTCGCCGGAGGTGAGGCCGTTGATGAATGTCAGGTTTTGCACCGTCAGGCGGGGGTGGTCCTGGTTCTGGCAGTGGGAGGTCGTCCAGACCAAGCCCGGATCACAGGTGTTCATGTAAAGAATGCGACGTTGACCGCCGCCGCTGAGAGTTACCAGGCCACCCCCATCGATAACGATCTCCGGACCGGTATCGTTGTATACCTTGGCGGTTTCGGGGAGAGTGATGGTCACCGGGTCCGGGCCGCAGTCAAAGGTGATCACGCCGCCGGCCGCCACCGCCGCGACGAACGCTGCGCCGGTGCAGCTATCCGGGGCCCCGTCACCCACCACCTGGTCCGGAGCCGTGCTGTCCATGGCCTGGGCCTCCGCCGGAACGCTGCACATGCGCTCGGCCGTGCCGGCTTCGGGCCAGTCATCCGAAAATGAAATCGAGTCGGCAACCGGGGTCACCTGCGCAGAATCCGACTCATTGGAAGCGCCGGACCCGCCCGAGCCGCCGGAGCCGCACCCCGAGAGCAGCTCGAAAAGGAGAACCAGCAAAGCGCCAAAGACAACCCTAGGCCGGCGAGAAGGCAAAGATGTCATTTGGGTGTCCTTCGTTTTGAATTACAGGAGAAACCCTTTGATTTTTATTCAGAAAATCTAAACATGACGTCTATCGGCACTGAACCTTAAAAACTGAAGCCCTGATCCTGCAGTCGAGATGAGCGCCAGACGGGTTGAGGAGGTCGCGGTGAGACGGTTCCGAGCATTGACACGCTCGGGCAACTTTGAAATATAGAATCGAATTCGAATTCGAAGAGGAGGAAGGCATGGCACGGACACGTTTTATCCTGATGGCAATGTTGGCGGCGGCGGGTTGGTCAGCTGGGGTCCAGACGGCCGCAGCGGCCCCCAAGGAGCTGAACGTGTTGTCCTGGTGCGATCACACCGACCGCGAGCTCGTCGGCGCCTTCGAGAAGGCCAATGGGGTCAAGGTCAACCTGAAGGAATACGACGGCACCGGCGTTGCCCTCGCGCTGCTTGAGCAGTCCAAGCCCGGCGATTGGGATGTGTTTGTGGTGGACAGCATCGATGTCGCGCGGGTGGTCAAGCTGGGTCTTCTGGCGCCCTTGAACGAGGCCGACTTTCCGTTCAACGACATCTTCCCCCAGGTCCGCACCCCGGAACTGCACAAGGTGGACGGAAAGCTTTACGCCGTGCCCGAGAAATTCGGCTACAACACCATCGCCTTCAACAAGGCGAAGGTCGACCCCAGGGACATGCGCGACGCCGCGGTGCTGTGGAACCCCAAGTACAAGGGCCGCCTGGCGGTTTACGACTACTACATCCCGGTGATGGAGATGGTCGGCATCGGGCTTGGTATCAAGCCCGCCGAATTGAACGCCGGCCATTTGAAGGCCGTGAAGGAAAAGCTCTTCGCGATGAAGGCGCACTCCAAAGTCGTGGGCGACGTGGTCACGGTGCAGACGGCGCTTGCCACCGGCGAGGTCGACATCATCGCCGGCGGCGGCGAGTTCGCGGTATCGGTGCTCCACAAGGAGAACCCGAATCTCGACTGGATGCTGCCGGACCAGGGCGGTGTGCGTTGGCAGCAGGCCATCGGCGTCTTTGCCGCCTCCCAAAAAAAAGATCTGGCCACGCAGTTCATCAAATACATCATGAGCCCGGCAGGCCAGGGCAAGCTCGCTACGTCCTCCTGCTATTGGGCCATGCCCGCCAACTCCAAGGCCACCCTCAGCGCGGAACAGAAAAAAGTCCTGCGCTGGGACGAGCAGCCCAAGTTCCTGGCCAACTCCTATTTCTACCTCCGGCCGGATGAAGCCTTCGACAAAGCCCTGCTCGACACGTGGACGGAGTTCCTGCAGCACACGCCGTGAGCGCGACGGCGCGTGAAAAGCAGCTGCGAGGCTGGAGCCTGGTCGGCCCCGGCCTTTTGTGGACGATCGCCTTTTTTCTGGTGCCGCTCTTCATCATGGCCGCCTACAGCCTATTTCAGAGGGTCGGCGGCCGGATCGTCACGGACCTCTCGCTCGCCAACTACCGGCTGTTTTTCGAAAAACCGCATCACCACGACGCGCTGTTCAATTCGCTCGAGGTCGCGGTGGTCACGGCCGCGGTGAGCATGTTTCTGGCCTATCCCCTCGCCTACATCCTGGCCTACCGGGTGCCGCCCCGCTGGCAGCGGATCGCCCTGGTGGCGGCGATCCTGCCCTTCTGGACGTCCTATGTGGTGCGTTCCTACAGCTGGCTGCTGGTGCTTTCGAGCGAGGGGATCGTGAGCAAGGCTCTGCAGTGGACGGGACTCTGCGACGGGCCGGTCGCCATCGCCAACACCCGGGCGGCGACCATCATCGGGTTTGTCCACTTTTTCACCATGCTGCTGACGCTCACCATATTCGCCAACCTGGTGCAGATTCCCGCCAGCTACCGCCGGGCTGCCGCCGACCTGGGCGCCTCGGCTTTCCAGACCTTCTGGCGCGTGACCCTGCCGCTGAGCATCCCGGGGGTGATGGTGGGGGCTTTCCTCACTCTCGTGCTGACCCTGGGGGACTACATCACCCCGCAGATTCTCGGGGGCTACCGGGAGCTCCTGCTGCCTCAGGCCATCATGCTCCAGATCCAGCGGAATGCGGATTTTCCCATGGCCTCCGCCATGAGCATGATCCTGATGGTGGTGATATCGGCCGTCTTCGTTATTTTCTCCCGCTGGCTCAAGATCGAACGTCTATGACGGCCCGCCCCCTGCTCGCCTCCGTTCTGAGGAGGGTCCCGGCCGCCGCCTACGTGCTGGCGGCTTTCGCGTTCATCCTTTTGCCGGTGGCCGTGCTGGTGCTCTTCTCCCTGCAGGACTCGCTGCTGCCGATCCCGCCCTTCCGGGGTCCGACCTTCAAATGGTATGCCGAGGTCTTCGAGGACGTTCGCGTCATGGCCGCCCTGGCGAACTCGCTGATGGTGGCGGCGGCCTCTTCGGCCCTCGCCTGCCTGCTCGGGTTCCTGGCAGCTTGCGGTCTCGCGCGTTACAGCCTTGCGGCGGGCGGGGCCATCCGCTGGCTGCTGGCGGCTCCGCTCAGCGTGTCCTATCTCATCATCGGAATGGGGCTTCTGGTCACCTTCCAGGCCATGGCCATCCCGAAATCGCTCGGCGCCATCGTGATCGGGCACGTGGTGATCAATCTGCCGCTCGCCTTTGCCGTCATCTACAGTCAGATGGGGGAGCACCAGTCCAACATTGAGCGCGCCGCCCGCGACCTGGGCGCCAACGAGCGGCAGGTGCTCCTGCTGGTGACCCTGCCCATGCTGTGGCCGGCGGTGCTCGCCGCCTTCTTCCTGTCCTTCACCCTGTCATGGGACGAGTTCATCATCGCGCTGTTGGTCAGCCGCTTCGACGTGACCCTGCCGGTCGAGATCTGGAGCCTTTTGCGCAGCGGGCTCAACCCCAAGACCAACGCCGTCGGTAGCGTGGTCTTCCTCGTGTCGGTTGCAATCGTCGCCGTCGTGGAGGTCGTCATCTTCAGCCGGAGAAAATCGGAATGAGCGCGCTGCTCGAAGTCCGTGGGGTTTCGAAGCGTTTCGGCAGGGCTGTCGCCCTTGATGACATCCACCTCGATATCGCTGAGGGTCTCTTCTTCGCCCTGGTGGGGCCATCGGGCAGCGGCAAGACCACTTTGCTTCACATCCTGGGGGGGTTCGTGGAGCCGGACCGGGGCCGGGTGTTCATCGCCGGGTCCGACGTGACCGACATGCCGCCGGCCGGGCGACCCACCACCTCCGTATTCCAGGACTACGCCCTTTTCCCGCACATGTCGGTGGCGTCAAACGTCGGCTTCGGCCTGCGCATGCGCAAGGTGGCCCGCCGGCACCGCAGCGCGCGCGTGACCGCGGCGCTCGAGATGGTGGGCCTCGGGAGCATGGGCGGCCGTTATGTCCACCAGCTCTCCGGCGGCCAGCGCCAGCGCGTGGCGCTCGCACGCGCACTCGTGGTGGAACCCAAGGTCCTGCTGCTGGACGAGCCTCTGGGGGCGCTCGACGTGAACCTGAGACGCCAGATGCAGGAGGAGCTGCTCCACATCCAAAAAAAGATCGGCACCACCTTCGTGCACGTCACCCACGACCAGGAGGAGGCCATGAGCGTCGCCGACGTCATCGCGGTCATGAACCAGGGCCGCATCGAGGACGTGGGCCCGCCCCGCCGGGTCTACCTAAAGCCGCAGACCCTCTTTACGGCCGGCTTCATGGGCGAGAGCAATACGTTCGCCGGCAAGGTCGTCGCGGCCGGGGCGGGGCGGATCCAGGTGGCATGCACCGTCGGCCGGCTGGGGCTAAACGGCGAGGCGGACGTCGGGGCCGAGGTCCACCTGGCCGTGAGGCCCGAGCAGCTATTCACCCGGGACTCCGATGGCGGGGACCGCCTGGGACTGGGGCAGTTCGTGGCGCGGGAGGTGACGTTCTTCGGGACGCATCAGCGCTGCGTGGGGGAGCTCGCGCCGTCGGGGCAGCCGCTCATCGTGAGGCTCCCGCCGCACCGCAGCGCCCGTGCCGGCGACGCCCTGTCGATCTTCGTGAACCGCGAGGACATCGTCGTTCTCGACCGCTGAGCGCCGGCCCCCGCTATGGCGCCATGTAAACGGCCCGGACCGGCGAGCCGTCCGAGCCCGTGAGCTTGAGTGGCAGAAAGGAAAAAAGCCCCCGCCCCGCCGGGACGAGCTTGAGGTTGCACAAGTTCTCGACGATCAGAACACCGCTTCCAAGCAGGACGTCGTGCGCGGGGTAGGCGTCTTCTTTTTTAAGCTGGGCCCCGGGCTCGATACCGGCCGCATCCGCCGCCGAAGAATCGATGCTCATGGCATCAATCCCGACGAGAGAGACCCCCAGTCCGAGCAGGAACCTCGCTCCTCCGGCGTTCAGATACGGGTGCCGCAAATACTGCTCCGTCCCGAAAAAGCGGTCCCAGTCCGTGCGCAATAGAACGAAGTCCCCGCTCCGGATTGCCCCTGCGGCCGGCGAGAGGTCTGTCTCTCCGATCGCAGCGAGATCCTTCTTGCCGCTGGCATCGATCAGAACGCCGGGCCCCACGAACCGCTCCAGTGGAATGGCATCGATCGTTCGCCCCTCCTTCAGAAAATGAAAGGGAGCGTCGATATGGGTTCCGGTGTGGGAGCCCAGCCGCAGCTCGTCCACGTGGCAGTAGTTTTCCTCATGGGTCAAGGCCCGCCGTATGGCCGGCGGCGGGTCCCCCGGGTACACCGGCATGCCATCGCGGATTGCGTGGGTCAGGTCGATGATTTTCAAGCAGACTCCCCCCCTGACGCCGCGTTGCATCGATCTGCGGTTGCCTGTTCGCGTTCGCTGGGGTCTGCGGCGGAGGACCTTTTCTAAAAACCGGGGAGTTGCCGGGGGAAATAGTCCTCCAGGCTCCCCTCGCGATGCACATCGGCCGTCGCGCAGTGCAGTCCGCCGCCGAAGGCCGCGACATCCCAGAAGGGCACCGGCACCACCTCGAAGCCGAGCTGGTCGAACTGCTCCATCTGCTCTGTTTCCGCGGCTTCGACGCACACCGTCTTGGGGTCGAGGACAAGGACGTTCATCGACAACCACACGCTGCAGAAGGAGAGCTTGGCCTTCTTGTCGTGGGCCGGCCTGGCGCACTCGACGATCTGCCAGTCGTTCTTTTTGAACAGCTCCACCAGCTCGGGGGTCAGCGGCTTGCGCTGCCGGTTGGAGAGCGCCAGACCCGGCCGCAGCGGCACGAAGGTGGCGTCGATGTGCATCGGTGAGTCTTCCTTGAAGATCACCGAGTGCACCCGGTGACCGGGAAAGTGCCGCCGCAGCCAGCTGATGCCGGCGGCGTTGGTCACCGTGGACTGCTGCACGATCAGGTCCTTGCCGCAGCGGGCGACGTCGGCCGCGTCGAAGCAGGGCTCGGCCTCGGTCAGCACCCAGTCCCGGGCCTTGGTGCGCCCGAGCTTTTCCGCCTCGCTCATCGCGTTGAAGATTTTATAGTAATCCTTCTTGTAGGTTCGCTCGGTCAGGCGCGGCTTGGGCGCCGCCTCCCAGCGAAAGCCCGGGTCTTCCTGGAAATAGCGTTCGAGCAGGGGCCGGTAGACGATGAACTCAAACCAGCGGCTGCGGCAGGACATGGTGGCCTCGAGGATTTCCGGGCCGACGGTAAGAAGGAGGTCCCGGGGCGGCATGCAGCCGAACATGCTGGCCTGCTGCCAGTCGGGCGTCTGCACGGGCTGGCTGAAATCGATCGGCGTGGGGCGGTCGACCCGGATGCCGCGTTTCTCCAGCATGCGCGCGAAATTATCGAGCTGCTCGTTGGCCTTTTCCTCCATTTCCTTCGGCAGCCGGCCGTAGGCCCCGCGCGGGAACCCATGCTCCGGCCAGTCGCGCTCGACCGCCGGCTCGGGCGCCTGGACCATCGTGCCGTCGGCGCGGCCCACGATGACATGCTTGAGCGGATCCCATTCGTTCCAGGAGCATACTTGGGTTTTGGCCTTGTTTTCAACCATTCACAGCCTCCTCGTGCCTCAAATAAACAACCCCTGCCTTGCCGTTGTGCGTGCAGGGATTCCAAATCGGATCGCAAGGGTTTGCATTATTATGAGGATACGACTGAAAATGCAAGCGGCGCGGCGGAAAATGGCCGCTGAAAAACCGCACCCAACGCAGACGGTTTGCGGTAAGCAGGACCACTGGCAACCATACCCGATGGACGCATGCAGCGTCATCCGCACGGATGGCAGCCGAATCGGCGAAGCGTTTTCGCGGGCTCGGCGGCGGGAAGAGCCGCGGTCCGTATGTCAAACACCTTTGAGGTGTTTGGCCAGGTGGCCCAGCTCCGGGAAAATCAGCCGGGTGCAGGCGAGCTTGCAGGCGTTCAGGCTGCCCGGCATGCAGAAGACGACCGTGGAGCCGATGAGGCCGGCCGCCGCGCGCGACATGACGGCCGCCGAACCGACCTCCTGCATGCTGAGCTGGGCGAACAGCGGGCCGAAAGCCGAAAGCACCTTGGTGAACATGGGGCTGACGGCCTCGATGGTCACGTCCTGCGGGGCGATGCCCGTCCCGCCGTTCATCAGCAGGATCTGCGGCTCCAGGTTTTCGGTGATCTCGCGCACGGTCATCGTGATGGTGGCGGCATCGTCGGGGATGACGCGATGGCAGAGGATCTCGTGGCCGGCTGCGGCGGCCGTTTCCTTTATCCACTGCCCGCTGGCATCTTCTTTGATGGTGCGGGTGGTGGAAAGGGTCAGAATGGCGATGCTGACCTTCTTCGGCGCGTCTTTCTTGTGTTCGGCGGTTCCCATGCGAATCCTTTCCTGCGGGGTGGTGACGGGTGTCCTCTTTTATTCCAACCTTCTGCACTGAAGAAAGGGGGTCCGGACTTCGGCGATGGCCGATGGTTCCCTTTGGCCATTCCTTCAGAGAAAAAGGGCCGGTTCGGAAAAAAGCCCGCATGACGGTCACGGGCTGCCGGATTTCCAGCCCATCGCCTCCAGGCGCCGGAAGGCCGGTTCGTCCCCGACGTAGTAGCAGCTGCAGCCGGCGGCATCGACCCATATGTAAAGCGGCTGGGGGCTCGATACGACCCGCAGCAGCTCCCGCTGGGGGATGCCGGCGATCTGATCCTTATCGTTCTGAACGACGGCCACCTTTAACTTGAAGCCGGCGAAGGCCAGCAGTTCCTGAGGGTTGTGCGGATTGGGCTTCTGGGGGACGCCGGCGCATCCGGCCAGCGTTAAGGCAACGGCTGCCGCTGCGATGTTCATCGGCTTCTTCAGCATCGATCCTCCTCATTCATCTCATGAACCGCTTGGGACAGCCCCGGCAGGGCAGGTCCGGATCGCCGCAGGCGAGGCGTTCGCGGAAGCGGCGATAGTCCTCGCTTTCCCAGACGGCCAGAGGATCCTGGGTGCGCACGTTTCCGAAGATGCGCCGCCGGGGGTCTTGGACCGCTGCGGGCACATTGACGTAGACACAGGGCGACACCGCACCGTCGGCAGCGATGAACAGGGAGCGTTGGATGTTCTCGCGGCAGTCCCGCCGATGGCGGGAGGAGTCGGACCACGGCAACTCATAGTGGAACCCCAGGCCTAACCTCCGGGATTCGGCGGCGGTCTCGGCAAGGACGGTCGCCGCGTGAGCGAGCGTTGCGGTGTCGCCGGGCTGAACCGCTTCGGATTCTAATTCAGGTTCGGGGATATAGTCCAGGGTCGAGATGACCGCCGCGTGCACCCCGAGCCTCTGCATCAGCCCCGGCAGTCCCCGCACGGCGCCTATATTGGAAGCCAGCATCAGGTAGGCGAAGTGGATCTCCAGATGCACCCCCATGCGCTCCCGCCGCACCGCCTGGAGAGTGGCGATGGCGTCGCAGACCCGGTCGAAGCCCACGCCCTGGCGTGCGGCGTTGGAGGCCGCGTCGGTTCCGGCCAGCGAGAAGGCCACGATGTCGATGCCGCTCTCCACGATCCTGAGCGCCAGCTCCGGGTCCATGCGCAAACCGCAGGTCGTGGTGGAGGTCTGGCAGCCGGCCCTGCGCGCCAGCGCCGCCATGTCGAAAAAAGCCGGGTTCAGCAGCGGCTCCCCCCAGCCCTGGAGATGCACGCGGCCGGAGCGGCGCATCAGCGGCCAGAGCCGGCCGAAGGTCTCCATATCCATGTCCCGTCCCTGCCACTGGTCTCTCAAGGTGGTGTGGGGACAATAGGTGCAGCGCCCCGGGCAGCGCGAAGTGACCTCCACCTGGATGCAGTCGAGCATCCGCCGGCTGCCTAAAAAGACCTCCTTGACCGTCTCCCAAAAGCCCGGCTCCCTGAACTCGTTGAGGCCGGAAGTGGTGGATCGCCGCTTCATCGATGATCCCCTGCCAGCAGGCCGCGCAGGCGTGAAAGAAGGCCTGCGCCGGACGGCTGCCAGCTTGTTTCCAGGCAGGGCAGATACGGCTCCGCGCCCCACTTGCGTTTGAAGAATCGGATGCCGTCGCTGACGCCCAGCCCCAGGTTCATGCGGCTCTGGCCGCGCAGCTGCGCCTCCTGCACCAGCCCGGAAAAAGCGAGATCGGCGCTTCCGGGCGGAGCGATGTCGGAGTCCCGAAAGCAGAACATGAAAAACGCCGTGGTCAGCGCCGCGAACTCGCCCACGGCAAAAGCGGCCAGGCGCCCGTCCTTCCGGCGGGCTGAGACGATCAGGCTCCCGGCGGACGCTTCCACGTAGTTCGCCACCCGCAGGAAGATCCGGCGGGTGCCGGCGGCAAGCGGCCGTTCATCCATGTAGCGCCGCACCAGGTCGGCATGGTCGGCCTCGACGCGCCGCCCGGAAACGAGCGTCACGTCGCGGCCGGCGCGGCGCAGGAGGCTCCTCAGCTTCTGGCCGGGTGCCGGCGGCGGCAGCCGCAGGGCATAATACCGGTCCTCCGCGGTGCGCGCGCGGGAAGGCGCCTGCGGCGGCCGGGCCGGGGCGATGACCGTGATGCGCTCCAGCCCCGGCGTCCGCAGCGCCTCATCCACGGCCGCAGCCATGGCGATCCTGTCGATCGGATCGTGCAGCGGATAGCCGACCAGAACGACCTCCGCATCGGATGCGTAGCCCACACAGGTGCCGAACATCCGGGGCCTGGACCCGC
>Ga0114938_1001028_pt1 | contig 19977 bp, 17 predicted proteins | sample AshMeaBigSpring_FD_88675 | JGI IMG/M metagenome (GOLD analysis project Ga0114938, IMG submission 88675) | Groundwater microbial communities from Big Spring, Nevada to study Microbial Dark Matter (Phase II) - Ash Meadows Big Spring | ecosystem: Environmental > Aquatic > Deep subsurface >...
GGTAAAGCGCGATTTAACCCTACTATACCATATCGTTGAAAAAGGGCTTACAATGCCTGAGCCTCGTCCAGGCTTTGGCAAACAAGTAGTGATTGATTTATGCAAAGTGGTATTACGCTACGAAGAGATGAATCTAAATTTTGATGCGTTGGAATTTTCACAATCGGTAACAGTGCTCAAGGAATATGCTGCATTTCACGACGAGATAGGATTCAAATTAGATAGCGAGGTGACTGAAAATCTATCAAAAATTGTAAACCGATTTGAAAATGTACATGGCACAAACCAGTTACAAACAACCGAGAAACAATACTTCGAATCAACAAACGCACCCTTCGACATATTCAATAAGTCACGCTATTCGGTGCGTAGCTATACCCCAAAAACAATACCGTTAGACTTACTAAGCCAATGCATTGACATGGCTCAAAAATCACCATCGTTTTGTAACCGACAACCAACTCGCGTTCATATTATTAAATCGGCACAAAAAAAAGAAGCGATTTTAGCCATTCAAAATGGCAATAGAGGTTTTGGACATTTGGCAGAAACACTACTTGTGCTCACATCGGTTATATCAGTAACCAAGGATATACATGAACGAAATGAAAATCACCTGAATGGTGGCATGTTTGCAATGACTTTATTACAAGCTTTGCATTTTAACCGCATAGCTGCATGTGCACTCAACTGGAGTGTTGATAACCAGAAAGATATGCAAATACGAAAAATATTAGGAGTCCCTGAGAATGAAGTTGTTTTACTCGTTATTTCGTGTGGGTATCCACCCGAAAACTTTAAAATTGCCTCTTCGCCACGAAAAAAAGCCCAGGAAATTACAAGTATACATGTGTAAGAATTTACAATTTAACAATGAACCATTTACTATTTAATAAAGATAAGTGAGACAGAGCATTATTGAAGTATTATTAAGACAATATTATATTCTCATTTCTTAAATTAATCAACATGAATATTATGAAAACAATTGAAATTATATTTTGGGTATTACTAGGAATTGTATTTTATACTTACTTAGGGTATGGTATTGTGCTTTTTGTATTATTGCAAATTAAACGAATTTTCAAAAAGAAAAAACAAATCCAGTTGAGCGACGATGAACTTCCTGAAGTCACCCTGTTGGTAGCAGCTTATAATGAAGAAGATTTTGTGCAAAAAAAAATTGAGAACACATTATCGTTAAACTATCCGCAACATAAGTTACATCAAATGTGGTGTACAGATGGTTCGGATGATCAAACACCTAACATCCTTGCCAACTATACTGACATTGAGGTTCTTCACAAACCCGAACGCGCTGGCAAAATAGCAGCAATGAACAGAGCTGTGAAATATGTAAAAACACCTATTGTAATATTTTCGGATGCAAACACTTTACTCGGCAAAGAATCTATTCGTAAAATAGCAGAAATGTTTCATGATCCCAAAACTGGATGTGTTTCGGGTGAAAAACGTATTTTCAATGCAGAGAGTGAAGCAGCTTCGGCAGCAGGTGAAGGCTTGTATTGGAAATACGAATCAACACTTAAACGGTGGGACGCCGAGCTATATTCGGCCGTAGGAGCCGCTGGTGAGTTATTTGCTATCAGAACAGCCCTTTTCAACGAGGTGGAGCCCGATACCTTACTCGACGACTTTATTATTTCGCTCCGTGTGGCTATGCAAGGTTATAAAATTGATTATGATCCCGAGGCATATGCTATCGAAACCGCATCGGCAAATGTGAAGGAAGAATTGAAACGTAAAATACGAATTGCAGCTGGTGGTATTCAGTCGGTTGTACGATTATATCCACTGCTCAACATCTTTCGATATGGCTTGTTGTCGTTCCAATACATTTCGCATCGAGTTTTGCGCTGGACAATAACTCCTTTAGCCCTTCTATTTTTATTATTGACAAATATTATTTTAGCACCAAATTCTGAATTTTATTTGGTATTTTTGTCATTGCAACTAATTTTTTACATCGCTGCAATTCTAGGATGGATACTCGAGAATAAAAAATTAAAGGTAAAATTACTTTTCGTACCCTACTATTTTTTCATCATGAATTATGCCGTATTTATGGGATTTGGAAGATACATAAAAAAAACGCAGAGTGTAAACTGGGAAAGAGCCAAAAGGGGATGACGTGGTGATGTGGTGATGAAGAAATGAAAGAATGAAGAAATGGAAGATTATAAAAATATAAGAATGAAATTGTAAATAGTAAATGAATAAATAGTAAATAACATTATGAGCAGAATATTAATTACAGGTGGAGCAGGATTTTTAGGTTCGCATTTGGGCGATAAACTATTGGCTCAAGGCCACGAAGTTATTTGTTTAGATAATTTTTTTACTGGACGACGTAAAAACATTGAACACAATTTAAGCAACCCTTATTTTGAGTTTGTAAGGCATGATGTAATAACGCCCTACATGGCTGAGGTAGATGAAATTTATAATTTGGCGTGCCCAGCATCGCCAGTTCACTATCAATATAACCCAATAAAAACGGTCAAAACATCAGTTATGGGTGCTATAAATATGTTAGGACTCGCAAAACGCGTAAAAGCAAAAATTTTACAAGCTTCGACGAGCGAGGTATATGGCGACCCACATGTTCACCCACAACCCGAAGAGTATTGGGGAAATGTAAATACAATTGGAATACGATCTTGCTACGATGAAGGAAAACGATGTGCAGAAACATTGTTTATGGACTATCACCGCCAAAATGACGTGCGAATAAAAATTATCCGTATATTTAACACCTATGGTCCTCGCATGAATCCCGATGATGGCCGTGTAGTGTCAAACTTCATTGTTCAAGCCCTAAAGGGTCAGGACATTACCATTTTTGGCGATGGACTACAGACACGTAGTTTTCAATATGTCGACGACTTGCTCGAAGGTATGGTGCGCCTTATGAATACACCTGATAGCGTAACAGGTCCTGTCAATGTTGGTAATCCAAACGAATTTACAATGCTTGAATTAGCCACCAAAGTGATAGATCTGACTGGTTCAAAATCAAAATTGGTTTACGAAGCTTTACCTGCCGACGACCCAAAACAACGACAACCAGATATTAGTCGTGCAGATGCATTATTAGACGGATGGCGACCCAATATTCAGCTTGAAGATGGATTAAAAAAAACCATAGCTTATTTTGAACAAGAGCTAAGGTTGAAATAGATTTTTAATTCAATAACAATAAAAAAGGTGATGAACAGCATGCTGATCATCACCTTTTTCATTGCACTATATGTATTAAACATATACTTCAAGAAGCGTAGTTAATTCGTCAGGTATCAAACCAACTTCGTTGATACAAGCAGGAATCAGTACTGTTTCGCCTTTTTGCACTAGCAATTTTTCAGCCTCGGTTTCAACAATAAAACTACCTTCCACACACATATACGAAACAAATGAATCGATAGTGCCATAATTACGTGTAAGTGCATGATCAAATTGAATCATATTCGTAGTAAAATATTCACACTCTGCAAGTTTGGTAATTTGATTTAATACTGGCGTATAAACCGTTTTAGGTTGTGTACATGCACTATAATCAATTACATCCAAGGCTTGCTCTGTATGTAATTCACGTTCGTTGCCTTTATCGTCTACACGTTTATAATCGTAAATACGGTATGTTATATCGCTGCTTTGTTGAATTTCGGCCACCAAAACACCCTTACCAATAGCGTGAACAAGACCAGCTGGAATAAAAAACACATCTCCTTTCTGAACAGGTACTTTTTGTAGCAAATCCTCTACCCGATCATTTTCGAGTGCATCCACATATTCCTCTTGCGTACAATCTTTATTGAAGCCAATTATTAGTTCTGCATTAGGTTCCGCTTCAACCACGTACCACATCTCCGTTTTACCAAATGAATTGTGTCTTTCAGCAGCAATTTCGTCGCCAGGGTGTACTTGTATCGACAAATTTTCGTTCGCATCAATAAGTTTGAAAAGCAATGGAAAAGTCAGGCCAAAAATATCGTACACTTTATCGCCTACTAGGTCGCCCATATACACTTCAGTAAGCTCAACTAGATTATTACCTTCTAAAAAGCCATTTGCAACAACCGACTCGTCGTTTTCGTAGCCCGAAAGTTCCCAACTTTCACCGAGTTTATCGTTAAGTGCATTTTTACCATAATTTGATTTGAGTTTTTTTCCGCCCCAAATACGATCTTTAAGAATCGGATTAAATTTTAATGGATATAACATGTGTATTGAAGTTAGACGTTAGCAATATGAATTAAGTAAACAGCCCTAATCCAATGTTGGAATAGGGCTGTTGTTAGATTAAATGTTTTCAGCTTTTTTTGCCAAATTTTGCTCCCAGACCCACGCACTTCGAAGAGTTTCTTCAACCGTTTCGGAGGCCGTCCAGCCTAGTACGGTATTGGCATACGAAGGATCAGCCCACACTTTCTCAACATCACCACTTCTACGTCCTACAATTTTGTAAGGCACATCAACACCCGTAACTTTTTTAAATGTTTCAATTATTTCGAGCACTGATAAACCGCGACCTGTACCAAGATTAAAAGTTTCTATTTGCGAACTTACTTCTTTCTGCAATAAACGTTTAACCGCAATTACATGTGCTTTAGCAAGATCAACAACATGAATATAATCACGCACACAAGAGCCATCAGGTGTATTGTAATCGTCGCCAAAAACTTGTAATTGTTTGCGAATACCGATAGCTGTTTGCGTAACAAAAGGCAACAAGTTATTAGGAACACCATTTGGTAATTCGCCAATTTCGGCAGATGCATGTGCTCCAATTGGATTAAAGTAACGTAAAATTATACTTTTCAAATCACTACAAGCACGCAAAGTATCGTGTATAATTTCCTCGCCAATTTGCTTGGTATTACCATAAGGCGATTGAGCAAATTTAATAGGAGCTTGCTCAGTAACTGGCAAAACATCAGGTTGTCCGTAAACTGTACAAGAAGATGAAAAAACCATATTCTTCACCTTATGTATAGGCATCAATTGAAGTATATTAATAAGAGATACCAAGTTGTTGCGATAGTACAAAAGGGGTTTTTCAACCGACTCGCCAACAGCTTTACTTGCTGCAAAATGAATAATTGCGTCAATATCTTGGTATTTTTCGAACATGCGATCCATGCTCACATAGTCTACACAATCAATATTTTCGAATGCAGGACGTATCCCTGTTATTTTTTCGATACCGTTTAGCACATCGATATTTGAGTTTGATAAGTTGTCAACAATAACAACTTCAAAACCTTCATTTATAAGTTCAACAGCCGTGTGCGAACCAATATAACCGGTACCACCGGTAACTAATACTTTAGCCATTATTTATTATTTAAAAAGTTGTTTTGGATAAACCCCTTTACGTATAAGCTCATTAATTTTCAACACTACCTGTGGGCGGTCTTCGGCATACGTAACACCAAACCATTTCGAAGTAGTATCCAGCACTTTACATGTTGCTTTAGCTTGAACAATTAAGTTATTCACGGCTAAAGGAATATAAAATTCCGATTTTAGTTTTTGTCCATTTTCGGCCAAAAACTCTTTGAAAAACTCGTAAGAATAATCGAAATAATCAGGTGTAAAACCCCACATATTCATTGAGACTGGTGTAGTTGCTGCAATAGTAACTTCTTCACCATTTTCATCTAAATAAATAATAGCGCCCGCTTTTTCTTCAATATGTGTACGCTCCACAACGTTTTGAAGATTGTTGTTTTCGTCGACAACACATACACCACGGCTTACCGAACCACTTTCGGAAAGGGTATTTCCTACTCGATAGCCAACCATACAGTAATCGTTTTGTTTACCCACAACACTTGTTAAAAAGCCGGCAAGTACTTCAAATGATTCTTTACCGTAAAAATCGTCGGCATTAATTACAGCAAATGGCTCTTTAATAACATCCTTACCCATTAAAACTGCGTGATTTGTACCCCAAGGTTTTTCACGCTCAGCAATGTATGTGCTCCCTTCTGGCACATTGGAAATTTCCTGAAAAACAACTTCAACTTCAATTAGGTCTTTAAATTTCTTAACTACCATTTCTTGAAAATCGGCCTCAAAACTTTTACGAATAACAAAAACTACCTTTCCAAATCCGGCTCTAATAGCATCGTAAATTGAATAATCCATAATGGTTTCACCATTCGGACCTAAGCCGTCAAGTTGTTTTAATCCGCCATATCGGCTACCCATTCCTGCTGCTAAAACAAATAATGTTGGTTTCATGAAAATATTTTTATGATTTGATTAATTTTTGCTGATTTAAAGTAACGCCTAGCATTACAACGAACCTAAATTTGAAAAAATTTAAGCTACAAAAATAATCATTTCTTTTCGATACAGAAAGTTTTTGAGCCTTGAAATTGATAATTTATTTTTCACAATAACATTCAATCAAAATTTGGAGTTTCTTATTTATTATTTAGTGTAAAGCCGAATTTTAAACTTGTAAAATTAAAATTTATATCCTATTTTTGCAACAAATGAAACTCTAAACAAAAAAAAGTGATTATAAAAAACAAAACACAAGTCATATTATACATATCTATAGTTATCGTATTAATCTCACTTACAACCCTTTACTTTATAACAAAAAACTCAAAAACAAACATACCGGCACCCCCACCTAACAAATATATCAATTGTAATCAATTAATTAGCCCAAGTGCCCCGATTGAACCTGCCGAAATAATTAAAGACTTAAACGAAGTTCAACTTATACACGCAAAAAAAAATGGTTTAAAGCGACCATTTAAAACAAACGCAGAGTTTGATAGCACCTATAAAAAAATGGTTGAACGCTTTGAATTAGTTGAAATAAAAGATTCGAGATTTTATCATTTAAAAGCATTAAAGCATTCTCACCCCTTCCTCATTCCAGAAGCGGTAAGCATGATTGATGAAATTGCAAGTAGATTTCAGTTAAAACTTAAAGAAAAAAAACTGGGGAATTATTGTTTTTTCTTAACTTCAGTGCTTCGAACCATCGAAACACAAGAAAAACTAAGCAAACGTAATGGAAACGCGTCTGATAGTACTGCGCACTATTATGGCACAACTGTCGACATTTCGTATAAGCACTTCTACAATTTAGACAACGATTCGATTGAACCAAGCTGGGAGGTTATTCAGGAATTAACAAAAACACTACTCGAAATGCGTAAAGAATGTAAGCTTTTAGCTGTTCGCGAGCGCAAACAATCCTGTTTTCATATAACGGTAGTATGCTGCAAACCTGAAAATAATTAGAATTTGTGCATCGTTAAACTGAATACTTTGAAAATTTATCCATAACACGTTCGTAATACGTTTTCGATACAGGAATATCGGGCGTATTTAAAGCATCCATCTCCAAAAATATACCATCCTTCGTTTTACGTAACACCTTGACTTTATCAAGATTAACAATATACGAGCGATGGCAACGCACCAAAGGAGTATCTTTCGTTAAATTCTCTTCAATCCATTTGAGCGAATTACGAATTAAATAACTGGAGTGTTTTGATTTATTTAAATAATGGATAGTTGCATAATTATCAGCCGAATCGACATACAATAAATGCTCTAAATCGATGGAAATTTTCAGTTCGCCTTTCTCATCGTGGAAGGCAATTAAATTTCGTTTTGAAACACCTTCAGCATCCTTTTTTGTCATTTTAATACGTTCAAGCAGACTACTTTTTTCTTTCCACGAAAAATACAACCACAGTATTGAATACGGTAGTAGAAGTACCCAAGCAGTATTTTTTGATGATTGCACAAAAACCTCAAGGAGTTCGCGCTCAGCACCTGCACGTGGAAAAAACTTAGCAAAAACAGTATAAAACAATGACATAGAAGCTACTTCAGCAAATACATAAATTGCATACTGCCACACAAAAAGTTCTTTTTTCCGTGTATATCGAAGCATAATTAAGCGGCTAATTACCACCACCAACATGCCTGTTAAGATAATAAGACTAGAGAAAAAGAAATACTTAAATTCCGAAATATTAGGATACCAACCACGAGAATTAAATGGTTGAAAAATATTAATAAACAACAATGCAAATGCAGCAGTTAGCAATATCAACTTTGTGATATTGCCTTTTTCGTACATATAAGGTGGAATTTTCGATTGCATGTATACTTGCTGTTAAAATTTCGTATGCAAAAGTATATTTTTAGAGTCAATCCGACAACTTTTTTTTTAATCATTTAAAGTTAATAATTCAATAAAATTCATCATCCAAATACAACTTATAGATCATTAAAATGCCTATTTATTCATTTAACAATAAAATATATCAAGGTTAATAATCCAAATATCACACACTGGCACAATGATTGAAAGTATATAGAATTACGATTAATGTATATAGCTAAACTACTAGCTAACAGATACGTATTCATAAGAATTTTTTTTGATATTATAGATAATAAAATATTTTTGCCAAAATGGCAGAAAAAAAACGACAATATTGTGTATGAACAAGCATTTTGACAATTTTTTTAGTGATGGGATGGTTGAATCAGCTGAAGTATTTCCAATTATTTCGCTCGACGAACGATCATCAGACGTAGAAATAGCAGATGAAGAGGTATTAGCCATTTTACCACTGCGTAATATGGTAATTTTTCCTGGTGCGCTCATGCCTATAACAGTTGCACGGTCGAAGTCGCTAAAACTTATACGTAATGCTCACGAAACGGGCAAATTAATTGGTGTTTGTACACAAATTGATCGAAAACAAGAAGACCCTTCAATTGATCAACTGTTTCAAACAGGTACTGCTGCACATATTGTGCGCATACTTGAAATGCCCGACAACTCGACAACCGTAATTTTGGAAGGAAAAAAACGCTTTCGCTTGGGTGATCAAGTAAATACACGACCTTACTTAAAAGCAAAAGTACACCCACTTACCGACATTGCACCTGACGATAGCAAAACGAGTATTTTTAATGCACTTATATCATCAATTAAAGATATTACAAGTACTATTATTCAAAATTCGGGATTTCTACCTCCCGAAACCTCTTTTGCTATTCGAAACATTGAAAGTCCAATATTTTTAATTAATTACGTCTGTTCAAATTTTGGCATGAATGTAGTTGAAAAAATCAACTTATTGGAAACCGACGATATTCTTGAGCGTGGCTATCAACTTCTACAACAGCTAAATAAAGAATCGCAACTTCTCGAATTAAAAGTATCGATTCAGAACAAAGCGAAAGAAGGAATAGATCAGCAACAGCGTGAGTATTTTCTGCAACAACAGATGAAAACCATTCAAAATGAGTTGGGTGGCAATTCACCTGAACAAGATGTGCAAGACTTTAAAGCAAGAGCCGCATCGAAAAAATGGTCGGAACATGTAGCTGCTGTCTTTGAAAAAGAGCTTAAAAAGTTAGAACGTACTAGCCAGCATTCGCCCGATTATTCAACGCAGTTGAATTACATCGAAACCATGCTCGAATTACCTTGGAATGAGTTTACAGATGATAATTTCAATCTTAAAAACGCCAAAAAAGTGCTTGATCACGACCATTTTGGCCTTGAAACAGTAAAAGAACGAATTATTGAACATTTAGCTGTATTGAAATTAAAAGGCGACATGAAATCGCCCATCTTATGCTTATATGGCCCTCCAGGAGTTGGTAAAACTTCACTTGGTAAATCCATTGCCAGCGCATTAAATCGAAAATATGCACGTATTTCGCTAGGTGGATTACATGACGAAGCTGAAATTCGCGGACACAGACGCACCTACATTGGTGCTATGCCGGGTCGTATCATGCAAAACATACAAAAAGTTGCAAGTTCGAACCCAGTTTTTGTACTCGATGAAATTGACAAAGTGACTGCCGATTACAAAGGTGATCCTTCGTCGGCTCTTCTTGAGGTACTTGACCCAGAGCAAAACACTACTTTTCACGATAATTATTTGGATATCGATTACGATTTATCTAAGGTATTATTTGTGGCTACAGCCAATAATTTAAACAGCATTCCGCGTCCCCTACTCGACCGTATGGAGCTAATCGAAGTAAGTGGCTATACACAAGAAGAGAAAATTGAGATTGCACGTAAACACCTGATTAGCAAAGAACTTGAAAATCATGGCTTGGAAGCTACACATGCACAACTATCAAAAACTGTAATTGCTCAACTTATAGAATCGTACACGCGAGAATCAGGCGTACGTGAGCTAAATCGTCAGATTGCATCCTTGATGCGCAAAATTGCGAAAATGGTTGCAACTGATGAAAAGTATGAAACAGAAATTAGTGTTGAGGATTTGAAAAAATACCTAGGTGTGCCACGCTACAGCAAAGATAAATACCAAGGCAACGAATACGCAGGTGTTGTTACTGGACTTGCATGGACACAAGTTGGTGGTGAAATACTATTTATCGAGTCGAGCTTAAGCAAATCGAAAGCACCAAAACTGACCTTAACTGGAAATTTAGGCGATGTAATGAAAGAATCGGCCGTAATTGCACTTGAATATATCAAATCGCATGCTGATAAATTAAATATTGACCCACTTATTTTCGACGAATGGAATGTACATATACACGTGCCTGAAGGAGCAATACCGAAAGATGGCCCTTCGGCGGGTATTACAATGGTTAGTGCTCTAGTTTCGGCATTTACAAAACGTAAAGTTCGTAAAAACCTAGCCATGACTGGCGAAATAACTTTACGTGGCAAGGTACTTCCTGTGGGTGGTATCAAAGAAAAAATTCTTGCCGCTAAACGCGCTGGCATAACCGACATCATTTTATGTAACGATAATAAAAAAGATGTGGATGAAATTAAAGCAACATATTTAAAAGGATTGAAATTTCATTTTGTATCTGATATAATGGAAGTTGTAAAATTTGCATTGCTTAAAGAAAAAATTGAAGGATAATAATTAAACGACACATAGAAGTAAAGCCGTACTTTTCAGCAATGAGAGTACGGCTTTTTTATTTTAATTTATATTAACCATTTTGACTTTGCTCATTCAAAACAAAAGTATTTACTTTGCTGCCATTAATAGATCTATTAAATATACGTATTAAATAAAACAATGAATGGAATTATCAACTGAAAAATCGATGGAGCAACAAATCCTTGAAACAGCAGAAAAGCTATTTCTTGCTAAAGGATTTTCGGCAGTGTCGACTGTACAAATAGCGCGTGAATGTGGATGTAATCAAGCCTTGGTGCATTATTATTATCGAACAAAAGACAATTTATTCAATACCATTTTTGAGAAAAAGTTTAGAATGTTTTTTGATTCAATTCTTATAAAAGATCAGGCCAAGAAGCTTTCGTTTACCGAAAAAATACAATCCATCATCGAAAGTCACTTCGACTTATTACAAGCAAATCCACATTTACCAATTATGGTCTTATCGGAACTAATGCGCCGTCCGGAGCAAATTGACATGCTGAAATCAAAACTACAAACCATTCCAACACAACTTTTTGCAGAGCTAAGTGCCGAAATGGAGGTGGAAATTCAAGCAGGACGCATTCGTAGACTAAACATCATCGACCTGATGATGAGCATGATATCACTAAATATCGCTTTATTTGTAAGTCTGCCCGCAATAGGTATTATTTTAAACCTCAGCGATGACCAGAAAAAAGAATTAATCGGACATCGACGCGAGGAACATGTCAGTTTTGTATTAAACAGTATCATTTTAAAATAAAATTGTTAGTAGTATGAAAAACAGATTTTATTATTTCACTACCCTAGTATTGATTTTTTCATCAAGCTTAGGCTATTTGAAAGCCCAAGAAATTAGTATTGACGATTGTCAACAACTAGCCCGTGCCAATTACCCAGCTATTAAACAGTTGGATTTGATTGAGAAATCAGCAGCATTTCAATTGTCGAACATTAGTAAAGCATGGCTCCCTCAATTAAGCTTAAATGCAAAAGCGACTTACCAATCCGATGCAATCAAAATTGACATTCCACCCGCTGGAATTAAATTGAACCAATCAAAAGATCAGTACAATGTAGCCTTGGATGTATCGCAAACCATTTGGGATGGCGGCGCAACTAAAGCTCAAAAATCACTGACCAAGGCACAATCGGAAACCGAAAAACAGAAAGTCGAACTCGACTTATACGCCCTTACCGACAGGGTAAATCAACTATTTTTTGGGATTCTGCTAATTAATGAACAATTGCAACAAATACGCATCTTGAAAGCAGATTTGGAAACAAATATCAAAAAAGTACAAGCATTGGAGGCAAATGGTATTGCTTACGCCTCGGATGTGGATATGTTGATGGTGGAACAAATCAATGCCAATCAACGCGAAATGGATTTACAGTTAACCCAAAAGTCGTTTATCGAAATGCTAAGTGCCTTTACTAAAAAAGAATTAAACCAACAGACAATCTACCAAAAGCCACTTTTGCCACAGGTAAAAACTGACAGTATAAATAATCGCCCTGAACTACTGTTGTTAAACCAACAATATAAACTCTACGAAAGCCAACGCGAATTAGTTAAAACTAGCACTCGCCCAAAACTCGGACTGTTTGCACAAGGTGGTTATGGTAGACCAGGATTGAATATGCTAGCCAATGATTTTATGCCCTATTACATTGGTGGAGTACGATTATCATGGAATATTAGTAGTTTTTATACGCGAAAAAATGAACTTGAAAAAATTACCGTACAGCAAAACTCGGTAAATACACAACGCGAAACGTTCATTTTCAACACCAGTTTGCAAAACAAACAACAGCTGAATGAAATAGACAAACTGAAATCGGCTATGGCAAACGACGATAAAATCATTGCACTTCGTACACGCATAAAAACTGCAACAAGCGCACGTGTAGATAATGGCACTGCAACGGTAACAGATTTGATTCGCGATTTAAATGCCGAAAACAATGCGAAACAAATGCGTTCGTTACATGAAATACAACTTTACTCAGCCATCTACCAACTTAAATATCAAACGAATAATTAAACTAAATATCCAATATGAAACGAGCACGACAACTAAACTTTGACACACTAGGAAATGTTTATTGCGAGTTCCATATGACAAATAAAAAATCAAATCATAAACATATGAAAACAATTAATTTTTTCTATTACTCAATATTTATTGCAAGTTTATTCTTGACTTCTTGTTCTAAAAAAAGCCTTGAGTTTGATGCTACAGGCACATTCGAATCAACCGAAATCATCGTATCGTCGGAGTTATCAGGCAAAATAATTAGCCTAAATATAGAAGAAGGGACTGAATTAACACAAAATCAATCCATTGGAGTAATTGATAGCGTACAATTATTTCTTAAAAAAGAACAGTTATTAGCGAGTCAACAAGCGGTAAATAACCGCAAACCCGATATTCGCAAACAGCTAGCTACCATCGAACAGCAAATTGCTACGGCAAAAACCGAAAAGAAACGTATTCAGAACTTACTAGCTTCGGACGCCGTGAATAAAAAACAGCTCGACGATGTGAATGCTCAAATTGAATTACTCGAAAAACAACAAGCAGCCACCAAATCGACACTCGAATCGTCGTACAACAGTTTGACCGACGAAGATAAATCGGTACAAATGCAAATTGCACAACTCGAAGATCAATTGAAAAAGTGCTATATCAAATCGCCTATTGCAGGTACTGTGCTAACTAAATACACCGAAATGGGCGAACTGACAGCCCCTGGCAAAGCGATTTTTAAGATTGCCGACACTAAAAATTTCATTCTACGCGCTTATGTAACTTCCAATCAGCTCACCACTGTAAAACTAGGCCAACAGGTAAAAGTTTATGCCGATTTAGGCGCAAAAGATAGCAAAGAATACACAGGAATTGTCAGTTGGATATCGCCTAAAGCCGAGTTTACACCCAAAACCATTCAAACACGCGACGAACGTAGCAACTTAGTTTATGCCGTAAAAATAGCCGTAAAGAACGATGGTTTTTTAAAGATAGGCATGTATGGCAATGTTAAATTCTGATTTATCATGAATACAAATAAATCATCGAATGAAATTGCCATAAGCTGCCAAAGCTTACATAAAGCCTATGGACAAGTGCAAGCCATTCGCGATATAAATTTTGAGGTGAAAAAAGGCGAGATTTTTGGAATTATTGGTCCAGATGGAGCAGGTAAAACAACCTTATTTCGCACATTAACAACCTTGATTTTAGCAGATGCTGGAACAGCTACAGTTGATGGATTTGACATTGTAAAAGACTATACCGAGATTCGCAAACGAGTAGGTTACATGCCTGGGCGATTTTCGCTTTATCAGGATTTGACGGTAGAAGAAAACTTGGAGTTCTTTGCCACTGTTTTCGATACCACCGTTGCCGAAAACTACGAACTAATTAAGGACATTTATCAACAAATAGAACCGTTTAAAAATAGAAGAGCTGGCAAACTATCGGGAGGTATGAAACAAAAACTAGCACTTTGTTGTGCATTAATTCATAAACCATCGGTACTGTTTTTGGACGAGCCAACAACTGGTGTCGATCCTGTGTCGCGTAAGGAGTTTTGGGGAATGCTCAAGAAGTTGAAAACGGATGGCATTACGATTCTTGTTTCGACACCTTATATGGACGAAGCAAGTCTGTGCGACCGCATTGCGTTGATACAACAAGGGCAATTCTTAACCATCGACAGCCCCAAAGGTATTGTAAATAGATACCCCAACAAGCTATTATCCGTAGAGGCAGACAATATGCATCAATTGCTACAAGAACTCAGATCTAACAAAATGACAGCCAATTGCTTCGCATTTGGTGATAAACACCATGTGTCGATTTCAAAAGAATCCATTGAAAAACATCATTCAATGAATGAGATTATCCGAATTATTCAAGCTAACTTAGTAGCTAAAAATTATAACAATTGTATGATTACCGAAATTCAACCAGGAATTGAAGACTGTTTTATGCAACTTTCGCAACAATAAAATTAAGTATGACACAAGAGACAATAGTAATAAAAGCCGAAAATTTAACGAAGCGATTTGGAACATTTACCGCTGTGGATAACATAACGTTTGAAGTAAAACGAGGCGAGATATTTGGTTTTCTAGGTGCTAATGGTGCTGGAAAAACAACTGCAATGCGTATGTTGAGCGGTCTTAGCATACCTACAAGTGGCAAGGGCCTAGTTGCAGGATTTGACATTAGCAAAGAATCGGAAAAAGTCAAAAAGAGCATTGGCTACATGAGTCAGAAGTTTTCGCTCTACGACGACCTCAAAGTTTGGGAAAACATTGAGCTTTTTGGTGGCATTTACGGCATGAACATGACAGATATAAAAACCAAAACCGACGAGTTGATGCGCACATTAAACTTTGAAAATGAACGAAATAAACTCGTAGGCGATTTACCATTGGGTTTTAAGCAAAAGCTTGCTTTTTCGGTATCGATATTTCACAACCCACAAGTTGTGTTTTTGGATGAGCCAACAGGTGGCGTTGATCCAATTACGCGTAGGCAATTCTGGGAGTTAATTTACGATGCTACCTCAAAAGGGATAACCATTTTTGTAACCACACATTATATGGACGAAGCGGAGTATTGCGATCGCGTTTCGATAATGGTAGATGGACGTATTGAAGCACTGGATACCCCACGAAATTTAAAAGCTAAGTTTAACACCACTACCATGGATGATGTTTTTTATCAATTAGCTCGTAAGGCTACTCGAATTGCAGATTAATTTGTTTCATTTTCCCCTCTTTATTCTTTATTCTAACATTCAACATATGAAACAGTTATTATCATTTATAAAAAAAGAGTTTTATCATATATTTCGAGATAAAACTACTGTTTTGATTTTACTCGGCATTCCTATCATTCAAATGATATTGTTTGGGTATGCACTGACAACCGAAGTGAAAAACACAAAAATTGCTGTTTTAGCTCCATCGGCCGACGAAACAACCGAAAAAATAATTGCAAAATTGGATAATAGTAATTACTTTGATGTGGCTAAGCGACTTTCGTCAAATGCTGAGATTGATGCTATTTTCAGAAATGACGAAGCAAAAATGGTGGTTGTTTTCGAAAACGATTTTGATAAAAACCTGAAACATCAGGGTAAAGCGAATATTCAGTTGATAGCCGACGCTACTGATCCGAATACTGCTACTACTTTTACCTTTTATGCATCAAACATTATTACCGATTATCAACTACAACTCAAAGGAAATACCGCCAATCCGTACCGCATAAATTCAGAAGTGAAAATGCTGTACAATCCGCAAATGATCAGTGCATTTAACTTTGTTCCAGGCGTTTTGGGTATGATTTTGATTCTCATTTGTGCCATGATGACCTCAATTGCAATTGTACGCGAAAAAGAAATGGGCACTATGGAAATACTTTTAGTGTCGCCCATGAAACCAATATACAGTATTTTATCCAAACTTGCTCCCTATTTTGTGTTGTCGTGTATCAACTTTATATCCATTATTTTGCTATCGGTATTTGTTTTAAAAGTACCTGTAGCAGGTAGTTTTGGAGCACTGGTTTTCATTTCACTACTCTATATTATTGTTGCATTATCCATAGGAATGCTGATTTCGACCCTTGTTAATTCTCAACTTGGAGCAATGTTAATTTCGGGAATGGGATTGATGATGCCAGTGATGCTACTTTCAGGTATGATATTTCCAGTTAACAATATGCCTATTCCGTTACAGGTGGTATCGCATATTATTCCAGCTCGTTGGTACATCGAGGCTGTAAAATCAATAATGATACAAGGACTTGGATTTATGGACATTTGGAAAGAAACAGCTATACTCACTTTCATGGCATTTGTTTTAATAACCATCAGTTTAAAGAAATACAAAGTACGATTGGAGTAAGATAGTTTACAGTTAGCAGTTAGCTGTGCAGACAAATCGGTTTCTTCAATGCTAAACTATTTGTAGTACTTACATTAAGGTAGCTCACATTTAATAATTAAAAAATGACAATTAAAAAAATATGTTGAAATTTTTATTACGAAAAGAGTTTAAACAACTAAGGCGAAATTCATTTATACCACGTATGCTGGTGGGGTTTCCGCTCATGATTTTACTAGTTCTGCCTTGGGCTGCTACGTACGAGATAAAAAACCTCAACATCAGCATAGTAGATCATGACCATAGCAGTTTTTCGCGTCGATTAACAGAGAAAATTACATCATCTGGATATTTTCGATTAACCAATATTTCAGCAAGTTACGATGAAGCAATTAAAAGTATCGAAAAAAAGGAATCCGACATTGTATTAGAAATTCCAGCACAATTTGAACGAAAACTCATTAGAGGCGAGGGGGTAACTTTGCTAATTGCACCCAATGCAGTGAATGGAATGAACGCTGGTGTTGGGTTATCGTACCTATCCAACATAATTGGAGATTACAATACCGACATCATAAGCGAAATAGCTCAACCTTCGGCTACAACATCATACTCAACAGTAAAAATTGAATCAAGCTATAAATTCAATCCTTATTTAAACTATCGTGTTTACATGGTTCCCGCATTAATCGTGTTAATAATCACCCTACTATGTGGGTTTTTACCGGGAATAGCCATAGTGATGGAAAAAGAAATTGGTACGATGGAGCAAATAAATGTGAGCCCTGTGCCTAAAAGCAAATTTATTGTTGCCAAGTTAATTCCATTTTGGCTTATTGGCTTTGTAATACTAACCGAAGGTATTCTCATTGCACGATTGGTGTATGATTTAATACCCGTAGGCCATTTGTACACCATTTACTTTTTTGCTGCAATTTACATTTTAACCGTATCGGGATTGGGGCTCATCATCTCGAATTACGCACAAACGATGCAGCAAGCCATGTTTCTAGTATTTTTCTTTATGCTGATATTTATTATGTTAAGTGGACTTTACACCCCTGTAGAGAGCATGCCAGAATGGGCAAAATGGGTAGCTGCATTCAATCCATTGAAACATTTTATGGTGGTAATGCGATCGGTATTTTTAAAGGGGAGCGAAATTACAAACCTAATGAAGGAGTTTTATGCCCTCATTAGTTTTGCAATAGTATTTAACGTATTCGCAGTATTGAGTTACCGAAAAAGCAATTAATCTTCTAAACCATGACGCTTGCTGCGGCCAAAACTGCGGTAAGCGTCGTGTTCAATTTCCACGTCAGGCTCAATGAGTTGTTTTGAATGATCAGGTACAAATTGAATGTATTTAATGGTAATTCCACGTCCAAGCCATTGTTGCTCATAGTAAGTTTGAATGCCTAAGATTGGATCAACCGAACCAGAAGCATACAAATCGTCAGTAAGCTCATTCACCTTAAAAGCATTGGCTTTCACCATTTCGCAGGTGTATGTAAACATGAAGTTACTATCCGTTTTGAGGTGAATAACCCCTGCTGGATTTAAAAACTGCATGTATGAACGTATAAAATTGGTAGCCGTAAGTCGTTTCGTAACTTTTTTCATTTGAGGGTCAGGAAATGTGATCCAAATTTCAGCCACTTCGTTGGCAGCAAAAAAATGAGAAATCATTTCGATGTTGGTTCGTAAAAAAGCCACATTTGTCATCCCTTTTTGCAAAGAGTCCTTAGCACCTTTCCACATACGAGCACCTTTTATATCAACACCCACAAAGTTTTTGTCGGGATATAATTCGCCTAAACCAACCGTATATTCGCCTTTTCCGCAACCTAACTCCAATACAATTGGATTATTATTTTTAAAAAAAAGTTCATTCCACTTTCCTTTCATCTCAAAACCAGCACCTTCGCGCAAACTGTGCGACGACACCTGAAAAACGTGCGGAAACTCTTCCATATCCGCAAATTTCGACAATTTATTCTTTCCCATTCAAAAAAATTATTCTGCTATTTCAACTTTTAGTCCAATATCATTAATACCTCTCAACAAGGAGTCGCGCATGCCATGTTGAATTTCGTAACGGTAAGTCCCAGCTTTCGGAAAGCGAATATTTTGCTGATACAAAACAGGCATATTATACACCGATCCAACGCCATCGCCAAGCCATTTACCAAATTCATCAGCAAGATAAAAATTGATTGTATCGCTTATCTGAACACTATCTGATGATGTTTTATTCACAAAAAGCCAGATGTTTTGATACGGATATTCGCCTACATTACGGGTATTTACATACACATTATAAGCCTTTGTAACGTCATCAATTTTCACATCAAAAACACATACGCTATCTTTATTCCAACCATCCACATTTACAGATTGATAATTGAAAAACACTTCGTTATGACTACACGCAGCTAAGGCCAAAAGCAGAGCTACAAAACCTATTCTATTCTTTTTTAGCATTATTCTGATCATTACGTTTAATCAGTTTAGGAGCACTATTTTTTTCGTTTTTATTTACGTTAGCAGCTGGTTTACTCTCCGATGTAGCAGCTTTAACATCGCCATTAGCTGGTTTTGAAATATTCTTCACTAAACCAGGTTTCGAGTTATTACGATTATTACGGTTGTTTTTACCACCACCTTGTTTTTTGCCTGTATCAAAACGAGTTAAACTATCCTGTCCAACCACATTGGAATAATCAACAGGTGCCGCTTTCGTAGTATCTTCGACTTTTACATCAAGAATATCGGGTTTCATACCCCGTTTATTGAGCGCAATAACTTCTTTCACACGCATCACATCAATAGTCACTAAGTTAGCCGCAAAATCTTTCGAAGTCGAATAAGTCGATAGTCCTTTAAACACATCCGTTTTAAAGTGATAATAGGTATTAAAAGCTGTCTCGAGTGGCACATCGCGCGATGGAAAATCCTTTTGAGCATCCACGTAAGTGTCAAGTTCAAAATTCATACAACACTTCAATTTACCACACTGACCTGCAAGCTTTTGCGGATTTAGTGAAATATCTTGATAACGTGCAGCAGTTGTGGAAACAGAATTAAAGTTTGTCA
>Ga0114938_1001029_pt1 | contig 19968 bp, 18 predicted proteins | sample AshMeaBigSpring_FD_88675 | JGI IMG/M metagenome (GOLD analysis project Ga0114938, IMG submission 88675) | Groundwater microbial communities from Big Spring, Nevada to study Microbial Dark Matter (Phase II) - Ash Meadows Big Spring | ecosystem: Environmental > Aquatic > Deep subsurface >...
AAAGAGACTTGAAATAGAGGCAAATGTACGTTTAATTCAATACCACCTTTGCATCACCCTAAAGCTAAAATTGTATTCTTCAGAAAAGACCCAATTATCAGATTTGAACAAGACTGATTCAACGCTCAATAGGCAAAAATAATTTACACCCTCATTTTTCAAAAACAAAAGAATTCAACAAGAGCAAAAAGTTAATTTATGCAAACAAATTAAATTCAAACCACTAATAACAACCTGAATGACTGGAATTTGCAAACTTCCCTTATACACGCACACAAAGATAAACTATATCTCTCAATTTCATATTGAGAGAGAGAGAGAAAGAATAAGAAAGAGAGGAAGAACGGGGTAAACCCCTCAAATTCCCTGGGCCGCGCGTAATTTTTCGTGACACGACATAAAAGAGAGACTCCCAATAGAGTTGAAGTGTTAGGCTGAAAACTGAAGTTAGCAGGGCTTTGTAGATTGGCTGAGAGGGGATACTTTTTCTTTTACTTCGGCACCCCTTTATTTTTTTTGTTTTTTTAAACATTGAAATTGCATAAATACCTAATAATCATGCTACATTTGTAATAGGTTAACATAAAATAAAATTCAATGAAAAAAGTCAAACTACTTTCGATCTTATTCTTACTGGGAATAGTAGCTACAAGCTCATTTGGAGCCAATATTCCTCTTGAAGAAATTTTATTTAGAAAAGCGAAGGAAAACCTTGGACAGCTTTCTAAAGAATCCATTCCAGCTTACTACATCAGCTACCGTGTTTACGAAACAACGGATGCCAATGCGTCCAGCACTTTCGGGGAACTGATAACCAAAACTCATCAAAAACGCAGAATCCTCCAAACCATAGTCAGGGTAGGGAGTCCCAAACTGGATAATACCCACGAAATTAAACAAAACAATAACGGAGAAGGCTCTGTCACCTTTGGAACGGCTGAGATCCCATACGAGAACGACGAAAGCACTTTGGCACTTATCCTTTGGGAAAAGACCGATCAAGTATACAAAGCAGCCGTACAACGTTTCCAGAAAGTGAAAGCGAACATGGCTGTGGTGGTGGCTGCGGAAGATAAATCACCGGACTTTACTTCGGAGAAAAGCGAGATCTATTCGGTTGATCCGATCTCGGACAAAGAGTTCCTAAAAGAACAAGATATCATGATCGAACGAATTAAAAAGTTCTCGGCCAGATTTCGGGAGAACAAAGAGCTTGATTCGGGTAATGCCTCTTATCAAGCGTCATTAACTCGTTCTTATTTCGCAAGTACCGAAGGAACGAAAATCGCACAAAACAGTCTGCAATACCGGATCGGTTTGAATGCTTCAACCATTGCCGATGACGGTATGAACTTGCCGCTATACAACAATTATTTCGCTCACAGTTTTAAGGAACTCCCTTCCGACAAGGAGGTGGAGAAGGAGGTACTGGCAATCAGTAAGATGCTGTCCGACTTACGCCGTGCACCGATCGTTGATACCTATGCCGGTCCCGCCCTTCTGAGTCCGGAAGCTTCGGGAGTCTTCTTCCACGAGTTTTTTGGACACCGCATTGAGGCTGCCCGCATGAAACAGGAGTCGGATGCGCAGACTTTTAAGAAAAAGATTGGGGAATTGGTTCTCTCGAGCGACATGTCGGTTGTGTTCGATCCTACCATCCGGTATTATAAACAACTGCCTTTGAGCGGTGATTATGTGTTCGATGATGAAGGCATCCGGGGCCGTCGAGTGGATATTGTGAAGGACGGACGATTGAAAACGTTCCTTGCCAGTCGCACGCCCATCGAAGAGGTGTTGCAATCGAATGGTCATGGGAGAGGGGTGATCTACTTAGCACCGGTTACCCGCCAATCGAATATGATCATCGAATCGAACTCGCCCAAAACGGAGAAAGAGCTTCGCCAACTGCTGATTGATGAGCTTAAGCGACAAGACAAACCCTTTGGATATCTGTTTAGCAAAGTGAGCGGTGGGTTTACCAACACCAATCGGGTGAGTGCCAACAGTTTTAATGTCAATCCCCTGATTGTATACCGAGTGTTTGCGGACGGAAAACCCGACCAATTGGTGCGAGGGGTGAACATGATCGGAACGCCACTCTCTATGTTCTCGCAAATCGGTGCTTGTGGTAAAGAGTTGGATGTATTCAACGGCTATTGTGGGGCTGAATCAGGAAGTATTCCGGTATCTTGTGTGGCACCTGCCATCTTTGTAAAAATGATAGAGACACAACGACAGGCTAAGTCGCATGTGCAACCGCCAATCTTACCGCGTCCATAATGCTATTCACCCCATTTATTAATCAAAGCTTTTCAACAATGAAACGATATACATTTTACTCAATCCTATTTTTAGCCCTTTCTTTGAATACCAGTCCGGTTGTGGGAAACAACCCGGATAACGACCCGGTGATCGCTGCCATGCAAACGGAAATCAACCGCAACATGAAAGGTCTGCACATCGCCAATATGGCAGCTCCTTGCTACATCGATTTTCAAGTAAGTGATGTAGATGTACTCAGCGTTCAAGCCACACGGGGATCATTGCTACACTCGAATAAAAGTCAATTTAGGGCTGGAATACCCACAGTATTGGTGGGCGACTATACGATCAATAACGAAAATATAGCAGGAGGCTACTACAACCAGAAAGCGACAAACATACCGTTTGGTGCCAATGACGAGGTGATCCGTACGGCTATATGGAGGGTATTGGACGGGAAATACAAAACAGCAGCGGAAGAGTACAGCAATAAATTAAGTGCAATCAGTCAGATGGAACTCCCGGAAGAGGAGCGCAACATTCCGGACTTCCAACTTATGAAAGCTTCGGAACAGATCCTTCCTTTGGCTCCGTTGAAATACGACCGTAAAGAGGTCGAGCAATATGTCACGGCTGCTTCTAAGGTGCTGAAAGAGTATCCTGAACTCAATGCTTCGCAAGTGAACCTCAATGCTATCAGTACCGATGTACGTTACTGCAACAGCGAGGGAACCGTCTGCCGTTACCCCAACAATATCATTGTCATAACAGTCAACACTCGCAGTCAGACAAAAGATGGTCAAGAACTGGTTCAAAGCAAATATCTCACCTACAACTCCTTCGACGAAATACCCTCACTCAAAGCATTGGAGGCCATCTGTCGCGAGGAAGCGGAGCTGATGAGACAAAAGTTAAACTCAAAAATGATCCACGAATCGTATGTAGGCCCCGTCTTGTTCGAAGGGGAAGCGGTAGCCGATATCTTACTACGCAACTTGATCAGCACGAATGGTATTTTGGCACAACGCAGAGCCATCTCAACCTCTGCTTTGAGATTGACAGATGGAAACGAACTGGAAAACATGATCAATAAAAAAGTGATCTCCAGGAACTTAACACTGACTTCTCTATCGGGAACACCTGAATACAAGGGACAAAAGTTATTCGGATATTACGAGACCGATGCTCAAGGAGTGAAGCCCGATAAAGAACTGGTTCTCATCGAGAACGGTGTACTTCGTAACATGCTGACCACCCGTACACCCAGTCGCCTGTTCAGAGAGTCGAACGGTCACGCACGGGCATCCATCGACGGAACGAATGTCACGCTGGCTCCGGGGGTACTTCGCCTAAGCGGCAAGATACAAGAGAGTGAGAAGGAGATGAGAAATAAACTCATCGCTGCGGCGAAAGAGGAGGATTATGAGTATGCCTATATTGTGCGTAAAATGCAGGGAAACGCGCCTTCCGAACTTATCCGGATCCATGTGAAAGACGGGAAAGAAGAACTGATCAGAGGAGCTGCAGTAAAGGATATGAGCCTTCGATCGTTCAAACGGATCTCGGGTGTGAGCAATCAAGAGGAGGTGTTCAACCGAGTTATCAATGACACCAAATCAACGATCATCGTTCCCTCCGCTCTGTTGTTTGATGAAGTGGAGATCATGAAAGATACGAATCTGCCTCTTAAAAAGAACTATGTTTTAGAAAAACCGTTGTAGAACCGTAATGGTTTTCAAAGCTTTTTCGGTATCTTTGTCGGCAGAAAATAAAATCACACACGATATAATGGAAAATAAATTCAAGAGAACGACCGTCACATCGGCACTGCCCTATGCGAACGGACCTGTCCATATCGGGCATTTAGCCGGAGTATATGTACCGGCAGATATTTATGTGCGCTATCTGCGGTTGAAGAAACAAGAGGTCTTGTTTATCGGAGGATCGGATGAGCATGGCGTACCTATCACTATTCGTGCTAAAAAAGAGGGAGTTACTCCACAGGACGTGGTCGACCGTTATCATACTTTAATCAAAGATTCATTTGCGGATTTTGGAATCTCTTTCGATGTGTACAGTCGTACGTCATCGAAGACTCACCACGAACTGGCTTCTGATTTCTTCAAGAAATTATACGAAAAAGGGGAGTTTGTTGAGAAGACTTCGGAACAATACTACGATGAGGAAGCTCACCAGTTCCTTGCCGACCGTTATATCACGGGTGAATGTCCTCATTGCCATGCTGAGGGTGCTTATGGCGACCAATGCGAAAAGTGCGGAACATCGTTATCACCGACCGATCTGATCAATCCGAAGAGTGCGATCAGCGGCAGCAAACCGGTTATGAAGGAGACCAAACACTGGTATCTCCCGCTCGATAAACATGAGGCTTGGTTGCGTCAGTGGATCTTGGAGGATCACAAAGAGTGGCGTCCAAACGTTTACGGACAATGCAAGAGCTGGTTGGATATGGGCTTGCAACCCCGTGCGGTAAGTCGTGACCTTGATTGGGGAATCCCTGTACCGGTTGAAGGTGCGGAAGGTAAAGTGCTTTATGTGTGGTTCGATGCACCGATCGGTTATATCTCGAACACGAAAGAGCTGCTACCTGACTCTTGGGAGACTTGGTGGAAAGATCCTGAAACTCGTCTGGTTCACTTCATCGGCAAGGATAATATCGTGTTCCACTGCATCGTGTTCCCGGCAATGCTGAAAGCCGAAGGTAGCTACATCTTACCGGACAACGTACCGAGCAACGAGTTCCTGAACTTGGAAGGGGATAAGATCTCTACTTCACGTAACTGGGCGGTATGGTTGCACGAGTATCTCGTTGATTTCCCGGGCAAACAGGATGTGCTTCGTTATGTGCTGACTGCTAATGCGCCTGAGACCAAAGATAATGACTTTACTTGGAAAGATTTCCAAGCACGCAATAACAACGAGCTGGTAGCAGTTTACGGTAATTTCGTGAATCGTGCGATGGTTCTTACTCAGAAGTATTTCGACGGCAAAGTTCCGACTCGTGCGACGCTGACCGATTATGATAACGAGACACTGAAAGAGTTCGCTGACGTGAAGGCTGAAGTGGAGAAGTTGTTGGATATTTTCAAGTTCCGCGATGCTCAGAAGGAAGCAATGAACTTGGCTCGTATCGGTAATAAATACTTGGCTGATACCGAACCATGGAAGTTGGCTAAGACCGATATGGAACGCGTGGGAACGATCTTAAACATTGCTCTTCAGTTGGTTGCCAACTTAGCGATCGCTTTCGAACCGTTCTTGCCTTTCAGTTCTAACAAGCTTCGTAAGATGCTGAACATGGACAGCTTCGACTGGTCGGAACTGGGACAGCACGACTTGTTGGCTGAAGGTCATCAGTTGAACCCAGCTGAATTGCTTTTCGAGAAGATCGAAGATGCAACGATCGAAGCTCAAGTGCAGAAATTGCTCGATACCAAAAAGGCCAACGAAGAGGCTAATTATAAAGCAAATCCGATCCGTGCGAACATTGAGTTCGATGATTTCACGAAGTTGGATATCCGCGTAGGTACTGTGCTCGAATGCCAGAAAGTGCCTAAAGCTGATAAGCTCCTTCAGTTTAAGATCGACGACGGACTGGAGACTCGTACCATCGTTTCGGGTATTGCAAAGCATTACCAACCGGAAGAGTTGGTTGGCAAACAAGTTTGCTTCGTTGCGAACCTGGCGCCCCGCAAACTGAAAGGCATCGAGAGTCAAGGCATGATCTTAAGTGCAGAAAATAACGATGGCAGCTTGGCTGTCATTACTCCGCAACGTGAGGTAAAACCCGGAAGCGAAGTAAAATAATCAACTATAGAGATGGTTGTATCAGGGCTCACAGCTTTGATACAACCATTTTAGTATCTATTCAAACCAAGCAAAAAAAGAGACAATGAGCGAGTCGACGCTGAAACAAAAAACAATAGGAGCACTGCTCTGGAACTTAGTGGACAGGGTAGGGCAACAACTGCTGTTGTTTGTTGTCAATGTCATCATCACCAATCTCTTGTCGGTGAAGGATTATGCCTTGATCGGCATGCTGGCTATCTTTACCGCCATTGCCACCATCATCATTGAAAGCGGCTTTGTGTCGGCTCTCATCCGCAAACAGGATGCTACGGAGAGTGATTATAGTTCCGTGTTTTATTTCAATGTCTCCATCAGCGTTCTTCTGTACACTCTTTTGTTTGTTTCCGCCCCTAGCATTGCTGCTTTCTACAACCAACCGCAGCTGACTGATCTGGCACGAATTGTCTTCCTGGCTCTTCCGCTCAACTCGCTCAGTCTGATACAGACCACACTACTCAACAAACAAGTCAACTTCAAAGCTTTGGCTAAAGTCAACATCTTCTCGTTGATCATCAGCAGTATCTGTGCGCTGACCATGGCTTATCAGGGGTGGGGTGTGTGGACCTTGGCTTGGCAACCGGTGATCTTGGCCTTTTCACGGAGTGCCCTGCTTTGGATCTTCAGCAAATGGCGTCCAATCGCTACTTTCAAGTTGAGCAGTATCAAGGAACTTTTTGGCTTTGCCTCGGGACTGCTTTTAGCAAGCTTGATCAACTCTATCACCACGAATATCTATTCGTTGGTGATTGGTAAGCACTATTCGACCAATGAGATGGGGTATTATACTCAGGGAAATAAATACAGTGTGATGGTGATCAGCGCCATCTATTCGAGTCTGCAGACGGCTACTTACCCGATCTTCTCGAGCATTCAGGACGATCGGGAACGAAGCATCCGCTCGTACCGAAAGACGATGCGCTTTACCTCGTTCCTAACCTTTCCTTTCATGATCGGACTGGTCTGTATTGCCCAACCGTTCATCTCCTTGATCTTAAAGCCCGAATGGGCCGGCTGTATCCCGTTCTTCCAACTCGTTTGCTTGGGCGGTATATTCACCGTACTCAACACAATCAACCAGAACTTTGCCAAGGTTCAAGGACGATCGGACTTGATCTTCCGACTGGAGATTGTACGTACGGGACTGGTCATTATCTGTCTGTTGGGCACGCTCGGACAATCGGCTCTCGTGATGATCGCCTTTCAGACCGTTGCACAGATAGCCATCTATCTCATTAGCATCTACTTTATCGGCAAAGCCGTGGGCTATCATTGGCTCAAACAGTTGCAAGACATCGCTCCCTATGCAGCGATCTCAGCAGCCATGTGGGGAGTCTTACTTATTCCGGCTACGTATATCCCGACGAATTATATCTTGTTACCGACGCAAATCATCATCGGTATCCTCTTTTACTACTTGGTGAACCGCTTGCTGGGATCGACGATCCTTCAGGAAGCAACCGATTTATTGTTGAAACGAAATAAAAAATAAAACTATGCAAACACCTGTGAAAGTGAGCGTTATCATGTTGGCCTACAACATTGGTGAATATATAGAAACGGCTATTAAAGGCGTCCTACGCCAAAAAACTTCTTATCCTTTTGAACTGGTCATCAGTGAAGACAAGAGCACCGACGATACGCTTGCTATTTGTAAGAGCTACAAAGAACGCTACCCCGAACAGATCGTGCTCATTGAGCATGAAAAAAACCTAGGTTATCAAATGAACTATATGGATGGACTTAGGCACAGTAGAGGTGAATACATTGCAATCTGCGACGGCGATGACTATTGGATCGACAGAAATAAACTGCAACGGATGACTGATTTTATGGATTTAAACAAAGAGTTCGCCATCTGCTTTCACCGAGTTATTAACTATTACGAAGAGAATAAAAGTAAAAGTCTGTCGAATGGTAATCAAAAAGTAATAACCAATATTACCCACCTAGCTAAAAGTAATTATATTACCAATTCATCTTCACTTTTCCGTCACTCATACTTCAAAGAAGCACCCGAATGGTTTTCAGAAATCATTAATTGTGACTATGCAATGCATTTACTGAATGCCCAATATGGCAATATCTACTACTTTAGAAAGCCTATGGCCGTGTATCGTAAACATAAAAAAGGTATTTGGAGTGTTACAGGCGAAGAGAAAAGACTTCATACGTCTTTGCTTGGACGCGAAAAGTTATTAGAGTATTTTACAGAAAACAAACCGGTATACGAAGGGTTGTTGGGCGCACATGCTCAGATCTGTTTGGCACTGCTCCGTTTTTATATTCAGGCGGGCGAACAGACTAAAAAAGAAGAATTGGAGAAACGACTGCTTTCTTACCACCCCGATTGGACAATCGAAGAGATCAGAAGAGCTGTGATCGTACGAGAGAGAACCATAGCGGAGAAGATCGAGAAAGGTATCAGAACAATCTTAAAGAAAGGGAGAGAGACGATTTCTTATCTCATTCCTCTTCCTCAAGTGAAATAAGCCCATTTGCCATGCGCCCCAACCGACATTGACTGTCGGTTGGGGCGCATGGTTTTATTTTCGTTCGATCAAGTACTCAGCATACTTCCAATCGTCGAGCGTATCGAGATCAACGCTGACAGAAGCAGGCATCACATACTTCCGGTTTTTAGTGAAAGCCGAAAGAGGTTTGGCGCGAAGTGCTGCTACGTTCATCACATACACAGCACCGTTGTATTCGTACACCACGGGACAGTCCTGCCGGCGGGTAAACGTACCTTTCAGGATGTGCTGAAGATAACCGTCGGGATCTTCTTGAAACATCACATAATAGGGGTTACTTTTAGCTTCCGACACCGAAACCACCATATCACAATCGGGGGTATACAGTTCCATAGCACCCCGGATATGCTCAGCCGTACGGAAAGGAGAGGTCGGCTGTAGAAGAACCACCGCATCGTACTCTTTCCCCCGTTGTCGGTAATAATCGAGTGCATGCAAGATAACCTCATAACTGCCCGATCCGTCCTGTGCCAACTCATCCGGACGACGAAAGGGAACAGGCAAGCCATACTCTTCCACCACACGGATGATAGCCTCATCGTCCGTACTCACACAGACATCTTCTTCCGATGCCACTTCACGAGCCGCATCGATCGCATAACAGATCAGGGGTTTTCCACCCAATAACTTGATATTCTTATGAGGAATACCTTTCGAACCTCCCCGGGCAGGAATTAAAAACAAAGTTTTCATTCAACAATGATCTCCTGTTTATCGTTTGACATACTTAATAAATTCTTGTGCTTTCTTATAATCCTCCGGTTTGCCGATATCGATCCAATAACCGACAATCGGGAAATAGGTCAGGCGGCATCCCTGATCGATCAACCGCTGCATCAGATCGGTCGCATCACAACGTTCGTTCTCTTCGAGTGTTTCCAAGATCGACCGTTTGATGAGATAAATCCCTCCGTTCGAGTAATAGGTATAAGTCGGCTTCTCCTCAAAAGCACGGACCAGCCCGTCGGCCGTCTGCATCACCGCATAGGGAACGGTGATATTATAAGGAATGGAAGCAACCGCCATATCGGCATCGCTCTCCATAAAATGCATGTAAAACTCCTCCAGATCGATGTTGGTAAAGAGATCGGAGTTCATCACCAGCACCACGTCATTCGTGAAGTGATGGATCTTGCTGACCGCTCCTAAAGTGCCCAAAGGTTTGTCTTCATCCACGTAACGGATCTGAATCTGTTTCCGACTGCCATCACCGAAATAGGCTTTGATCTGATCGCCCAGATAGCGGACCGAGATCGTGACATTCTCAATCCCGTAACGGATCATCCGGTCGACATTGTATTCGATGATCGGTTTGCCTCCCAACGGAAGCAAAGGTTTGGGTGTAGCATCTGTCAAGGGACGTAAACGCTCTCCACGTCCACCGGCCATAATCACGGCATCTATCGGCAATAAACCATGAATCTTCTGAAGATCGATGAGTTTGACAATCTTCCCATCCGCCGAGAGATAAGGAACCAAGCGGATTCCCAGGTTACGGAGTTCCGAGATATATTTAGGAGTATTGTTCGCATCATTCACATAGCGAAAAGACTTCAGACAAACGGAATAAACATCTGCATCGAGAGAGGCGCCGTTGATCAGTCCCCGTCGGATATCCCCGTCAGTAAGTGCACCAATCACCTTTCCCGACTCGTCGACGACAAACAAAGTGAGGGTCTGCGTCTGGTTCAACTGCCTCAAAGCGTCCATGATTGTCGCTTTTTTTGATATAATAGATTCGTTCACATTCATGGCAAGTCGTAAAAATGTTTCTTAATTATAGAATCCAAAGGATACGTTTTGATCACCGAAAAGATCTTTTCCACCGTGTCGGGTTGCTCATATGGATTCACCGTCTGCCGGGCTTTTGCTTTGAACTCCGCAGAAAAAGCTTGTTGCAAAGCCTGAGTAATCTCCGTTTTCTCCGGCAGACAATCGATCACACTATCCGCACGCAACCGTCCCTTTTGACGATCGCCGATGTTGACCGTAGGAAGACCGAAGGATGGCACTTCCACAATTCCACTGGAAGAATTGCCAACTACCGCGTCTACATACTGCAAGGCAGAGAGGTATCGCAAATAACCCAAAGAGGTGAAAGCGACCGCTTTCTCAGGGTGCTGACGGACATACTCGTCGATCATGGCAATGATCACGCGACCGTCCGAATCAGAATTGGGCTTGGTAAAGATCAAGCGATAAGCTGTCTCGTCCAAAGCTTCCAACAAAGCAGCAAACTGCTCCTGAGCGGTTGACTGCTCGAGGGTAACCGGATGATAAGTGATGAGCAGACTCTTCTCACCCAACTCAAAGGCTATGCTCTCCTCAAAAGCTTTCCGGTCGAGCAAACTCATTCGGCGGATGTTATCGAGTCCGATAGCCCCGACATTGAAAACCGTAGAGGGGTCTTCACCCAGCTGGATCACTCGTTTGCGGTAAACCTCGGTACTTGTAAAATGTAGGTGACTCATCTTGGTGATGGAATGACGGATGGCATCATCGTAGGCCCCTTCCGTAACATCTCCACCGGAGATGTGTGCAACAGGAATATGAAAGAACAAAGCGGAGGATACGGCACCGAGCATCTCGTATCGATCACCCAGTACGACCAGCATATCGGGGCGGAGATCGTCATACGCATCAGCGAAACCGATCACTCCCAAACCCAACGACTTCACCACAGAGGTAGCCGTATCGGCCGAAAGAAGCATTTCAACTTTCTTATTGATCGTAAAACCGTCTTGTTCGATCTCTTTATAAGTCAGCCCGAACTCAGGAGAGAGGTGCATATTGGTTGCAATGACCTGAAGTTCTAGTTCGGGATCTTCCTGAATAGCCCGCATCAGTCGGCTCAATAAGCCATATTCCGCACGGGTACCTGTTACCACACAAATCTTTCTCATATCTTGGACTCTTGATTTATTAAAGTTCGATCACTTCATCTTCTTTAAAATCACGCGGAGCGGTTTTGCCGATCACCTCTTCCCAACGCATCGGAGAGATCCCGTTTCCAGGACGTTTCACAGTCAGGTTCTCCTCAGAGAAAAGCTCCCCTTTACGAATGTCGCAGGCTGCGATCAGACTCTTACGGGCCACCACCATATTCTTCTCTTCAGAAGGAGAAACTTGTTTGATGGCACTTCCAAGTGCCGCCTCAATGTGACGGATCGAGTCGACCATCTCTTTCAGTTCCTGAGGTTCCAAAGAAGCTTTATGATCGGGTCCCGGCAAGTTCTTGTCGAGTGTGAAATGTTTCTCAATCACCGTAGCCCCCAGAGCAACCGCAGCTAGAGAAACTTCTATACCGCGAGTATGATCGGAGTAGCCCACTTGCACACCAAAAGCTTGCGCCATGGTCTGCATAGCACGGAGATTCACATCCTGATAAGGAGTAGGATATTCGGTGTTGCAATGCAACAGAGTGATCTGATCCCGTTTCAATCCTCCTTTTTCGAGCACGATCAACGCTTGCTCGATATCGGACAGTCCGCACATACCCGTAGATAAGATGACCGGACGTTGGAGAGCAGCTATCTTACGCAGGTAAGGAAGATTGGTAATTTCCCCCGAAGGGATCTTATAATAATCCATGTTCAGTTCCTCGAGTACATCAATCGATTCCAGATCGAAAGGAGTCGATAGGAAAGGGATACCCACCTCGTCGCAATAAGCCTTCAACGGCTCATAATCAGTCAGCGGAAGATGGATCGCCCGACACATATCCAACTGCGACTCCTCTTTTTTAGTCGTGCCCAACTGATACTCTGCCTTGGGCGCATAACGGGAAATCACCAGTTCGGGACGAGCAGTCTGGAACTTCACATAATCGGCTCCCGCCTCTTTAGCGGCCACCACCAATTGTTTGGCCAACTCATAATCACCATTATGGTTGACTCCTGCCTCAGCAATAATAATTACTTTGCTCATTTCTTCTTGGTTTTCAGTTTTTCAGTAATCTCCTTCCAGTTATCTTCAAATTGAAGCGCCCGATCATCGATCCAGACATCGCCAATAGGTTTGCCCATGATCAGTTGATGATACTTCACCCCATGCTCTTTCAGCCAGGCAGTAGTCATCTCAAACTCCATCCAGGTACGAGCCGAATAGATGATGATGGTATGTCCCTGATCGTAAAGACCGTTAATGGACTCAACCGCATTCTCTTTGGGCGTAGCCAGACAGCGGCTATAAGTTCTCTCTTCGGTACAAATCGTACCATCCATATCAATGATTATCTGCATAAAATATCACTTCTTTAAAATATCGGGTCATTAACGTATTCTCTCTCCAGTCCTCAACCGCAGCAGGTTGTTTGCCTTCACACTCGTCCAATAAGAATGCCGGCATGTTTCCTCCCGCAGCAATTGCCGCAATCACACCGCCACCCAGACGGGGATTGATCTCCATCACATAGGTATCACCGGTCTGTTTGTTGCGGATGAACTGTATGGTGACAGGACCGCGAAAAGCGTCCGCCATCAAGATCTTCTTCGACAAACCGATCAGTACCTCGTCTCTCACCGTACGGGAAGTCATCACCTCACCACCGGCTACCTCCAGACGAATACGGGGAACCACTGTCAGGATGCGACCGTGACAATCGACATAACAATCGACTGTATATTCTTCATTGTCGGATAGATATTCTTGTATCAGGTAGTTCTCCGGCGAACTTAAGGTATTCAGTTCTTCCTTCTCCAAGATGATCTTGATCCCTTTCGAAGCCGAACCGGTACGAGGTTTACAGATCACCGGAAGTTCGATCTCCCGGATGTTCCGAAAATATCTCGGCACAGGAATGCCATGCTCTCTAAACCAATCGTTGGACAACTGCTTGTCGAACATCGTCCGACAGAGTTCGATGGAAGAGCAGGGGATGAACACCTCCGGATGCACCTTCTTCAACCGACTGGCCACTTCAATGGCAGGGTCGACAAATGGAAGAATCATGCGGATGTTGCGATCTTTAATAATCGTAGATAGATGACTATCCAGATCAGCATCCTTCCAACGTTTGCCGATAATCACCTCTCCCACAGCAGCAATAGGTACCTGTCCGGAAAGTTCGTAAGAGAAAATACGGACCTCTATGTTCCGCTTCTTTCCCTCCTCGATAAGGTAAGTAGCCAACGATACCCGTTTGGCTCCTCCTAGGAATAAGACTGAAAGGACTTCGTTCATAAGCGTACACTACTAGGGATATTTACAATACGGTCGTTCAGATACTCACAATTGGTGAGATCACCACATTCCGCTTGAGCAAACATCGGCAAACGGTTCATCAATTGCCAGATGGGGCGAGTCATCACTCCGTGAGAGTTGGTATATTCCAAGAACTCATCCCGTTGCTGACGGTCGTTCAACAGCACAGCATTCAACCAGTAGTTAGAATGACACCCTTCGGGTTCAACAATGAACGACACCCCGATCGATTCAAAATATTTTTTATAATCGGCAGCCAGCTCTCTTTTCTTTTCCAGAAACAGAGGGAGAGTCTCCAACTGAGCACAACCCAACGCAGCATTGATGTTCGGCATGCGGTAATTGTACCCGATATGATCGTGCACAAACTCCCAACGATGAGGGACCTTAGCCTGAGTAGACCAATGCTTGGCCCGTGCGCCCAACTCTTCATCTTGGAAAAGCAACATCCCGCCACCACCGGTTGTGATCGTTTTATTTCCGTTGAAACTCAATACACCGACTTTACCAAAGGTACCCGTATGTTGTCCCTGATAGAAAGAGCCAATACTTTCGGCTGCATCCTCAACCAGTTCCAATCGATACTCCCGACAGAGCTGAACCAGTTCGTTCAGATGAACAGGATGTCCAAATGTATGCATCGGCACACATGCTCTGATCCGGCGTCCCGTACCTTTATTATATAAGCCGTCCTCGCGCAACTCCGCATGCTCCTCGATCCAAGCTCTCATCTTTGTCGGAGAGAGACCGAGCGTATCCCGATCGACATCCACAAAAACGGGATGTGCGCCGCAATAGCTTAAAGCATTACAAGTAGCAATAAAAGTCAAGGGCTGCGTAAGCACCTCATCGCCGGGTTCCACACCGACTAATAGTAAAGCCAGGTGAATGGCATTTGTTCCATTGACACAAACAACCGCCCGACTAGCACCGGTAAATTGAGCAACCTCTTTTTCAAAACGATCGACAAAAGACCCGACACTTGAGACATAGGTCGAGTCGATACATTCACAAAGATACTCTTTCTCGTTTCCGGCAAAACAAGGAGCATGCAAAGGCACGAACTCCTCTCCCGGGAAGAACGATTGAATCGTTTCCGTTATCTCTTTATACATTGTATATACCAGCTTTATATTTTTTCAGATTTTCGTTATCTGTAAACCATTCGATTGTTTCTGTCAGTCCGCGACGGATATCATATTCAGGCACAAAACCGGTCAGCCCTTTGATCTTGGCATTATCACCCCACAGACGGAACACCTCTGATCCCTGAGGACGAATGCGTTGAGTGTCTTCTACAAAAGAGACCTCTTTGCCCATGATCTCGGCAATCAGTTCGAGCGTATCGCGCATGCTGATCTCATAATTACTGCACACATTGACCTCTTGTCCGATCGCTTCGTCGCAACCGGCCAATTGAATAAAACCGCGACAAGTATCTTTCACGAAATTAAAATCGCGGGTAGGGGTCAGGTCGCCGAGCTTGATCTCCGTTGCACCGTTGGCAATCTGCGTAATGATGGTTGGGATGATCGCCCGTGCACTCTGTCGCGGTCCGTAGGTATTGAAAGGACGAACAATCACCACAGGCAGTTCAAAAGCATTGTAAAAGCTCATGGCCATGGCATCCGCTCCAATCTTCGTAGCCGAATAGGGCGATTGCGGTTGCTTGGGATGTTTCTCATCGATGGGAACATATTGAGCCGTACCATACACCTCGGAAGTAGAGGTCACCAGCACCCTTCTCACCCCATTCTCTTTCGCAGCCTGACAGATGTTCAAGGTCCCTTTCACGTTCGTATCTACATAACTGTCCGGTGCAACATACGAGTAAGGGATAGCAATCAATGCAGCCAAGTGAAAGATAGTATCCACTCCCTGAGAGATATGTTTGCAATAATGAGCATCGCGAACATCTCCGCACACCACTTCCAGATCAGGGTGGGAGAGTCCTTCCAACCAGCCCCAGTTATTAAATGAGTTATATTGCGAAAGTGCCCGTACGCGATAGCCTTCCGCTAGTAACATTTCTGTCAGATGCGAGCCGATAAACCCATCCGCTCCGGTCACTAAAACTAATTTCTTTTTAGCCATAATCGTTTCAAATTTTCTTCCGTTCGAAAGCATCAATAAATGAACCTTCCGTCACGTTAACTATATCTTTTCCTATACTCTCAGCATAAGCACGTATGATGTGGTACGATTTGAACGCCACATACATGCTCATCAACAAATCGTGCAGATGTCGGTCCGACACGAAACGTTCGGAACCTTTCTTATCGTAAAAATGATTCAGATCTTCCATCACCACATTATCCTCGTTCACCCAGATCTCTTTCAACCACGAATGATCGGCACCCGCCACATAGATCGTCTTGAAAGGCATCCGTAGAGCAGTCATGATGGAAGGAATCAATACATTTCGGGGACGAGCCGTTCCCCAACCTTTGCGAAAAGCCAGATGAGTGAACCAACTGAAACCTTCGATGGGAGTCATATTAAAATAATGTATATGAATGTGAGGATTATTTGCCAGTTTATCCTGCCATAGACGACTCTTACGAGCATGCACGGACAGATACAGATGGAGATCCCAACTAGTTTTTTCTGCCATTGCATCAAAAAGCTTATTACAATGAGCCGGTTCGAAGAAAAAAGCAGGATCAGCCACCAAATAGTAATCCGGCTTCAACTCCGCGTAATAGTCGGATAGCACTGCATAGTTTACTGCAAGCAACGATTTGCCCTGCAAAAACTCTCTCTTGGACTCAATCAAAGGACGAAGAGAAGGACCATTTCCCAGCACAACCAATTCATCATGCAAACAAATCTTTTGAGGCTTTTCCACCCGCCTGGACTGTAACAGTATCTTCAGAATACTAAGAACTGTTTGTACAAAATCCGATAGAAAAGACCGGACGATTTCTGTTTTCGGTCGATTATTCATGAAAGTTATCATTTATTTATCACACAAAAGTACTACTTTTGTCGAAACATTCAACTAATGAGGATACTAATTATCAATACATCCGAGCGCATAGGAGGGGCCGCAGTGGCTGCCAACCGATTGATGGAATCATTAAAGAACAATGGTATCAAGGTCAAAATGCTCGTACGTGATAAACAAACCGATCAAATCAGTGTCGTTTCATCCAACCGCAAAGGATTACAACTGTGGAATTTCATCTGGGAGAGAATCGTCATCTGGAAAGCAAACCGCTTTAAACGAAACAATCTTTTTGCTGTCGATATTGCTAATACGGGGACTGATATTACTTCCCTTCCGGAGTTCCAGCAAGCGGATATTATCCATCTTCATTGGATCAATCAAGGCATGTTGTCCTTGAAGAACATACAGAAAATTATTGAATCAGGCAAACCGATTGTATGGACCATGCACGACATGTGGCCCTGTACCGGTATTTGTCACCACGCACGTGAATGTAGAAACTATGAAACCGAATGTAGGTTCTGTCCTTTCATCTATAAAAACGGAAGAAAGAATGATCTCTCTACACGCATCTTCCGAAAGAAGAAAAAGTTGTACAGTCGGACAAAGATTACCTTCGTTGCATGCAGCAAATGGCTGAAAGAGAAAGCGGAAGTCAGCGCCTTAATGGAGGGACAGCATGTAGTCAACATTCCGAATCCGATCAATATAAATCTATTTAAACCTAGGAATAAAGTTGAAGCTAGAAAGAAAGCCAACTTACCCTTGGACCGCAAACTGATTCTTTTTGGTTCTGTAAAGATTACAGACAAAAGAAAAGGCATTGACTATTTGGTTGATTCATGTAAATTATTGGCCGAACGTCATCCCGAACTTCAGGAAAAATTAGGCGTTGTTGTTTTCGGAAACCAATCGCAACTGATCCAAAACCTACTGCCTTTCAAGGTCTACTCTTTGCCATTTGTCAGCGATGAACATGAAATCGTAGATATCTACAATGCAGTCGACTTGTTTGTTACTCCCTCTTTAGAAGAGAACCTACCTAACATGATCATGGAATCGATGGCATGCGGCGTGCCTTGTGTAGGCTTCAACGTAGGAGGAATTCCGGAGATGATCGACCACTTACATAATGGCTACGTTGCCCAATATAAGTCGTCGGAAGATTTTGCAAACGGTATTTATTGGGTGCTGACCGATCCTTCTTACCAAGAACTTTCCGAGCAAGCTTGCCGCAAGGCCGTCTCTCATTACTCGGAAGACATCATTGCTAAGAAGTACACGGATATTTACAACAAAATAACTAGAAAACATGCATAATACGCACCTCACTCCTAAGTTTACGGTGATCACTGTCACTTATAATGCTGAGCAGGTAATAGAAGATACCATCCAAAGCGTCATTTCACAGAACTATCATCATATTGAGTACCTCATCGTTGACGGTGCCTCGAAAGATCGTACACTCGAGATTGCGAAGAAATACAAAGAACGGATCAGTCGGATCATCAGCGAACCGGACAAAGGTTTGTATGATGCAATGAACAAAGGAATCGCAGCAGCTAGTGGTGATTACATCTGCTTCTTGAATGCAGGCGACTGCTTCCATGAGGATGATACCCTTCAGAAAATGGTTCACAGTCTGAATGGGGCAACAGAACTTCCGGATATTCTTTACGGAGAAACCGCTATTGTCAACAATCAACGACATTTCATCAGGATGCGACGGCTGTCGGCTCCCGAACACCTAACATGGAAAAGCTTCCAAAACGGTATGTTAGTGTGCCACCAAGCATTCTTTGCCAAACGAACAATAGCTGAACCCTACGACTTGCAGTATCGTTTCTCAGCCGACTTTGATTGGTGCATCCGTTTGATGAAGAAGTCGAAGACCTTACACAACACCCACCTTACCCTGATCGATTATCTAGATGAGGGGATGACCACCCGTAATCACAAAGCCTCCTTGAAAGAACGCTTTAATATTATGGTGAAGCATTACGGAATGATCCCTACAACGTTACAGCATATCCGGTTCGTCTTCCGACTGATCACCAAAAAGTAAAGCGGTCATTTCAATCCCAGTTGGCTTAGCAACTCAGCCACTCCTTCCGATGCTCCCTTCGAGATGACATGAATAGGTCTCGAGGAGTGAGTATCTACGGGCTTAGGATCAATGAGATAAACCTCTGCTTGCTGCGGAGCATCATGCAACAAACCTGCTGCAGGATAAACATTCATCGAAGTACCGATAATCACTAGAATATCGGCCTTTTTCACAAACTCGATGGCTTTCTCAATTTCAGGCACAGCTTCCCCAAACCAAACAATGAAAGGTCGAAGTTGTGTCCCATCACCGGCACAATCTCCCATTTTCACCTCATACTCTTCCGGCTTTAACTCTTTAATAAATCGAGGATCATTTGGATCGTAACTCGAACAGACTTTGGTTAGTTCACCATGCAGATGGATAATGTGACTGCTTCCCGCCCGTTCGTGAAGATTATCAATATTCTGTGTGATGATCGTCACCTGATACGCTTTCTCCAATTCGGTAAGAAGTTTGTGCCCTTGGTTAGGTTCCACCTGAAGAAGCTGTTTTCTACGTTCATTATAAAAATGAGTCACACGCTCCGGGTTTCTTCGGTACCCCTCAGGAGTAGCCACCTCTTCAACAGGATATTTGTCCCATAATCCACCGGCATCTCTAAACGTGCTAATTCCACTTTCGGCGCTCATACCCGCACCGGTCAGTACTACCAAATTTTTCATTTTGATCTCCTTTTCAAATTTTATTCATGAATCGTTCCAACAAACTTAGCTAAAATCTTTTAGAAAAAGAAATTAGATCAGAAATAATAAAATCCTATTTGGGATGGTTCTTCATTAATTTAGTTGAAAAGAATATGTTCCATTATTAGCTTGTTTTTAAGAAGTCTTATACTCGCTTTGCCATACATTAAGCGTTTTACTGTCTTTAGCTTGTTGACAAAACCTTCCGTAATTCCATTCGTTACATCTTGTATACTTGTGTTCTTTACGGCAGCGTAATCAAGTTTAATTCCCTTTATAAAAGTTTTTAGATGCGGTATTTTTGTCTTCCAATAAGCTTTCATCCATCGTATTAGGTTCATTGGTTCATTTCCTTTTATA
>Ga0114938_1001030_pt1 | contig 19961 bp, 10 predicted proteins | sample AshMeaBigSpring_FD_88675 | JGI IMG/M metagenome (GOLD analysis project Ga0114938, IMG submission 88675) | Groundwater microbial communities from Big Spring, Nevada to study Microbial Dark Matter (Phase II) - Ash Meadows Big Spring | ecosystem: Environmental > Aquatic > Deep subsurface >...
AAGTTACCGAAATCACTCATCAGCCGCCGGGCGCTAGCCCGCGGTTCATCCGCGAAAGACCGCGGGCTAGCGCCCCGCGGCTGATCCACAAAACCGGTAGGTAATTGTCGTGCAGCGCCTCAGCGATGTCCGGGGTGTGAAAGTCCCTTAACGTGAGGCCCGACAACGGAGCCCCGAATCGCGCGAGTGCTTGCCATACTTTGACCGCGTTTTCCTGGGTCGGCCGAACCCAGAGATCGATGTCCCCGGTGGCCCGAGGACAGCCGTGAGCGGCCATCGCGTAGGCTCCGATCAGCAGGTAGTCAGCCTCCGCGTCGTTCAACGCGGTCAGTATGTCTTTGAAATTTGAGTTGAGCATCGGCGTCCGGCAGAAAGGCCCAGCAGTCGCGCGTCATGGGCCAGACCATCTGCAATCGCTCGGCCGGCGTCGCATCCAAGATCAGGCCACTCTCCGTATCCTCGGCGAGCGACAGCTTTCGAGCCACGTTTCGATGATCAGGCGGAGATGGCGTCATGTGGTGATTGGAATCTGGGATCGCGCAAGCGAACTCGCGCCCAAGACCAGGCAGGCTGCCCGTCACGTGCCGTGAGTGGCTGATGGCCATGGCACGAGCGGGTGACCCACTCCGGCCAGGCAATGCGATTTCACCTCGCTGAAACGCGCAGCTCCGGCCCTCGGCGGTAGCAGCGACTGCTTCATCGCGGCGCTGCCGCCAAGCAGGGCAACATTTGCGCAAAAAACGTTACAGGCAGCGCGGCGTTAAGGCGGCACTGGCGCGTGAGATGTCGGACCAACGCTGTTTCTGTGCACGCAACGCATTGATAGTACACGCCGACCGTGGCCTGTCAATCCATGTGCGGCCACGGGGCTGCACCCCCAGGGGTCGGGCACGGTGGCCGTCGACCGACCGTCGCAAAATGCCGTTTTGCCTCGTGGGGACCGAACTGCGTGGTGTCATCCTCACGCCGGGTCGTCCTCGGGCCGGACTCTCAGCAGCAGGTCGCCGGTTTCCACCTGCCCGCCGACCTTGACGAGCACCTGTTCGATCCTGCCGTCAAACGGCGCGCCGAGGGTGGTTTGCATCTTCATCGCTTCCAGGAGCAGCAGCTTCTGGCCCTGGATCACCCGCTCGCCCTCGCGGACCGCCACGGCGACGACGATGCCCGGCATCCCCGCGCCGATCTCACCGGGATCGGCCGGGTCGGCGATCAGACGGTGGGTGACGGCAACGTCCAGCGAGTGGTCGAGAATCGTCACGTGTCGCGGCTGGCCGTTCAATTCGAAGAATACCGTGCGGCTGCCGTCGCTGTGCGGTTCGCCCACGGCCAGGAACCTGATGATCAGGGTCTTGCCCGGTTCGATATCGACGGCGATCTCTTCGTTGGCCACCATGCCGCCGAGGAAGACCTGCGTGGGCAGCACGCTGGTATCGGCGTATTTCCTGCGGTGCGCGACGTAGCTTTCAAAGACCTGGGGATAGAGGAGATAGGACAGCACCTCCTGCCGCGTCGGTTCGCGGTCCAGCTGGTGCTGGACCTGGGCCGCGGCCTGTGCGAAGTCGGCGGGCGGCAAGCTGCTGCCGGCGCGTCCGCGGAGCGGCTCTTCACCGCCCAGGATGCGGCGCTGCACCTGCGGAGGGAAACCGCCCTCGGTCTGCCCCATGCGGCCGCTCATCAGGTCCCGCACCGATTCGGGGAAGGCCAGGTTTCGCGACTCGTCCATCACGTCGTCACAGGTCAGGTCGTTGGCCACGAGAAACAGGGCCATGTCCCCGACCGCCTTGGAGGTCGGTGTGACCTTGACGATATCGCCGAACAACCGGTTCACGGCGGCGTAGGCGCGGCAGATCTCCGGCCAGCGCTCGGCGAGGCCCAGGGCCCGCGCCTGCTGGAACAGGTTCGTGTACTGCCCGCCGGGCATCTCGTGCTGATAGAGGTCGGCGCCCGCGGCCAGCACCGGGCTCTCAAACGGCGCGTAGAACTCGCGCACGCCCCGCCAGTACTCCGCGATGGCATCCAGCTGGTCGGCCGGCAAGCCCGTGTCGCGGCTGGTGAAGCGGAGGGCCTCGCTCAGCGTGTTGAGGTTGACTTGCGAGGTGCCGCCGGAGAGCGGGGCCATGGCGGCATCGGCGATATCGACCCCGACCTCGGCCGCCTGGAGGATGGCCGCGGCCTGGATGCCCGCCGTATCGTGCGTATGGAAGTGGATCGGGATGCCGACCTCCTGCTTGAGCGTGCGGACCAGGAGCGCGGCCGCATAGGGCTTGCACAGCCCCGCCATGTCCTTGATCGCCAGGATGTGGGCCCCCATCTTCTCCAGTTCGCGGGCCAGCCGCACGTAGTACTTCAGGTCGTACTTCGTGCGGCGCGGGTCGAGGATATCGCCCGTGTAGCAGATCGCCGGTTCGCAGAGGGCGCCGGTCGCCAGCACCGCCTCCATCGCCCCGCGCATGTTGGGCAGCCAGTTCAAGGCGTCGAAGATGCGGAACAGGTCGATGCCCGCGGCGGCTGCTTCCTGGACGAATTCGCGCACCACGTTGTCGGGGTAGTTCATGTAGCCCACGGCGTTGGACGCGCGCAGCAGCATCTGGAAGAGGATGTTGGGAATCCGCGCCCGCAACTGGACCAGCCGCTGCCAGGGGCACTCGCCCAGGAAGCGCATCGCGGTATCGAACGTGGCGCCCCCCCACATCTCGAGGGAGAACAGGCCCGGGCAGCCGTGGGCATAGCCGTCGGCGATCTCCAGCATGTCGTGGGTGCGGAGCCGCGTGGCGAGCAGCGACTGGTGGGCGTCGCGAAACGTCGTATCGGTGATCAGCAGCTGCGGGTGGTCCCGCACCCAGCGGCTGAACGGCTGGGCCCCCAGCTGCTGCAGCCGCTGGCGGGTCCCCGCGGGCAGCGGCGTACCCGGCGCGAGCTCCGGCACCTGGGCCGGAATGCGGCGGATGGCCGCGCCGCCCTGCGGGGCGTGGGGGTTGCCGTTGACGGTCACCTCGGCCAGGTAGGTCAGCAGGCGGGTGGCCCGGTCCCGCCGCGGCACGAACTGGAACAGCTCCGGCGTCTCGTCGATGAAGCGCGTGGTGCAGCCCCCCTGCACGAACTGCGGGTGCATGACCAGCCGGATGAGAAACGGGATGTTGGTCTTCACGCCCCGGATGCGGAACTCCTGCAGGCAGCGCTCCATCCGCGCCGTCGCATCCTTGAAGCGGCGGGCCCAGGCCGTGACCTTCACCAGCAGCGAGTCGTAGTAGGGAAACACGACCGCCCCGGAAAAGGCGCTCCCCGCATCCAGGCGGATGCCCATGCCGCTGGCCGAGCGATAGTGCGTGACGCGGCCATAGTCGGGCAGGAAATTGTTGGCTGGGTCCTCCGTCGTGACGCGGCACTGCAGGGCGTAGCCGTGCGTCTGGATGTCGGCCTGCGACGACAGGCCGATCTCGGGCCCGAAGATCGCCGCGCCCTGGGCCACGAGCAGCTGAGCCTTGACCAGGTCGATGCCGGTGACCTGCTCGGTGACCGTGTGCTCCACCTGGATCCGCGGATTGACCTCGATGAAGTAGAAATCGCCCGAGTCGGCGTCCACGAGGAACTCGACCGTCCCGGCGTTCTCGTACGCGACGACCCGCCCGATCGCGAGGGCCGCCTCGCAGAGGGCCGCGCGGACGGCGGCCGCCAGGGCCGGGGCCGGGGCGATCTCGACCACCTTCTGGTGGCGGCGCTGCACCGAGCAGTCGCGTTCATACAGGTGCACGAGGTTCCCGTGGCGGTCGCCCAGCAGCTGGACCTCGATATGCCGCGCCCGGGCGACCAGCTTCTCGACGAACACGTCGGGACTGCCGAAGGCGGACAGCGATTCGCGCTGGGCCTCCTCGAACGCCTGTGCGAACTGGTCGGGCTGGGCCACGATCCGCATGCCGCGGCCCCCGCCGCCGTGCGCCGCCTTGAGGATCACGGGATAGCCCAACGACGCGGCAACCTGCCGGCCCTGCGCCGCGTCCGCGATCGGCTGGTCGCTGCCGCCCAGCACGGGAACCCCCGCCCGCTGGGCGATGCGCCGCGCGGCGAGCTTGTCGCCCAGCTGGTCGAGCGTCTCCGGGCGCGGGCCCACAAAGACCATCCCCGCCTCGATACAGGCGCGGGCAAATGCCGCGTTCTCGGCGAGAAACCCGTAGCCGGGATGGACGGCGTCGATCTGCCGCTCGCGCGCCACGGCGACGATCGCCTCGATGTCCAGGTACGAGCGGATCGGCTCGCCCGGACGCCCCACCCGGTAGGCCTCGTCGGCCTTGAAGCGGTGCAGCGCGTAGCGGTCCTCGTGCGAATAAATGGCCACCGTGCGAATGCCCAACTCGTGGGCGCTGCGAAAGACCCGGGTCGCGATCTCGCTGCGATTGGCGACCAGCAGGCGCGTGATGCGTTTCATGGCTCGCGGCCATCACTTTCGTCAATCTGCCGCCGCGGAACCCAGCCCCCGGAGCGGGAACGGGCGGCCGCCGCCAGTTTTCATGCAGCCGCAGCGGCGAACATCCGACACCGAACCAGCGCCGGCGGGTGTGCTACAATTGGGAACTTCTCCGACCTCGAACGACGGGCCTGATTATGATGGCAACCCCCCGGGTTGAACAGATAGCCCGCACCGGCCCGCCCTGGCGTGCGCCGCTTAACGAGCCCGTGTCCACGCGCCGTACGCGCGGCCTGGCGATCGCCCTGGCAGTGCTGGCGGCGCTGCCGGCGATCGGCTGCGACAACCGGTCGGTGACGGCCGATCCGAGGACGCCCGCGGCCCCCGTCCGGCCCGACGACGATCAGCTGCGGCAGCAGATCGACGAGGCGCTCGACTTCACCTTGGCCGGTCGACGACTGAACCTGCGCGACCACGCCGCCTGGCAGATCGTGCACGGCGCGGTGGCGTTCCAGCGCGACTTTCAGGTCGATGTCGGCGGGCGGCTGGAGCCGGCCATCGATTACCTGCTGCAGGGCGGGACGATGCAGGGCTGGCGCTTCCAGCCGGGTGACATGCTCCAAGGGCGACGGGGCCTGCGCTCGGTGCTCGAACCGGGCAGCAAGAGCGGGCAGGGGCATGCCGATCAGTGGCTGGGCTACCTGTCCGGCTGCGACCTGACGCCCGACCAGACCATCACCGTGGACGGCGCCACGTACCATCTGGAGGACCTCGTGCGGCAGGTGGAATGGGACGTGCCGCGGAACGCGGCGCAGGAGTACAGCTGGACCCTGATGGGGCTGACCACCTACCGCCCGAGCAATTACGAGTGGACCGCCGCGGACGGGCAGACGTGGAGCATCGCGCATCTGGTCGAGATCGAGGCCGGGCAGGACCTGAACACCAGCGCCTGCGGCGGCTCCCATCGGCTGGTCGGCCTGACCCTGGCCGTCAACCGCCACCTGACTCAGGGGGGCAAGCTGGAAGGTGCCTGGAAACTGGCCGACGAGCGGATCCAGCAAGCGATCGCGACGGCCCGCGAGTACCAGAACCCGGACGGGTCGTTCTCGGCCAACTACTTCCAGCGCCCGGGCATTGCCCCCGATCTGGCCCAGGCCCTGGGCACCACCGGCCACACGCTCGAGTTCCTGGTGCTGGCGCTGGATGAGCAGCGGGTGCGCGAGGAGTGGGTCCGGCGCGCCGCTGCGTTTCTGGCCAGCGCGTTCCAGCGTACCCAGCACGTCTCCCTGGAGTGTGGCGCCCTCTATCACGCCGCCCACGGGCTGGTGTTCTACCGCCAGCGGCTCTTCGGCCCGCGCACGCCCCCGCCCGCCGGGGAGAAGTCGCGTGCGGCGGATGATGTGTAACGAGTTCTCGCTGCGGACGCGTCGCACTCGAGGTCGCCAGTCCCGCGGGCTGGACAACGGGTAACCGTTCACGGGCCGGGGTCTGGTCCATTGTTCGGCCCATCACCAGGCGAGCGGGGGACGTGAGTCCCCTGTTTCGCTGTGCAATTCGCCTGTTTCGCCCGCGCGAAAATACCGAAACAGTGGGCTCACCGCCCACCGCTCGCCTGGTAACCGTTCACACCCCGGCTGAGCATTGAGCGGGATTCGAGGGGGTCAGGTACATGTTTTCGGCCTGCGCGTCTGCGCCAGGTCGGGCGGATTGGCCGAAAAATGCACCAGACCCCGGCCCGTGAACGGTTACCTCGCCGGGGTGTACCCCGGCGCGAGGGCCTTGGCCAGCATCACCCGCGGCGGAGGTGCTGGTAGACTCCGACGGCCAGGGTCAGGACCGTCACGGGCACGACGACCGTCAGAATACCCACCACGCTGTGCTGCAGTTGGCTGCGGGCGGCCGCCAGCACGGTGTAACTCATGTAGGCCACGAAGTAGAACAGGAACACCGCGCCGTCCCGCCGGGACACGCAGTGGTCGGTCAGCAGGATCGGCAGCACGAGGACGGCCACGGCGATCATCACGGGAATGTCCAGCCGCAGGGCGGTCTGGCTCACGTCGATGCCGTGGGGTGTCACGAGCGCAGATAGCCCCAGGACGCAGAGGATATTGAAGAGGTTGCTGCCGACCACATTGCCCACGGCGATATCCCGCTCGCCGCGCAAGCCGGCCACGATCGACGTGACCACCTCCGGCATCGACGTGCCGGCCGCGACAATCGTCAGGCCGATCGTCAACTGGCTGACCCCCAGGGCCTCGGCGATCGTCACCGCGCCGGCCACGAGCCACTGCGAGCCGAAGTGCAGCAGGACCAGTCCGCCGATGATGAATAGCAGGCTGGCGGCCGCGACCCGAACAGCCCGCCCCCGGGGCGCCGGCAGTGCCTGTTCAAACTCGCTCTGGACCTCGCGGCTCTCGGCGCGGCTCTGCCGGATCGTCCAGGCGACGTAGGCCAGCAGGCCGCCGAACAGCAGCAGGCCGTCCAGCCGTCCCAGCAGCCGGTCCTGGCTCAGCGCCCAGAAGGCCAGCGAGGCGAGGATCATCAGCGGCACGTCCCAGAGGATCAACCGGCTGGCGACCGACAGCGGGGTGATCAACGCCGTGACACCCAGGATCAGCAGCACGTTGAAGATGTTGCTGCCGACCACGTTGCCCACGGCCAGATCGGTGTTGCCCGCCAGGGCGGCTTGGAGGGAAACGGCCAGCTCCGGGGCGCTGGTGCCGAAGGCGACCACCGTCAAGCCGATCACCAGGGCCGAGACGCGCAAGAGCGCGGCCAGGGTCGCGGCGCCGCGGACCAGCCAGTCGCCGCCCACGGTCAGTACGATCAATCCCACGATGAGCTGCCCGCAGGCGAACCAATGTCCGTTCATGAGCGACCTGGTGCGAGAGCCGTCTCCGCTGGGCGGCAGGTTGTGGCGCGGACCGGAAGCCGCGTTGGCTGGTGGGTTCGCACCCGCACCGTGCCTGGCCGGCGCGGGCGGACCCGCGGTCCAGGGCGGTGCCGATGCGGATCGGCGGGTGCCTCGTCGCGCGCGGGAGGCCCGGGCAATTCGGAGGAATATGCGCGACCGCACGTTGCCGGTCAACGTCTCCCGCGCGCTCTTTCCCCAAAACGCGCAAGAAGGTATGCTCTAGGCTTGAATGTCGATGGTATCATAAACGCGTGAAGGCCGTCGCTTCTGAGCACGAGCGGTGAGAATCGCCGGCCTTCAGTCTGCAACCTTCAGCCCCCACCCGTGGCCCGCTCACGCCCCAGGGTACCTGCCGCCACGCACACGAGGACTGCCGCTTCCGCCGCCGTCGCCGACGGACGACCGTCGGCACACGTGCTCCGCCGACTGCTGGGGCTGGTCTGGCGGTATCGGCTGGCCTGCCTGCGGGTGCTGCTGCTGCAGCTGCTGCTGGTGACGCTCAATTTGTCCGGGCTGCGCCTGACCGGTTTGGGGATCGACGTGGTCCGCCACCAATTCGAGCCGGGCAGCGCTCCGGCCCGGTGGCCCTGGGGCTGGCAGCCGCCGGCCAGCTGGTCGGCGATGCAGTGCGTGCTGGCGATCGCCGGCGGCATTCTGGTGCTGGCCCTGGTCCACGCGTCGTTGCGCTACGCCACGACACTGGCCCACACGAGCCTGTCGCAGCGCGTGCTGCTCCAGTTGCGGACCGACGTTTATGAAAAGCTGCAGCGGCTGAGCTTCCGCTTTTTCGACGCCGCCGAGAGCAGCTCGCTGATCAACCGCGCGGCGGGCGACGTGCAAGCAGTGCGGGTCTTCGTGGACGGCGTGGCCCTGAAGATCGTGACCGTGCTGATTTCGCTGGGCGTTTACCTGGGGTACATGCTGTCGATGCACGTGCCCTTGACGCTGGCCTGCCTGGCCACGACGCCCCTGTTGTGGACCGGGGCGGTGCTGTTCTCCCGCTGGGTGCAGCCCGAGTACCGCCGGTCCCGCGAGTTGCTCGATGACCTGATCCTGGTGTTGGTGGAAAACCTGCAAGGTGTCCACGTGGTGAAGGGGTTCGCCCGCCAGCAGGAACAGTTGGCCCGCTTCGAAGCAGCCAACCGCGAGGTCCGCGAGCAGAAGCGGCGCATCTTCTGGCGGGTCAGCAGTTACCAGCCGCTGATGGGCGGGCTGACCCAGGTCAACATGCTGGTGCTCCTGGCCTACGGAGGCTACCTGGTCGTGCAGGGCCAGCTGGCCCTGGGCGCGGGGCTGTTCGTCTTTGCCAACCTGCTGCAGGAGTTTGCCTCGCAGGTGGGCCACATCACGAGCATCGCCAGCACGGTCCAGAACAGCCTGGCCGGAGCCGGGCGGGTGCTGGAGGTGCTCGACGCGCCGGTCGAGATCACCAGTCCCCCGGGAGCGCAGCGGTTGCCGCGGGCCCGCGGCTCCGTGCGGTTCGACCATGTCACGTTCGCCTATGCCTCCGGCCCGCGCGTGCTGGACGAGGTCACCTTCCACGCGCAGCCCGGCGAGTGCCTGGGCATCGTGGGCGAAACCGGCGCCGGCAAGAGCACCCTGCTGGGCCTGCTGGCCCGCTTCTACGACGTGGAGTCCGGGGCCGTGCTGGTCGACGGGCACGACGTGCGCACGCTGGACCTGGACGACCTGCGGCGGAACATCGGGCTGGTCTTCCAGGAGAGCTTTCTCTTCAGCAACACCGTGGCGGCAAACATCGCCTTCGGGTATCCGCAGGCCCCGCTGGAGCGGATTGTCGAGGCGGCGCGGATCGCGGCTGCCGACGCCTTCATCGGCCAGCTTCCCAAGGGCTACGACACGCTGATCGGCGAATACGGCAACAATCTCTCGGGGGGACAGCGGCAGCGGATCGCCATCGCCCGGGCGCTCCTGCTCGATCCTCCCATCCTGCTGCTGGATGACGCCACGGCAGCAGTGGATGCGCAGACCGAGCACGACATCCAGCTGGCCCTGCGGCAGGCGATGCAAGGCCGCACGACGCTGATCGTCTCGAACCGCCTGAGCACGCTCCAGCGGACCGACCGGCTGATGGTGCTGGAAAAAGGGCGCATCGTGCAGCAGGGTTCGCACGCCGAGCTGGTCCGCGTGCCTGGGCCGTACCGGCGCCTGGCGGAACTGCAGTTCACCGACCTCCAGTCGCCGGAGGAAGCGGCGCTGCCTGCGTCGTAGGTGCGACCACCCCGTCCTGGAAACCTCCCTTGGACATGATTACCCGCTCAACCCCCGCCGCGCAACCGGCCATTGTCCGTGTGGGACGGCGCGAGGATGAGGAGCGCCGCGAGCGCCCGCTGGACTTCCGCTTGATCACGCGGCTGCTGGGGTACACCCGCCCCTACGCCCGGCTCCGCAGCGGGCTGCTGGCGATGGTCCTCATCCGCTCGATCCAGTTGCCCGCCCTGACCTGGATCCTGGTGTGGGTGATCAAGAACCCGATCGCCCGCGGGGATGCGCAGGGCGTGGCCTGGGGGGCAGCAGCGTTCGGCGCATTGGCCCTGGCCACCCAGGTCGTCATGCACTTCCGCCAGCGGTGGGCCCTCGAGCTGGGGGAAGCGGTCGTGTTTGACCTGCGTCAGGCGCTCTTCGCCCACATCCAGCGGATGCCGCTCAGCTGGTTCGGGCGCACGCGCGTGGGACGCGTCATCAGCCGCATGGTCTCGGACGTGGAGGAGTTGCGGATGGGTGTGCAGGAAGTGCTGTTCATCAGCCTGGTGCAACTCGGCCAGATGCTGGTCGCCGCGGCCTGCATGCTCTGGTACGACGCGGCACTTTTTCTGATCGTGCTGGGCATGGTCCCCGTGTTGCTGTTGATCAATCGGCACTTTCGCCGCAGGCTGAGCCAGGCCCTGCGGGAGATGCGCGAATCGTACAGCCGCGTGACCGCCACCCTGGCGGAATCGGTGATCGGCGTGCGGGTCACGCAGGGCTTCGTGCGACAGCGGGAAAATGCCCGGCTGTTTCACGAGCTGGCCACGGACCACGCCAGTTACAACTCGGCCGTGGCCCGCACCCACGGGCAGTTTCTGCCCCTCCTGGAACTGAACAGCCAGATGTTCATCGCCGTGCTGCTGGTCTTCGGCAGCTACCAGGTGCTGATCTCGCCGGCCCCCACGGACGTGGGGGACCTGGTCGGCTTCTTCCTGATGGCCAACCTCTTCTTCGGTCCGGTGTCGACGCTGGGCGCCCAGTACAACCAGGCGATGACGGCCATGGCGGGCGCCGAGCGCCTGTTCGCCCTGCTCGACACGCCGCCCGAATGGAGCGACCCGCCGGACGCGGTCCCCCTGCCGCCGATCCGCGGACACGTGGAGCTGGACGAGGTCTCGTTCGGCTACGAGCCCGACCGGCCCGTGCTGAAAGAGATCAACCTGGTCGTGCCGCCCGGGCAGACCGTGGCCCTGGTCGGCCACACCGGCAGCGGTAAGACGACGCTCGTCAACCTGATCGCCAGGTTCTACCTGCCGCAGTCCGGCACCGTTCGGATCGATGGTCACGACACCCGGCAGGTGCGCGACGAGTCGCTGCACCGCCAGATGGGCATCGTGATGCAGCAGAATTTCCTGTTCCATGGCACGGTGGCGGACAACATCCGGTTCGGCCGGCCCGAGGCCAGCCGGGACGAGGTGCTGGAAACCCTGCGCCAGCTGGATTGCCTGGACCTGATCACGGCGCTGCCCGACGGGCTGGAGACGCGCGTGGGCGAACGCGGCGGGTCGCTTTCGGGAGGCCAGCGGCAGCTGGTCTGTTTTGCCCGCGCCTTGCTGGCCGACCCGCGGATCCTGATCCTGGATGAAGCGACCAGCAGCATCGACACGCAGACCGAGGCCCGCATTCAGGCCGCCCTGGCCGTGCTGCTGGCGGGCCGCACCAGCTTCGTGGTCGCGCACCGGCTGAGCACGATCCGCAAGGCCGACCTGGTGCTGGTGCTGGACGACGGCCGCATCGTGCAGCGCGGGACGCACGAGCAGCTGGTGGCGGTCGAGGGACCGTACGCCCAGCTGGACCGCCATTTCGCCGCGGCCAACGGGTCGCCGCGGGCACCTACGGCTGACCCTGCTTCTGCGACAGGAGGAACGTGAACAAGTCGCGGACCTGCTCCGGCGGCAGGGCCTCCAGCAACCCGGTCGGCATGACCGAGGACGCGGTGAACCCGGCTCGCTCGACCAGCGTCCGCGGGACGCGCTGGTCGGCCGTGTTCGGTTGGCGGAGCACCAGCGCCTCGGCATCCTCGGACACGAGCAGCCCCTGCACGATCCGCCCATCGCTGGTCAGCACCTGGAAGTTGCGGTAGCCGCCCTCCATCGCGGCACTCGGCGTGAGCGTATTGCGGAGCAGGGCCTCGACGCCGTTCAAGCCGACACCGTCCAGGGCCGGTCCGATATTTCCGCCCGCAGCGGCGAGCGCGTGGCAGGTTGCGCAGTGGGTGGTGAACAGGGCCCGCCCACGCTCGCCGTCGCCCGGCTGCTGGGCGAGCGCTCGGTATTGGGCGAACTTTGCCAGCTGCGCGTGGGCCTCCGCGGCCGTCAAGAGCGCCGGTCCGTCGAGCGTCGGCTCGACGCGCGCCCCGCCGCTGAGGCGGCCCCACTCCTTGCCGGCCCGGTAATGAACCAGCCCCGCGGGCAGGGTGTCTCCCACGAAGCTGCGATCGAAGGTGTCGCGGAGGTCCTCGGCGGACCGGGCCACGTTCCAGATGCGAAACTCGGCGATCTGTCCCTGCGTCCCTGCCGCGGGCGAGGTCCGGCCGATCTGGAGGCCGGGGAAGTCGTCCCGAACAGCCGGTTCGCTCTGGGCGTCCAGTTCGCCGTTGACATACAGTCGAAAGACTCCCGCCGCATCGCGGGTCACGGCGAAATGCCGCCAGGTGTCGGGCGTGATCTGCCCGCGGGCGACCACGATGTCCAGCTTCTTCTGGGCGACCCAGACGCGGAACCGGGCATCATGGAAGTTCAGGTCCAGCACCCCCGGCCGCCCGAGGATTCCGTCGGCATGGGTGATTCCCGGGTCCAGCCGCACCCAGGCCTCGACGGTGAACGGGCCGCGGAGGGTGACCGGGTCCTGGACAAAGTCGTGGGGGCCGCCGTCCAGCCGCAGCAGGTGCTGCGCGCGTCCCTCCACGCTGCGCCACAGCTGTTCGAGATCCGCGCGGCCCGGCAGGAGCAGCCGCATCTGGTCGAGCGCCGCCACGGGGATCAGGTCCGGCTCGAGGTCGCCCGCCGCGACCGCCTCCAGCAGTGCCAGGCTGCCCTCACGCCGGGACGCCATGCGTCCCAGCACCGCGGGGCGGTCGCGGTAGTCCAGCCCGGGTAGCAGTTTCACGGTCGCGCGCAACACCTCCGGGTCCGTCGACTCGGCCAGAGCCTCCAGGGCCGCGATCCGCACCGGGCGGTCTACGTCGGCCGCGGTGACCAGCTGGACCAGCGGGTCGGCCCGCGAGACGCCCATCTCGCGGAGGGCCCGCAGCCCGGCCAGCTTCAGCCGCGGCGCGGTCCCCTCCGCCCGTGCAAGCTCCGCGATCTGTGGCTCGAGACGTTGCAGCTTGAAGGCCCCGGCGACCTCCAGCGCCAATTCGCGGCCCGCCGTCGAACCGTCCTCCTGCCACAGCGATTCAGCGGCCCGGGTCACCGCCGGGCGCAGACCGGACAGGTCGATTCCGGTGCGCAACGCCAGCAGCGACCGCAACGTCGGTCTCCGCGAACTGGCCAGGTTCAAGGCCTGCTCGAGCGCCTCCGCCACGAGCGGCTCGTCGATCTGCCCGGCCAGCGTGCGCAGCTCTTCCTCCGAAAGGGCGCGGTTCAGCTCCGGCACCATGGTCGCCAGGCCGACCGCGGCCGCGCGGCCGGACAATGCCTGGACGGCAAGAATCCGGTTCTCCAGCGGAAACGCCTTCCCCTCGGGCGATCCCAGGAACTGGGCCACTGCCTCCCCGTGGCCCTCCATCGCCCAACGCGCCAGGTACCGCTCGAACCGGCGATCGTACGCCTCCCACGAATTACCGGGCAGCTCGGCCCCACCCAGTTGCAACATCAGCGCGATCCCGCGCGGACTGGAAACCGGCACGCGCCGCAGGGCATCGCCTAGCGCGGCGCGGACCCGGTAATGCGGATCGTCCACGCGCGGCTCGGCCACTGCCAGGAAGTCGTCCTCCGGACGCGGTTGAGCCGCCGCGATCCGCACCGCCTCGCGACGGAGATTCGGGCTGGGGTCGCCCGCCAGTTGCACCAACAGGGGTCTGGGTACCGTCGCCAGCCCCTCGTGGGCCCACAGCGCACCCAGACGCTGATCGATCGGCGCCCCGGCATCCGCACAGCGCCGCGCCAGCTCGGGAACGAGCTGCGTCGCCCCGCGATCGATGATCTCTTGCCAGGCCAGATCGGCGATCCGCGCGTTGGGAGCACCCAGCTGGGCCAGCAACTCCTGCGCGGAGAGCGTCGTCAGGTCGAGCGGCACCATTCGCGGCTGGCTGGTGTGCCGGATCCGCCAAATCCGCCCCCGCAGCTTGTCGCGCTCGGGATGGTTCCGCGGCACTTCATTATGGGAAATGATCTTGTTGTACCAGTCGGTCACGTACAGGCAGCCGTCCGGGCCGAACTGGATCGCCACGGGTCGGAAGCGGGTGTCGGCCGAGGTCAGAAAATCGGGCCCCTTGGCGTAACGGTAACGCCCGTTTTCCGGCATGGCCTGAATCACTTGAATGCGGCCGATGATCGGATTGGCCACGTAGAACATCCGCGGGTCGCCGGGCTGCGCACCGGCGAGGCCCCACGGCGCGGGCCAACCGTCGCGATCGTCGGCCAGGGCCAGGCCGCTCAGTCCCGTGCCGCCCATCTGAGGAGGCGCCAAGGGAGCCGGCATCTGGGGCTGATACGGGCGGAGCCGATCTTTGGAACCGGTCTGGTAATGCCCACCGGGTTCGTAAGGAATAATCGGGTATCCCAGGTCATTCGCCTCCTGCAGCCAGGTCTCGCCCTCGCGCGAGATCGTCAATCCCCAGATGTTGTTGGGACCAGCCGTCAGCGCCTCGAATTCACTGCCGTCGTGTGCGAAGCGTGCCAGCTTGCACTGGTTAAAGGCGACCTCCGCCGCCCCGTATTCAAACGGTTGGCCGTCCGGGCGGCGCACGGTCGAATAGTTGAATAACCCCTGGGCCGTCAGAATCCAGCCGCCCGGCACACGCGTGAATTGGTGCGGGAAGAGGTGCGAGTCCTGCGTGCCGAAGCCGGTCAGGATCACCTCGTGCGCGTCGGACTTACCGTCGCCGTTGGTGTCGCGGTAGAAGCGGATGTCGGGCCCATACTGCACGTACACGCCGTCTCTGTGGGGGAGAATCCCCAGCGGCATCGCCAGCCCGTCGGCGAAGACCCGCGGCGGGGCGGGACCCGGACCGTACGGCTGATCGAAGACCAGCACCTTGTCGCGGCCGCCGCGGGCGAACAGTTGCCGCGAGGCCTCGGCGTTCTCGTTCGCGTCCACCGGGTACTCCAAGGCCGTCATGGTCCACATCCTGCCGCGGGCGTCGAACGCCACGGCGATGAACTTGCCGATCCCCTCCGCTTCCGCGGCGACGAGTTCCACCTCAAACCCTTCGGGCACCTGGAAACCTGCGAGCTCCTCCTGCGCTGACAGGATCGGCGCCTCGGCCGCCAGTTGCACCCGCACCTTGTCGTGAACCGCCCTGGGTGGCACCACCCGCCGCATCTTGGCTGGGCTGCCCGCCCCGGCGGGGGCACGCCGCGACGCTTGCCAGGTCGGCGCCCCAGGCGTCGCCGGCAGCTCGCGGATCGAAATCTCCTTGACCTCCACCCGCGCCTGGCCGCCGCCGTGGATCTGAATGCCAATCCGCCCGTCCAGCGGAACCTGCGGATCGGCCTCGGTGTAGTCGAAGGTCGGGACGCCGTTGATCCACGAGCGGATGCGAGGTCCCTCCGCCAGGATGCGGAATTCATTCCAGTCGCCCTCGCGCACGGCCCGCGCGACCGCGGCCGGGTCCGATGGCTCGGCGATCACCTTCCGCCGCCGCGACTCGTCGTACAGCTTGCCCCACCAACCCTTGCCCACGTCGACCTGGTACCCCTCCATCTCGTGGCTGCCTGGCACGCGGATACTGCGAACCTGAATTCCCGAGTTGATGAACCCCTCGGTGCCGGAGAGCCGAATCTGCAGCCGCAAGTCGAAGTTCTGATACGAGCCCTTGGTCGCGAGAAACGAATTGTGCGGGACGTTCTCCGTGAGCGAGCCGCCCGCAATCAGCCCCTCGTTGATCTGCCACAGCTGAGCCTCCCTCGGCAGCACCTCCCAGAGTTCGAGCGACTGGGCGCCCAGCAGGTTGCGCGCGGGCTGCTCCGCGTGCAGCGACACAGGTCCGAGGCTGGCGAGGAGCGCAATCGAGATAAGATTCCTGAAAAGTCCGCGGCAGACGGTCGGTTCCGATGGCAGTCGGCTCATGCGAAATCCCCTCACCTCTTTCCCCGCTCTCACGGGGAGCGAGGAAATTCTGCAGTGCCTCTCCCCGCGGAAAGGCAGGTTGGTCAACGTTGCGCGTCCGGCACCACACATCCGGCACGGCCTGGGGCGGCCTCGTCCCCACGGCGTGGGCTAAGTGGCCTTGCGTAATCCTGGGAGATTCGGGAGGAGTAACCAGAGCGGCACGATCTTGGGAGGGCGAGGCTCCCGCCGAGCCGGCGCGCTGTGCGGCTTCTTGGCTCGGCAGGAGCCTCGCCCTCCCGGAATCACGTTACCCTACTCTGGAGCGACACCCCTCACACGTTGAAGTCAAACACGATCACCCGCTCCAGGCAGGGCACCACGATCTGCTTGACGCGCTCGTGCTCCGGATGCGGCAGGTAAGCATCGCGCGCCGCGGGGCTCTCGAACGTCATGATGAACCCGTGCGTGAAACCATCGTTGAGCCCCTCGGCGCTGTCGTAGGGTCCGCAACTGAAGTCGAGCAGGCCGGGAATCCTGCCGACCATGCCTTGCATCTCCGCGAAACAGTTCTTGATCTGCGCGGGCGTGACCTGGGGCTTGAACTGGAAGACGCCGTAGTGCTTGACCTGGGGCATGCCCGCTCCTTCTGCTCATGAAATCGGCACCTGGAACAATACGGTTGCGTGATCCCGGGAGATGCGAAACGAACTCAACAGCTTTGCAAAATCTTGGCAGAACGAGGCCCCTGCCGAGCCGGCGCGCTGTGCGGCTTCTCGGCTCGGCGGGAGCCTCGCCCGCCCGGACTCACGAAATCCCCCTTTTCGTCCTGTCACCGACGGGCGGCTGCTGCTCAGGCGTGTGCTGGCCCGTTCGCGTTCGCGCAACGCGTTCCGCCCGCCGGGCTCCTGCGGCGGATGGCAGGCCCTGCGTGGCGGTTCCCCCGCCCGCCGTGCGTTAGGTGCTGCGAGACAGTTACCTACCGGTTTTGTGGATCAGCCGCGGGGCGCTAGCCCGCGGTTTTCGAGCTCCAACCGTGGGCTAGCGCCCGGCGGCTGATGAGTGATTTCGGTAACCTATTGTTGAACATCGCCTTAAGCTGCGGGGCCGATCGGAACGCAACCCGCGGGCTTCCCTCCAACGTCAGGCCGTCGGCATCCGCACCGCGCGGATGTTTCTCAGCAGCGCCTCGGCGCAGGCGCGGGCAAACGCCGGATCGTTGATCTCGCAGTCCCACGATTGCACCTCCACCTCCGGCCGCAATTGCCGCGTCAGGCTCTCGAACAGGGCGGTGTCGCCCTGCGGATCGTGAAACGGCTGTCCGGGTGCGCTGATCACGCTGATCGCCCGCCGCGGGATCAGCACCGTGACCGGCGCCGTATAGCAATTGATCTTGCTGGCCAGCACCCTCCCCAGCTCGGCACACTCGGATGGGGTGGTCCGCATCAGTGTAACCTGCGGATTATGAATGTAGAACTTGCGGCCGGCAAACTTTTCGGGCACCGAGGCGCGCTCGCCAAAATTGACCATGTCCAGGCAGCCCGGCACGACGATCGCCGGCACGCCGCAGCGCCCGGCCGCCCCCAGCCGATCCGGGCCGGCCGACAGCACGCCGCCCACCAGTTCGTCGGCCCATTCGGTGGTCGTGATGTCCAGCACCCCTTCCACCAGGCCGCTTTCGATCAGTCCCTCCATCGCGCGTCCGCCGGCGCCGGTCGCATGAAAGACGAGCACCTCGTACCCGGCCGCTTCCAGCACCTCCTTGGCCGCGGTGACGCAGGCGGTCGTATTGCCGAACATGCTGGCCACGAGCAGCGGCTTGTCTGCGTCCGCTGGCAGGCCCGCCTCGACCATCCCGCAGATCGCCCCGGCCGCGCGGCTGAAGATGAGTCGCGAAATGCGGTTCAGCCCGGCCACGTCCACGATGCTGGGCATCATCGTGATGTCCTTCGTGCCCAGGTAGTGCGCCGTGTTGCCGCTGGCCAGCGTCGAGACGATCAGCTTGGGAAAGCCGACGGGCAGGGCCCGCATCGCGGCTGCGGCGATCGCCGTGCCGCCACCGCCGCCCAGGGAGATCACACCGTGGATCTGCCCCTCGCCCTGGAGGCGCATCAGCAGCTCCGGCGCGGCCGCGGCCATGGCCGCCACGCACTGGCCCCGATCGGCGCGGGCCAGCAGCGGCGGCAGATCGATGCCGCCCGCCGCCGCGACCTGCGCGCGGGAGACATCCACCGGAACCTGCGGGGGGCCGCCTGTGCCCACGTCGATCAGCCAGGCGGTGTGACCCCGCGCGCGAATCCGCTGGGCCACGTAGGCATGCTCCAGCCCCTTGGTGTCGAACGTACCCAGCACGGCGATCGTGGCCATTTCCGTGTCCGCCTACGGCGTGCGCCGCACGGGAATCTGTTTGAACCGCCGCGTCAGTTCGGTCAGCGAATTTTCAAAGGCCAGCCGCTCCAGGCTCGAGGCGCCGACAAAACCGACCGCGTCCGTGTGTTCGTTGATATACGCCGCATCCTCGGGCGTCGCAATCGGCCCGCCGTGCGCCAGGCAGATCACATCGTGGCGGGCCGCGCGGGCCGCGGCCGTGATGGCCTGGGTGCGAGCGGCGGCCTCTCCCAGCGAGCAGGCCGCGGCCTGCACCCCGATCGACCCGCCCACGGTCGTCCCCACGTGGGCGATCACCACGTCCGCACCCGCCTCGACCATCGCCCGGGCCTCGTCCGGCGCGGCCACGTAGACGATCGTGAAAAGGTCCATCTTCCGGGCCAGGGCGATCGTTTCGACCTCCTTCCGCACGCTCATGCCTGTCTCCTCCAGGATCTGGCGGAACTGGCCGTCGACGATGCAGTGGGTCGGAAAATTGTTGATGCCTGAAAAACCCATCTCCTTCACCCGCTGCAACCAGTGCCACATCCGGCGGCGCGGGTCGGTGGCGTGGACGCCGCATATCACGGGCGTCTCCTCGACCACCGGCAGCACCTCGAACTCGCCGATCTCCATCGCCACCGCGTTGGCGTCGCAGTAGGCCATCAAGCCGGCGGTCGAGCCGTGGCCGGCCATGCGAAACCGGCCCGAGTTGTAAATGATGATCAGGTCGACCCCGCCCTTCTCCAGGAACTTGGCGCTGATTCCGGTCCCCGCCCCGGCGGCGATAATCGGCTGGCCGCGGTCCAACGTGGCCCGCAGACGCTCGAGGACCTCCTGTCGGGTGTACGGGTTCCCTCTTCCGGTCCAGGGATTGGGCATGGATCAGCCACTCGCTATGGTCGGCAAGATTCTCGGTACACCAAAACTGTTCATCAACCGCGCGGCGCGGGCGCTCTGGGGCGGCAGACGATCCCGGTGGGGGAACGCCGAACCGCGATCCGCTGATGCGCTGCGGCGCCGGTGTCCGCGTTGCCGGGCGGCTCCTGCAAGTCTACTCCAAACCTCGCCCCGCGAAAACCAGCGTACCTCCCCTCCAAGAAAAGGGGTCAGAACTATTTACTATTTATGCTGACGGCGCGGGTGGTCGCTGGTCGCGTGTGGTCCATGCCCCGCCCGTTGCGACCGATCGATCATGGCCTGACTTGCCACGTGACCAATCGTGGCAACAATCGTCACGACCTGTTTCGCAAGCCAGAGGACTTTCGCGCCTTTGTTCAAGTGCGGGCCGCTTGCAGGTCTCAAGGCGCGAAAACCATTCGAGTCGTACGGCTACTGCCTGCTGAACAATCACCTTCATCTGCTGCTGCGATCCATTGGAGCGTCGATCAGCCGCATCGTGCAGAGCCTGTTGGTCTCGCACTCGAAGCGGTATCACAGGCTGTACCGTTCTGGTGGGCACGTCGGGCAAGGTCGCTTCAAAGAGCCCCGTCACTCAGAACCACGAGCACCTGCTGACGGTGCTGCGGTACATCAAGGCTTATCCGCTGGGGTGCCGCCTGCGGTTTGCAGGCCAGTACGAACGGTCTGTTCGCCGCCCCGCGAATCGGGCAGACGAAGCGACCGTTTCGTGGATGGTTGGGTGGTCAACGCAGCGTAGTCCAGCAACGTGTGTATACATGGTCGGCGTTCCATCAGCAGCCCGGTTCACCGGGCTTTTCCGCGAAGCGGTCCCAGGCCCGGCATGGATGCCGGGTGGGAATAGGGAACCTGATCCACCGAATCAGCCCCGTTTCACGG
>Ga0114938_1001032_pt1 | contig 19916 bp, 18 predicted proteins | sample AshMeaBigSpring_FD_88675 | JGI IMG/M metagenome (GOLD analysis project Ga0114938, IMG submission 88675) | Groundwater microbial communities from Big Spring, Nevada to study Microbial Dark Matter (Phase II) - Ash Meadows Big Spring | ecosystem: Environmental > Aquatic > Deep subsurface >...
AAGCTAGAGCTAATTAGTTTTAACGAGAGCTAATCAGCCAAAGCTAGAGCTAATTAGTTTTAACGAGAGCTAATCAGCCAAAGCTAGAGCTAATTAGTTTTAACGAGAGCTAGCCAATCAAAGCTATAGAAAGCCAGTCAAAGCCATAGGAAGCTCCAAGTTTATTCCAGAAGTTTGGAGGCATCGAAACAGGGACATTCCTTGATCCACTCTTCGGGTTCTATCTCACCATTACCGTTGAGGTCGGGACTCAGATCACGATGCCCGCACACCCTACTACCGGGATAGTCGGCTAGCAACCGGAGCACCAGTTCTTTCATCGAGCGTTTCTGTTCGGGAGTCCTCGTGTCGGCAGCTTTCCCTTTGCTATTCAGTCCCCCTTCGTAGCAGATCCCGATGCTGTGGGCATTGAAACCACGGGCATGAGCACCGACCTTCTCCAACGGTCGTGCACGGATCACTTCGCCATCTTTACGAATATAAAAGTGATAGCCGATACCATTGAAACCCCGCCGACGGTGACATACTTCCAGATCGTACTGCGTGAAGCAACGGTCGGCTCTCGTTGCAGAGCAGTGAATCACAATCAGATCAATCGTCCGCATGATGCTCATTCCTTTTTCTTAGGTTACACTCTTTGTTGTTACATTGCAACGACAAAGCTTCGGAGAGCTGCTCCTTCAATTCGAAAATCTCGGCATGCATCTCTTTTACTCGCGCACTCAGTTCGAAGTAGTCTTTCAACACCTTCTCTACCTGATCCATCAGAAAACCGTACTGGTTCTTTACGAGTTCGCTGAACTCCTGTACTTCCTCCATCATCTCTTTCCTCTTCTTACGTCCTCCGAGGAAAGGAAGGATGGTCATGATCAAATCAATAATCTTGTTTAACATCTTTGTTTGTTTTGCGTATTGCTACGTGTTTGTTATGCGTTTGTTATGTGTTGTGTGCGGCACTAGCACTTCGTATGCGCACGATTTGCGCATCGATTATTATAAGCCTTTTGTAGTGCTTCAACACACTACGAAAGGCTTTTATCAGAATGAGGTATGTGTCGGTAGACGGTGAGCTTGTCAAAAAAAGATAGGTTGCTGGTCGAAAGGCAGATAGCCTGCATCCTGACAGAGATTTGTGTCAAGACAAAGAGCTTACATTAAGACAGTGGATCGGGTACGTCATCATCTTTCCCATCATCTTTTCCGTCATCCTTTGGGTCCGGAATCGGATCTTCATCATCAGGTTCACCATCTTTCTTCTTTTTCGGAGTGTAGAGTGCAAAATTGATATTGTTCTCACTATCGGTTACTGCATTTGCTTCGTTAACCAAGCGAAGAGCTTTGTCACAGATAAAACGCACGCACACTCGACGGATGTTTCGTACCGTTACATCCTCTTTTTCTACTTCCCCTTTACTTCGAATGCTGATATGGAAGGTACCCAAACCGGCGATCTTCACCTTATCGCCACGGGTCAAAGCATCACGTAGCTGGTTGACAAACTCTTCGAGCACATGGCGTACATCTCCCTTTTTCAGACTCGTAGCCGACTGGATTCCGGAACAGAATCGATCAATTTCCACAACCTTTGCATCACCGGGTTTCTGACGAATGTAATACAACATTTCAGAATCTTTCTCTTTCGGATACTTTTTGCGCAAATAGCGCTCTACTGTTACTACCATAATAATAAAAATTTAAGTGTTTAAAAATTTGTTTGTGTATCTTATAAGACACTATAAATATACAAATTAAATAACATACTGTCAAGCATTTATCGTTTTATTTTTCAAAAAAAACATCTTTTTTTTCTTCATAAAAAGAACCCTGAAAAACATCTGTTTGATAACTATTTTTTTTATATAAATATTTTAGGTACTTTTTGTGATTAATATAAATAAACAATTACACGATAATATTACAGATTATTAACCAAAATAAAAATCATTAAAAATGAACACATTAAAAAAAAACAATGACCGAGTTAATTCATTGGATGAGAACAAATTATACCAAGAAGAAGAGCTAAGATTGAAGGGAGTAAATATTGGGGGTAACCAAACCATCATCAGGGCTTATCTAATAAGCTTTTTGAAAGGACATCTTTTGTTGAAGGGCAAGCAAACACTCCAGAATCTCGCTGATTATTTATACAACCTCGATTTCTTCTATGTTCGTCATTACAATGGATGTAAACGAATGAAACACAAAAGCATACTTCGCGAATTGAAAAAGATCTTAAACGAGATAAAAAAGGAAAAAGAGAAGGAAATCAGGGAAAAGATGGAGAAAAAAATGAAGAATAAGCGAGAAAGATGATGTAAAAAAAGAGAGTTATTTACGTCTCGAAAGATAAAATACAGCGACTTTTTGAACAGTTTCTCACTGCTCATTGAGGGTGAAAAAAATAATTGCATTTTTATTTTTAGGTTCGGTTGAATCTTTTGAACTTTGTAACTGTTGTTGGTGAAGATAGCAATCAATGATCATCGTCAACAGCAGAATTAACTTTAGTAACTCTTAAAAAAAAAGTAATGGCCATGAAAGAAAGTAACACAGAGTGTGTTATAAATGGTTTCACCCGTTTCAACGATTTGGCAAGAGATTATTTTCCGGATGCAACGACTACCAATAGCGCAAGTAGGAAATTTAAAGCTGAGTTGTTGAAATACCCATCACTGCTCGAAAGCTTAACCGAGAAAGACTTCGACATGAGTAAAGAATACTTAACCCCCAGTCAACAAGAGACGATTGTTGAATATCTGGGGCCGCCGTCGATACGAATCAAGATTAAGACTAAAGAGGAAATTTAGCAAAGGGGCTGCGTCTTTATGACGCAGCTTTTTTATTTTATTTTATTTATTATTATATTTATATTATTATTTAGTAGGTGGGGCGATCGCCCCCTGATCACACCCCTGATCACACCCCTGATCGCACCCCCACTGAAAGCACCATGAATAAAGGCTTGTAGCCGATCACTAGGGTGATCGCGGGGTGATCGCAGGGGTGATCGCCTATTTTTCAGGGTCGTTGTTTCTAAAAACAAATTTCCAATGCCGAAACAGAGCGTCTGTTGACTCGGAATTGAGCTTCTATTGCGACCCAACAGAGCTTCTACCCGACCCTAACAGAGCTTCAGTTTGGTCGCAACTGAGCGTCGATTCTACCCCAACAGAGCGTCTGTTCGGTAGCAACTGAGCGTCTGTTTTATGCCCTACCGCATCTATTTGCTTTCTACCAAGGCAACCCAACGTTTTTCCCAAAGCGTCCATAAAAGGAGGTTAGATAAACAATAATTACATTAGAAAACATCCAAAACAGTCAGAATTAGACAGAATTAGACAAAATTAGACAGAAATAGACGAAAATAGACTGAAACTTACAAAAAGTGACAAAATTGAATCAATTTGAATTAAGTTTATCATTTTTTATCAAAAACGCTTATTTTCAATGGTTTTGAAGTAGTAACATTTTGATTATTGATTTTTAATTTAATAAATTTGAAAAATGAAAATCAGACTTATGAATATTATCAGTCTTTTTTTTTATCAACGCACGAAGTACTACAAATTTATTTACATAAAAAATACACAAAAATATGAAACATCTCAATTTCTCATTTAATCAAAAAACATTTCTTAATCATGGATGGCTAAATATCCCTAGAGAAGTTATTGAATATTTCAATGCAACAAACGATGCTCCATTGGGAGTGCTAGAAGCAATGGTTACAATTGTGATTCACGTCAATTACTCTGATAAAAGCTACAAAATAGGAGACAAAAAAATCGACTGCAATCGGGCGGAATCTGTTCGTTCGTATGCTGATTGGGCTAAAATATTTCATTGGACACGGACGAGAACAAAGCGTTACTTTCTGTGGCTTCAAAGCATAGGCTATATCCGGTTTATCGACGATCCGAATTGCAGTAGCCATTTTATCGTTCTGTATTATGATGAAATAATGTTTGGTCCCAAATACGTTTCAACCCCAAAAGGGACGAACAAAATTAATGAGAAAAATAACATAACCAATTGCCATACTGTATGGAGGGATGGCAACGAAACAATGGAAAGTAACGAAGCAATGGAAGACCAAAGGGACGTACCGATGGATCTGGAAGAGACTGAAGAGAATCGTCTAATGATGGGAAATGAGCCGAAAGGATCGGAAAGTGAGTCGCAAGACCCTACAGCGAGTCAAACAGGGACGAATAGAAGAACCAGAAAAGAGATTGCTGATTTTAAGCATCAGGAATTCTTAAAGTTCTGGAATACTTACCACGAAATAACGGGCGTTCAACGCAAAAATATCGGTAAGGCTGAAATGGAATGGAATAAGTTGACTTATAGCCAACGAAAATCAGCCATGGAGAATATTAATAATTATTACTACTCACAGGAAAGTATTTATTTCCTTCTCCAGGCATCAAGTTATCTGGCAAATAAAGCTTTTCTTGATGATTTTAACTACTGACAAGACAAACAATTTTCTATAAAATGTTTTGATCAATCACCTAAAGATTATTGGAGGATCGCTCGAGTAATTAAAATTTGGGTTGATTGTTTTTCAATATGCTACAATAAATTTATAGACCTTAAAAATTACTATTATTATGAATCTGTATGATCCTGAAATAGAGGAAGCAATTATCGGAGCTTGCTTGATTGAAAAATCGGCCATACTACAAGCTATGGACAGAATTAAACCCGGCATGTTTTACCTTCAAAAACACGAGTTTATTTTCGAAACACTAGTTAAGATGTTTAACGAAGGCAAAGCTATCGACATTATCACGGTGAAGGAGGAACTGATGCGAAAAGGTTATCTGGAGAAAATTGGCGGACCTACCTATCTATGCCAATTGAGCAGTAAAGTGGCTTGCTCAGCCCATCTGGAAAACCATATTCTCATCTTGGTGGAATACTTCATGCGCCGCATGATCTATGTAAACTTAAGCAAAATCATTCACGATGCTGCCGATCCTACAGCGGATGTTTACGATACGATCGGAAATATTCAAACGTTTGTCGACAGTATGTCGGATCATGCGGGCTATAATGAACATGCCCGTAACATGGACCAACTCATTATTGATACTTTGAAACAAGCCAGAGAAAGAATTGCCAATAACGTGAATGGTATTACAGGTGTACCTACGGGCTTGAAAAGCCTCGACCAAATGACCTGCGGACTGCAAAACAGTGACCTGATCATTCTAGCGGCACGACCGTCGGCCGGAAAAACGGCTTTTGCTATTCACCTCGCTCTTGAAGCTGCTAAAGCTGGCAAACCGGTGGTTTTCTTCAGCCTCGAAATGATCGGTGAACGAATATGCGACCGTATCTTAATTTCTAAAACCGGTATCTCTCCACAAAACTGGCGCAGCGGACTGATGCCTGAAAACCGAGTCGATCAGGTGGATGAGCATACGAAGGAGTTGCACGACTACCCCATCATCATTGATGATAATATCAAGATGGGAATGGATGTGATACGGGCAAGAGCTAAGCTATACAAGTCGAAAAACAAATGCTCGATCGTCTTCATCGATTATCTACAACTCTCAAAAACGATCCAAAACACCCATTACCAAAATCGCGAACAGGAGGTAGCAGATCTAAGTCGAAAAGCAAAACAGATGGCCAAGGAACTGAATATACCCGTGGTGGCACTCAGTCAGTTGAACCGTGAGTCGGAGAGCCGACCGGGCTTCAAGCCCCAACTAGCCGACCTACGTGAGAGCGGCGCCATTGAGCAAGATGCAGATGTGGTTATGATCATTCATCGTCCGGAAATGAAAGTAACCGGAAACCCTGAACTGAGCAATGTCGACAAGACGAAGGGTACTCTCATGATTGCCAAACAACGGAACGGACCGACCGGCAATGTCTATTTTAGTCACAATGACTCGATGACGAAAATTTGCGACTACATACCCAATAATATATTTGGGAAATGAAAAGAAAGACAGTGAACCTATTTTGAATTAATCAGTAACACATACTTTTTACTATTCAAACTATATTTTCCGGAATTACTTAAAACCTTTTGATCGGCGCATTGAAAAGCTTTAAGTAATTCTTTAATTTTTATATCAAGTGAGCCACATGATACAATAAAACCCCGCTTTTATATAATAATGTAGAGCAATATGTATAAGGATTATTTACGCATATTTTTTATGTAAAACATTTTATACAGTACATAATTATTATTAATAAACAACAATAGTAGCATTTGATATATTTACATATGCAACCGTATTATTTTATTTAAAAACTAAAACATTTTTATAATATTTTATTTGATTTGAATGATTTTTGCGCATATATTTGCCAAAAATATCAATTTACAGTAAAATTAACCCAATAACACGTAATTTATAACTGATCTATGAAGCTAAAAAAAACAGCAATAAGTTGTTTCATTTACAACTATTGCAGCAACATTTATTTATTTATCCAAAATTTATTGTATTTTAATATTATACAACTAACTAAATAAAATATAATATATGGCTTTAAGTTTGTTTCATATTATGATTCACGACCTGTTTTCTTCAGAAAAACAAGTTGAATCAATAACTCGGTTAAGTACCGAATTTATCCAAAACATAAATCATGATATCCGAACTTCATTAAACGTCATCGTCGGCTTTTCTGAAATTATAGCCGAGGGGAATTGTACGAATGATGAGAAAAAAGAGTTTATCAACATCATCAAACAAAACAACAAATATCTACTAAGAAAAATAAATGATAGTTCCGAATGCTTTTCTACGCTATTCTCGCAAGAGGAATTAACATGTGAGGAGATCAACTTAAACTCATTGTATATGAATTTAAAAAAGAGTTATGAAAACATTCTGGAAGATAACTCAAAAGTATTTTTCAACAATAAAATGCTAACTAGTCATTTATTCACCGATAAGAAAAAATTAGATTTCGTTTTTCACCATTTAATCTTAAGTAGCATAAGCATTTATCCCAAAAGCACAATCAAGATAGATTGTAAAATAAACAATGCCATAAATAGAGTTCGTTTTTATTTAGCGTGTCCTACCTCTGATAATTCGATGATTAAAACGCCTAAAAATTCAAATGAAAGGTATCAAGAAAAAATTCATAAGCTTGAAACAAATTTGGATTTTTTTATCTCAAGCATGATAGTTGAACTGTTGGGCGGCAAAATTGAATTAAAAATTGATAAACAAGATACTTTTATCTACTCAATAATATTACCGATTAAGGCAGAATGAATACAAACATTTCATATTTACTTTTAACACAAAAACCAATATTATAATAACATTCTCTCGATTATTAATTAATTATTAAATTTTTATTCAAATGAAAACAATTAAAAAACTTTTGTCTGTGTCTGCAATTGGATTGTTTGCCGTTTCATGCTCACAATCGGATGAACTTTCATCCAACAAATCGGAAAGCACAAATGTACCTATTACATTTGTGACTAAAGTACCGGGAACTAGAATCAATGTCAAATCAACGAGTAATTTCGTTAACGGCGATTCAGTAGGTATCTATTCTTATAGCAAAATTGGTGATTTAGCAAACGACTTTTCATTAACCGGTGGTCTGTTTAGCAATACTAAAATGACCTACAACGGAACTTCTTGGAGCTATGGCAATTTGAAGTATTGGTCGAAAAACGCAAATGAAAAACTATCACTCCTAGCCTATTTTCCATATGTTAAGACTGCACAAACAGAAAACATTTTGGCAGCACCAACGATGGATGCTTCATCAATTAAGTTCAGTGTGAAACTGCCAACAACATTGGCAAATCAAAAAGATTTCATGTGGGCTAAAATTACGAATGTGGTTACTGCAAATCAGACCACTGCTCAAAACTTGTCATTCTTTCATGCTTATGCTCAAATGGCATTTAAACTTAAACTTGCAGCTACATACACCGGAGTGACCATCAAATTGAAAAAACTCGAACTGCTAAACTTAAACAACGAAGGAACCTTTTCAATTGACAAAAACTTGTCGGTAGGCGTATGGTCGTTCAATGGAACACAGCCTAACTTCCCGGAAGCTAACTTTACTCTGTTCGATGGCAGTCAAACTTTGACTACTAGTTATGTGGAACTGGGAGGAGGAACAAATGTGATGGATTATAGAACATTCGTAATCCCTAGAATAGGGTTCGACGATAATCTAGAACTTCAATTAACCTATACAGTAGAATACGCAGATGGCACTCCAACCCAAAATGTGGTTATAAAAAAATCGTTTATCAAATCAATGGAAGCGGGTAACACTTATGTCAACCAGATTAATGTAGCGATCAATAACATTAGTTTTAATCCTCCTTCAGTACAACCAATGCCGGAGAACAATGTAATGCCGGAGGATTTCTAAACAAGATAAATAAATTGAGTTAGTTTATTTTTGTTTAAAACGGCTTGTCTAGGGTGTATATATTGATTAGATAATATATGAATAGATAAGCCGTTCATTCTTATAAATCGAACCCGATTTTCGAAAAAACTTAATTTCTAGTGACTAAAAGCAAATAGTATGTCAACAAAAATAAAATATACTCTTTTCGCAATTTGCATATTGACATCTCTTAGTCAACATGCTATGACACAAAATGAGCAAAAGGAAAATATTGAGAACAAAAATCAACAATGGCAAGGCATCTCTATTAAGACTAATGCTATATATAATATATCTTTAGCCCCCAATATTTCTATAGATTTTTATCCTTTTTCACCTCTTTGGAGCATAGAAGCTACTGCTATCATTCCTTGGTGGAGTAGCGAAAAGAATCAAAAAAGATATCGATTGCAAGAATATAAACTGAAATACGTTTATCATTTCAACTCGAAAAACAGACATCATTTATCTATTGGTGTGATAGGTGGATTATACGATTTTAAATTTTCATCTATTGGATTTAAAGGAGATTTTATAGGTGGTGAAGTGGGATACGATTACACCATTTTCCGAAAAAAACACCTCTCAATCGAACTTGGATTCGGAGTTGGATTTATAAACACTACTTACGATAAATATTACTACAACAATCATAATGATTGGTATATCTATAAATCTTCTGCAAACACTAAATACTGGGGACCTACTTCTTTATCTCTGTCTTTTGTTTGGAGTTATTCTTTATAAAAACGAATATATAATGAAAAAATACATACTTTTCATTTGCCTTAGTTGCATGCTATTCGCTTGCAGAACGGAATTCAACGACGAAGATGCACCGGATTTTAATTTTGAAATCACAACTAATTGGGAAGATCAGCCAACTCAACAAGATGGAATTGTACTCTATCTCTACTCTTTAGAGCCGTCGAGACCTGTTGAGATCCATTTTTTACCCTATTGGGGTGGAAAACTCTCTATTCCTAATGGCAAATATCAAGTTCTTGTACATAGCGATTATAATCAATATATCAACATTTTCAACAAAGATAACGCTTCGGAGATATATGCCGAACCAGTAGTGTATAAGAACGAAAATCTGTTTGGTAGTCTGCCCCCAAATACCAGATGGAGTGTAGATAAGAATTTTTATTTATCCGACGTGTACGAACTTACACATCAATATAAATCAACGTTAAATGTAGACCTTAAAAAACAAAATAAATTTATCTATCTGAATATCAAAATAAATGGTGCCGACCGACTCGAAAGTGCACAAGCTACTTTATCTGGGTATACAAATCTTAATCTGATGAAAAAGAAAGATGCTTATAATGATCGTAATTACCTGTTTCTCGACTTTAATATCAAATCTGATTATTTACAAGTTGCCTTTTCTTCTTTCGAATTACCCAATCAAGACCAAACAACAAATATCCTGGACCTTATCTTTAAAACTAAAGATGGCGTGATTCATAACCAGTTGAAGACAATAAGAGATATTACAAAGAATATCCCAAATGAAGTCCGCAAAAATGGCGGAGTTGTGTGGATTGATAATCTAAATATCACTATTCCTGATTTAAAAAACACGAATCCAATTTTTCAATTTCCAATTAACGATTTTATTGAAAACACTGAAGATGAAATTAATTTTTAAATAGTACGAACATGAGAAAAATTATTATTACTATTATATGTTTCTTATCATCTATACAAATCAACGCACAAGATCAACTTAAATGGGATAAATATGAGGTTATCACAAATAGGTTTTGGAATAACTGGTTCGTTGGAGTTAATGGTGGGGCACAGATCTATTTTGGAGAGTTTGACAAATTAATGAAATATAATGATAGGATATCTCCTGCTTTAGATATCTCTGTGGGCAAATGGTTCACTCCAGGTATTGGTACGCGTATAATGTATAGCGGCTTTTATACAAAAGGGGCAACTAAAAATAAAACCTTTGCTACCAAAATATTTGTCGATGAATCGCAGCGCTTATACAAACAAAAGATAGAGATGATGAATCTACATGCTGATGTAATGTTTAATACTTCGAATTTACTTTTTGGATATAACCCTAAACGTTTTTATAACCTGATACCTTATGTAGGTATAGGTTGCATGATTGCTTGGGAAAAAGAACGAAACATTGAATATGGTATTGTTGGAGGAGTATTGAATACTTTCAGAATTTGTCCGGGACTCGACCTAAACTTAGACATCAGAGGCACAATTGTAGATGACGATTTCGATAAAGAAACGGGGGGATTTCCTAAAGATGGGCTCGCTTCCGTTTCACTCGGAATAACTTGCTACATTAAAAGAATTAATTGGAAAAGACCTAGTAAAAAAGTAGTTAGCAATATAAATTTCGACAGAGACGAACTATTGAACAAACTAAAAACTCTGAATGAAGAAAATCAATCCTTGGTTTCGAAACTAGATTCTGCTGCTAAAAATAGAAATACTCAAATTATAAAAAGCTCCCAAACATTGGTCGCTCCTTTTCTTCTATTATTCAATTTAGGCAGCAGCAAAATATTACCAGATGCAGAGGTGAATCTTAGCTTCTTGGCGGAAGTTATAAAAAAAGATCCATCGGTGCATTATACGATCATTGGATATGCCGACAAATCGACCGGATCGTATGAAATAAACCAAAGACTGAGCAAACAACGTGCACAAAATGCATACCATTGCTTAGTTGAACTGTTCGATGTGCCCAAAGAACAACTCACTATTGATCACAAAGGTGGAGTAGAGAATTTATTTTATAATAATCCGCAGTTAAACAGGGCTGTTATCATCACAAACTCTACCATTAAGACAGACCTATAGCTCCCTGAACAATCACATGCCTACTGGTAGGTAAACCCAAAAGATAGTTCCTACCCCTTCGGCTGATTCGACTCGAATTAAAGCGTAAAAATAGGAAATCTAGAGAGATCGGTGGGCATTGAATGCCCACCGATATAAAAAGTTTCATCTTAATTATGGACGCAGCGGATAGGGAACCCAAAGGACCGTTTGTAGGTATAGTTGCTTGGCTGCAGATCGATACTGCTGAAGTATAGGGGGAAAGCGTGAGGGGCATCGAAGGGAGACGAACTCCAATAGCAACCGAAAGACCCGACATCTTTTAGCTGACCATACATGTAGCTGCGAGAACCGGTAGCAAGAAACGTCAAACCAGAGGATGAATGAACAGCCGCAGCAGGACTAGAAGACCAAGACCAGTCACCAGCACGTCTCCAACCACCATATGCATGATTAAACAAAATACTATATTCATCGCTCGTAGGTAAACGCCAATTTCCACCCAGATAATGTTTACAAGGATCACCTGTACCGGCTGAAACATTTTCGTTAGCTGGATCAGCTGCCCAGTTTGAGTCCCAAGAAGTACCACCGGTATAACCTATTGGACGAACGGCAATTGTAGCACTAGTAGCACTATAAGTGGTTTCGTCCCAACCTACAAGAGAGCCAAATTGGAAATATAAACCACGATCAGTAGGAGCACCAATCTTGGCACCATTAGGGCCATCAGCTACAAGATTACCCATTGCCCATGTTAAACCATTCAATACTATACCGTCGACAGCACCGGTTGCATCAAATGCCATTACATAATGAGCGTTACGAGCAAAAGAAAGTCCTGATTTAGTGATCGTCTTTGTCAGTCCGCCTTCGAAAACGACCTCAATTCCGATGGTCTTACCTGTCAAGTCGGCAGGAAACATGGCAAAAGAAATTGCTTTGCTACTAACAGATGTACCATCTATTACGTTCATTGAAAGTTCATTTACCAACGTACCCGGATTGCTGATGCTTCCATCAATCAATTTCACCGTAGCAGTGGTAGGAAAGACTGATTCTGAGCATTTTAATTTCACACCTGTTACCTTAGCGGGCGCATTGGTGATATTCAGTTTAATGATACTCATCACTTGTTTTAAACCTACAGAAGCATCAATAGCACCACCGGATTCAGTTGCAGTACCAGCTCCTACCATAAAACTATTGCTGATAGCTCCACCTACAGTGTACGATTGTGGGTTAGGTAAAGTCAAAGAAACGGTAGCTGTTGAGGGGGTATCACCACTAGTAACAGTATAACCGGTAGGAGAATACGGATAAAACGCATAGATATTTTGCGTACCACTCCAAGTGTTAACTGTACCTCTAAAAGGCACATTTTTACCATTGGTACTAGTGGTAAGCTGACAATTTTCGTTGCCGCTCACACCATTCACAACCACACTAGTAACGTCATCATTATGCCATGAAAAGGCCATGCTCGAACCTGTATCGGTATAATAAGCACGAGTTTGAGGACCTGAAGTATGCATAGTCATCAAAACTTTTCCACTAGAAATTAAATCTGCATTTTCCGTACTATCAGCACTACAACCACTCATGCCGAGCAAAAATAAACAACAGCCAACAGCTAAATAATTAATTTTCATAAGTTTCCATTTTAATCTGTATTATTACCAATCTTGACGAGTACTATCTTCACCCGACATCTGAAGGATAGGCCCTTCAAGTTCCATCTCAATAATCTCCATTGATGGAGATTCGTACTGAAAATTTTCAGCGGTCAAAATGTTAAATTCCAAATTTTCTTCCATAATAAATAATAGTTTAAAATAAATACTTCTATCGCCACAGATATAAAAATCTCCATAAGGGAGCTATTCACATCTCAAAATCAATATTGCTAATCAATATTGCAAATTAATTGAAAGCTACTTCAATTATCGATATCAGATAATTAACGAATCTAACACAACTTATCAGAATTAAAATGAACAATATAAATAGACTATATTCAAACAATAAAATAGATTCAAAATTTGTATAATTCAGACAAATAAACAATATAAATGATACATCAATTCTTATTTAAAATGAAAAACTAGACAAATTTAAGGTTTACAAAACTGTACATAAATTCATATACTAATTTCATTTTATTTTATACAAAGCTACAGAAAATACAATTATTTTACTACACAATTCGGATGGGCATAAGAATTCAATGCCTTAACTTAAGAATTCAACACCTTAACTTAAGAATTCAATGTCTTAACATAGGAGTTGAACACTTTAACTTAAGAAAACAGCAGAGCAATTAAAAAAAAAGAGTTTATTTGAGAAAAGATATTGATTGGGAGAAAACACAATTTGTAAATCAATCGTAGGCAATCAAATGCCTACTGGTAGGTAAACCCAAAAGGTAGCTCCTACCCCTTCGGCTGATTCTACTCGAATAACACCACCTAATTTGCTGACTATATTCCGACAGATTGGTAAACCTAAACCGGTACCCTGAGTAAAAGAATCGACCTTGTAAAATCGTTCGAAAACCTTATCGAGCTTATCACTCGGTATTCCTTTACCACTATCCTTCACATAGATCCGGACCGTCTGATCGTTATCCACCAAATCGTAGCCGTATTGAATAACTCCTTGAGGGGTGAACTTTATCGCATTAGAAAGTAGATTGATGATCACTTGAATCAGACGATTCTTATCGGACAAGATCTCACATTTGGGTGAATGTGCATCGAAAATCAAAGTTTGAGTATTGCTCAATTTGAATCGAAATTCATCTTTAATTGAATCCATTGCGGGATAGAGTTCGAAAGGCTCGAAAACAAACTCTTCCTTACCATTCTCTAATCTGGAAAAAATCAATAAATCATCTATCAATCGCAATAACAGATCGTTATTGAAATGAATGGTCTTAATAAATTCTTTCTTTTCCTGTGGATCAAGATCACTATTTGCTATGATATCGGAAAAACCGATGATTGAGTTGAGAGGTGTACGGATCTCGTGACTGATATTGGCAAGAAAAGCCGATTTCATACGCTCCGATTCCTCTGCCTTTTCCTTGGCTTCTACCAACTGCTGCATCATCTTCTTAGTCCGCTCTAGCTCCCGCTGTTTGGCGATCCGACTCTTACGAAGGTAAAAAATAAAAAGTAAACCAACTACAAAAATCAGACTGACGGTGAAGCCTCCTATAATAATAGCTACTTCGTGCTCTTTCAGAAAATTTTCCGGTTGATCGTAATAGATAGGCTCTGATACCAAACCGCTCGTTGGCAACTTTCGCGCAGTAATATAACGGTAGTTCAATACGGGATATGCTATCACGTTTATGGATTGATCGATATGACTGCCTGAAGGAGGAAACAATTTTTCTAAAGCCGTACTACTGATAGTGCTGAGAATGGTTGTCGTGAATGGGAAAAAACCACCGGCAAATACCCCTTCCTGGACTCCATAATCGTAAAGCGTGAAAATAGGAAATTTAGAAAGATCACTCACTATAGTGTGGATTCGCGAATCGTAATGAACACTCAGTTCGTCTCTCTTTATTCGTACCCAAGAGCTATAAATCAAAGCGCTATTGGCAGGCATCCGATTCATTGAATCGAGTAACTGGGCCGTATTCATCTTCTTGTTCGATAATAGACGCATGCGAAGATCGGGGAAGTATTGCTTCATATATCGCACAAAAAGTTTGGCATTCTGTATGCCATTCCATTTATTATCGTAGATGAAACCGATCTCTTCAAGATCGGGAAGCATCTGCTTCATCATCGAGATCGTTTCGTAAATGTGTACCTTATTATAAATGATAGTAAGATTTTTACGCCCACTGAACTCTGATAAGTAACGGATAGAGTCATTCTCCGAAAATGTCTTCTCGAATAAGGATTGATTGCTGACATCTATCCTCTGCCGCTCGGCATAAAGGATGGTAGGGATATCCCCCCATTTATCGTATATGTCTTGTTGTAAAAGTTGGTAACTGGAGTTATACAGAAAAATGACCAAATCGGGCGTGATGTTCTTAAGCCGTTCGAAAAAATGATTTTTTTTCTTGTCAAACTGAGCTTGCGAGTATAGATGAGGCACATCCAGATCTTCGTAGATAAATTTAGCTTTACAATTTACCACCTTCAACTCTTTAGTCAACTGCTCGGTCAAAGCTTTTTTGTAGGGCTCGTATGAATCGTGAGCATTGATAACTAAGATTTGCTTTTTACAATCGCTCTTTCCAAGAACAGGAAAAATGATTAATAAACAGAGAAAGGTTACAATCACTTTTTTCATATAAGCTATATTTTGAGCGCTAAACTATTAAAATAATACAACATAAACAAATAAAAGTATTTATTTGTTTATGTTGCATACATTACTTTTGTATCTAGTGAACAAAAGGGACTGGATTGCGTTCTTTTAATATTATATAAATTTAGCAATTACGTTTGATGAAGACTAATTATTTTTATATTTACATGCGCTATTAACCGAATCTTCCAAACTTAAATATGAACGACATACTATATGGATTCGATTATCTGGAGTATTATCTGGCATTGATATACTTCAAGTTTTCTGAATATCCTTTAATTATCAGGATATGCATTTCTGTGGTTGTGCTATTCTTTCTAGCTTATTTCTTTCTCTCCTTTTATATCCTCTTAGGAGTGATCTTACGAAAAAAAGAGAAAAAAAACACTCAAACAGCCTACGATCGGTTTTATGAGCCGATTGTTGAGATCGCATTAAATCCAGAGACTCTAAGGTTGAATGAAATTATTGCTTCTATCAAACCGTATAGCCGAAAGAAGATAGGCAGAAATCATAAGAAAACACAAAGAATTGCCTTTATGCTCTCACAGATCAAGGGAAAATTTGGCGACCAAATTAATAAAGTAAACTTCCAGAATATCCAGACGGCTTTTGGGATTCCTCAATTTCTGGAGCGAGAACTTTTATTCGGAAGCGATAACCGAAAGATCTTAGCTCTCAAGTTTATTGAATCTTTAGACGCTTATGTGAGCGAAGCAATCTTGATCCGCTTCTTGTATCACCATAATGTGGAACTCCGACGATCGGCTCGTTGCGCTCATATGTGGATCAGTCAGACTAGTCCGTTCCGTTTTTTTGAAGAGGATCTCTCTACCAAACTCAATCTATGGGATATGATCGAGATGCACTATATCATCAACAACCGAAAAACAAAAGGGTTGCCTATCCCTAATCTGGGTAAATGGGCAAATGAATCGATAGAGGAGGATATGAAGGTGTTCTTTATTAATGAAATAAAACTTCTTGGCTTTCATGATAACTGCGAGATTTTATTTAAAATGATTCATACTCAATCGTGGAGGGTTAGAAACGTAGTTATCGCAGCACTCGGAGCTCTCAAGTGCCAAAAAACGGAAGAAAAACTAATTGAGATGTATCCTTTACAACCGGAGCATATCAAACAGACAATCATCCAATCGATCTCCTTAATACATAGCGGCGATGCCGAACTTTTCCTGATGTCGGCTTACGAAACGGCCGAGAATCAACACACCAAACTGCTATCGTTGGATAAACTATACAATTATAGTGAGAAAGGAAAGTATTTATTTGAGGATCTACGTAAAAAGGCTCTCTACTGTAATGACAGGATTTTATTCGAGCATGTGAAATGCCCTTTCATTAATAGTGTGTGATTTATGAAAAATATATTGTTCGACTTTTTCAACTACTTCGTATTCTTTTATACAAGTTTGTTGGCCATCAGCTTTGTGATACTAAGCTTTCTTTCGTTTATTTCTCTCAAAACGAGAAGAAAATATTATTTGGAAAGCCATGTTAGACAGGTGCTGAACGAATCGCCTTATACTCCTGGGGTATCGATCATTGCACCGGCATTCAACGAAGAGGTGACCATCGTCGATAATGTACACTCTTTACTCGGAATGGAATATCCGAAATTCGAGGTCGTCATCATCAATGATGGCAGTACCGACCGGACACTGGAGAAACTCATCGAACATTTCGATCTGGTTGAGGTACCCTATGCTTATATGGAACAAATAAAAACAGCTCCGTACAAAAGAACACTGAAATCGACTAATCCGGAATACAGCACACTGATTGTGATCGACAAAGTGAACGGTGGTACGAAAGCAGATGCTTCGAATGCCGGGATTAACGTTGCTTCGTACCCATACTTCATCTGTACGGATGTGGATTGTATTCTCGATAAATATGCTTTGTATCGGGTTATTTGGCCTGTCGTTTCTTCGGACAAACCCGTCATCGCTGTCAGCGGAACTATGTGCATGGCCAACGGATGCGTGATTGAGAACGGAAGAATTGTCGATGTGAAAGCTCCCAGATCGTTGATCCCGCTCTTTCAGAACCTCGAATATATGCGCTCTTTCTTAATCGGGAAAATGGGATGGTCGGCTATCAATGCCATGCCCAACGTGTCGGGGGGATTTGGACTATTCGACCGGTCGGTGGTGATTGCCGCAGGGGGATACGACGGTACTTCGTTTGCCGAAGATATGGAACTGATCACTCGTATGGTGGGCTATATGTGCGACTTTGCCCGACCGTACCGGATCGTACAGATCCCCGACACTTGCTGCTGGACGGAAGGACCGCCCAACTTAAAGATCCTTAACCGACAACGCACCCGCTGGGGGCGCGGACTGATTCAAACTCTCAACGTTCATAAAAGAATGATCTTCAACCGTACGTATAAACATACCGGCTTGGTGATCTTACCTTATACAGTGATCTTCGAGTTTCTGGCTCCGTTGATCGAGATCGGAGGCTTCTCCTTCTTTCTCTATCTAGCATTCACCGGAGGGGTAAACTGGCACACGATGTGGATCATCTTCCTCACGATCTACCTCTTCTGCCAGTTCATCTCTCTCATTGTGATTGCCTACGATTACTATATCGGATCGTTGTATAAAAGGGGATACGAATATATCTGGATAGTGATGGCTTCTCTACTCGAACCGTTCATCTATCATCCGTTCATCACGCTCTTCTCGCTTAAAGGGTATTACAATTATATCGTTTCCAGAGATTTTAAATGGGGAAAAATGGTACGAAAAGGGTTTTCAAAAAATAAAACGAATGCAAATAACGAAGCTTCTTAATCGCTTGGCTTTAAATAGGGATCTTATGGGAAATTTAGGAATGAGATATATCAAACGAATCGGCTTTTGCCTTTGTATCTGCTTATCTTTGGTAGCAAACGCTAAAGATAAATACCAAACGCCTGAACAATATGCGAAGATTGTGAAGATTCACTTCGACAGGAATCAATGGGAAAAGGGAAAGGTGATCTTAAACGAAGCAATGGAACGGTTCGCTACTGCTTCCGATCTGCAATGGCTCATGGGAAAGTATTGGTATCATTACAAGGATTATAATCAAGCGAGATATCACCTGATCAAATCTATCCAGACGAATTATAATAACGTAGAGGCGAAACAGCTCTTGGTGAATGTGGAGGAAGAGACCAATAACTTCTCGAGCGCAATCTGTTACGTGAACGAACTCTTGGAGGTGAACCCTTACTGGAGAGGACTTTGGAGGAGAAAGATCGAACTTTACCGGAAAAAGGGCAATGATGTGGAAGCCGACCGGCTACTGAGAAGAATCAATCAGATCTACCCGAACGATACCTTGATCAACAGGTACTATCTGAACGCAATGGAGGAGGATTATATCAGGCATAATAAACGGGGGGAAAGGAAAAAGGCTATCGAGGTTCTCACGGAACTGGTCAACAAATCGCCTGCTAATGAATCGTACTTCGCCGATCTGGCTAATCTCCACTTGCAGGAAGGGGATAAAGAACAGAGCTTGAAGATCACTTCTAAAGGGATAGCTGCCTTTCCTGAAAGCAGTACGCTGATCACCAAGAAGGTGGGACTGCTTACTGAACTGGGACGAAACCGGGAAGCAATGCTTTTTCTGAAAGAGAAACAGAAGAAACAAGGGAATAGCAGTCAGCTGAATCGCTTATACAATGATCTGATCCTTGAAACCGCCCGCAGTCAACGGGAACAAGATCCTTATGTGCTCTACGGGATGGCTTATGCGAAAGGACAGAAAAGCAAGGAGGTGATTGAGTATCTGGTGACAACAGCTGTCAACCGAAAATACAACGAGGAGGCGCTGGGATATATCAGGGAGGCGCGACGCATCTACGGGAACAGTAAATGGGTGTTGTATAACGAGTATCTGCTCTACCGAAACATGAACAAGGAGAATCAGGCTTTCGGCGTTCTACAGCGATTGTCGGAGGAGTATCCCGACGACCGGGATCTAAAGTACGACTTCTGCCAGATGCAGATGGAGAGGGCGGCTTATCTGATGAGTCTGGGGAGCTTTGCTGAAGCACTGCCTTATGCGAAAGCGGTGGCAACGGCTGAGGTGGATGATGAAATGGCTAAAGCGGCGAGAGAGAGATTGATCAGTTGTTATACGTCTCTGAAGAGGTACAAGGAAGCGATGGAGGTACTGGATGAACTGGCTATCCTCTTCCCGGATACAGAAAATATAATTGGCAAGAAGGCTTTTTTACTCGATAAGATGGGAAAAACACCGGAGGCAATCCAACTGTACTTGTCGGCTATCGAGAACGCACAGGAGGATACTCG
>Ga0114938_1001034_pt1 | contig 19902 bp, 19 predicted proteins | sample AshMeaBigSpring_FD_88675 | JGI IMG/M metagenome (GOLD analysis project Ga0114938, IMG submission 88675) | Groundwater microbial communities from Big Spring, Nevada to study Microbial Dark Matter (Phase II) - Ash Meadows Big Spring | ecosystem: Environmental > Aquatic > Deep subsurface >...
CCACCGGATCCGTATGCTCGCGGGAGCGATGGCGAATCCGCCCTCCGCAGGCGGCTTCGACAAGCCCGCGGATGCGATCCGCGCGCTCGATGGAATTGGTCTCCACCCGCAGCCTCCCCTCGCCTACCTGGACATTGCCGAGGAGCGTGCTCTGCGAGTCTCGGTGCAAGGGTTTCTCCGGGCGGATGAAGGGATAGCGTCGGCTCGATCCCTCGCCCTCTGGCGGTCCAACGCCGTCGATGGTGGCCAGACAGGTCTCGATCTCGCCGCGCAGCGCGGGATCGAAGTCGAAGCGGTCGACGGTGACCAGGAGATCGTCGCCGTCGCTGTTCTGAAGCTTCGGTATCGTGACCGGACGCTTGTCGAGCTCGGCGACCGCGTCCTCCCAGCGGGAGATGAGGTAGCGGCCCATTTTCTCCTCGCGAAGCCGGCTCATCGGGCCAGTCGCTTTGCGGCGCATTTGCACACGGGCGTGCTCGACCACCCGCGCCGCTTCCCGCGGCGGCAGGGGGTTTCCGTGCGTGCCGCAAAGCAGCGACAAGCCGACATAATCGACCACGCGGGCAAGAATGGCGTAGCGGACGACGAGCGACTTGGAAGCGCCCGCGTCTCGCACCTCGCGGATCTCGCCGGTCAGCAGGTCCCGTAGCTTCAGGCTGCGTCCGGACTCCAGGCTCAGCACCTCCCATACCGACAGCCACGCGGCCTGCTGTGCCCGCAGCCAAGTCCGCTCGGTGTCGGACAAGCGGCTGGCGTTTTCTTGCGCGAACCAGTGCGCTACGGGCTTCCCCTCGAGCAGGACCTGGTACACCAGGAAGGGCGCCAGGAGCGCAATCGCCTCCGCCCGCTCTGTAATGCCCAGCGCAGCCCTTGCGAAGTCGTTGCCGAATCGCTGCTCGGCGAGCTCCATCATCGCCTCGACCAGACGACCGTCGAGCTGGTGCAGCTCCGAAGGGCTTCTTCCCACGTCCGCGCGCGCCGCTTGCGGCTGCGACTTGCGTCCCTCATCGCCGGATACTGGCGAACCGCCGGTTGCGTAGGGTATGGCAAGCCGCACCTCCACCCCTTCAGGGCACGCGAAACGCTCGCTGAGGGGCTGTGGTGACGCCCGCTCGAACCGCTCGCGGTGCTTGGAGAAAAGGGCGGCGACGCCGCTCGCGCAGGCCGCGGCGATGCGGACATCGCGCTCCTCGAGGGGGCGCATCGTCCCATCGCGGTCGCGATGCTGAACCCAGGGATAGGCCGCCGGGCTGGCGACCGGCCAGCCGTGCTCGGCAACCTCGCGGCGCATTTCGACCGGCAGGCTGGCGCCGCGCTCGAAGTTAAGCGACAGGGTGGAAGTGCCCATATCGAGTCGAGCGTCCCTTTCATGTCTTGCCTCCATCCTGGTCAGGAACCGCTCCATCGCCAGGTGCGAGGGGAAGATGACGAGTCCCAGGCTCTCTCCCAGGGCCCCGATGATGGACACGCAGGCGCCCTCAACCCCCAGCGCGGGGATATCCAGGCGCATCGCCTGAGCATCCTGGACCAGCTTCCAGGGGGCCGATCGGAAGAGTGCGTCGGCGGCTTGAAAAAGGGTTTCGAGGGTATCGGCTCCGATGCGCCCATGCTCGAAATAGCTCGGCCCTCCGCCACCCGCGGGCATCGAAGCCATCATCTGGGCCATCAGGGAGTCCAGCTCCGGCGTCGGCGCCACTACCAGCTCGGCACCTGGCACCGCACCTCGAAGCTCCATCGCCAGAGTCGGCTCGGAGACGCGAATGCGCTTCGGTTTCCGAGGCGCGCCAACCAAGGGCGAGGCCATAGCACGAAGCAGCGTGTCGCGGAAGGACAGGGGAGGACCCGTGGGATCGATCAGCGTCTGGCCCACGACGTAGCCCTCGGGCAATTCCAGCCACAGGACCATCTCGGGTCGGTAGGGCTCGGTCTCGGCGATATAGACGGGCACGGTGATTCGCCCGCCGACCCACTCGTACACCCGGGTCGTCCCGGACCTGCGCACCCGCCTTTCTCCGGCTCTTGCCGGTTTTCTGTTTCTTTTGCTCATCGTGGCAGCATACCAGCCTTGCAATGACAGTGGCACGAGTGCGCTGCACAAGCCCGACGCTTCCTCCATGGCGAGGTCGCCGCTGCGATCCGCTCCCTGCGCTGGCTCGGCACGCACCACCAGCTCAAGGGCAAGCGCCACCAGGCGCTGGAGCGCAGTTGCGGATACTTCCACGACACTGCTCATCGCATGGCCTACGATGTCTACCTCGAGCACGGCTTCCCCATCGCCTCCGTTCGACTGCTTATTGTTCAAGCTCACTGACCTATCTTCTCCACCTCCACTGAGATCCCGCACTTGCAAGATCAAGCGCATCCCCCCCGAATCGGCTTCGTCAGCCTGGGCTGCCCCAAGGCCACCGTCGACTCCGAGCGCATCCTCACCCAGCTCCGGGCCGAGGGTTACGGCGTCTCGCCGAGCTACCGTGAGGCCGATCTGGTCATCGTCAATACCTGCGGATTCATCGACGCGGCGGTTGCCGAGTCCCTGGAGGCCATCGGCGAGGCGGTGGCCGAGAACGGCCGGGTGATCGTCACCGGCTGTCTCGGCGCACGGGCGAGCCTGGTGCGCGAGACCCATCCCCGGGTGCTCGCGGTGACCGGCCCCCATGCCTACGCGGAGGTGATGGAGGCGGTGCACGCGGAGCTGCCGCCGCCCCATGACCCCTTCGTCAGCCTGGTCCCGCCCCAGGGGGTGAAGCTGACGCCCCGCCACTACGCCTATCTCAAGATCTCGGAGGGCTGCAACCACCGCTGCAGCTTCTGCATCATCCCCAGCCTGCGGGGCAACCTGGTTAGCCGGCCGATCGGCGGGGTGTTGACCGAGGCGTCAAGGCTGGTGAATGCGGGCGTGCGCGAGCTGCTGGTGATCTCCCAGGACACCAGCGCCTACGGCCTGGACCTGCGCTATCGCACCGACTTCTGGGACGGACGTCCGCTCAGGAGCGACATCGAGACCCTGGCCCGCACCCTGGGGGAGCTGCAGGCCTGGGTCCGGCTGCACTACCTCTACCCCTATCCCCAGGTCGACGCCCTGGTGCCCCTGATGGCCGAGGGGCTCATCCTGCCGTACCTGGACATGCCCCTGCAGCACGGCAGCCCCGCCATTCTGAAGGCCATGCGGCGGCCCGCCGCCAGCGAGAAGGTGCTGGAGCGCCTCGCCCGGTGGCGGGAGATCTGCCCCGCGCTGGTGCTACGCAGTAGCTTCATCGTCGGTTTTCCGGGAGAGACGGAGCGGGACTTCGAGCGGCTGCTCGAGTTTCTGCGCCTGGCGCGATTGGACCGAGTAGGATGTTTTGCCTACTCACCCGTCGACGGCGCGGCCGCGAACGCCTTGCCCGATCCGGTGCCGGAATCCCTCCGGGAGGAGCGTTTGGAGCGTTTCATGGACGCCCAGGCCGCGATCAGCCGGGACAAGCTCGCCGCGCGGGTAGGGCAGCGCCTTATCGTGCTGGTCGACGAGGTGCAGGACGAGCAGGCAATCGCCCGCAGCTACGCCGACGCCCCGGAGATCGACGGCAATGTGATCCTTCCCGGACCCTGGGAGCTGGAGCCGGGAGACTTCATCGAGGTGGAGATCACGGCCTCCGGGGACCACGATCTCTGGGCGACCCCGGTGAGCGACTGAGCCGGGGCGCCCCTGTTTCGTTCAACCCGTTAGCGACGGTGCAAAAAAACTTACCGTCTGTTAGGAGTGATGAGTGCAGCGAAATCCACCAATTGCACCGGTGGACTGCGCTACGCTTGTCAACCCTACGGACACACTGTTTGAGTTGGTTTTGAAGCATTGCTTAGGTTTCTCTGCACGGTTTCCGCATAAGGAGCTGAAATATGAGTGACATCCGAGTCGCGATCGCCGGGGCCGGCGGGCGCATGGGCAGGACCCTGATCCAGGCGGTCGGAGAGACGCCGGGCTTGGCGATCGGCGCCGCCAGCGAGCAGCCGGGCAGCGGCCTGCTGGGGAGCGATGCGGGGGATCTGGCCGGGGTGGGACGCCTGGGCGTCGAGCTGCGCGACGACCTGGAGCCCCTGCTGGACGCCTTCGACGTCCTCATCGACTTCACCTCCCCCGCCGCGACCCTGCGCCACCTGGAGCTCTGTCGCCGCGCCGGCCGGCGCATGGTCATTGGCACGACCGGCCTCGATGCCAACCAGCGGGCACGGGTCGCCGAGGCTGGGGAGGAAACCGGCATCGTCTTCGCCCCCAACATGAGCGTCGGGGTCAATCTCTGCTTCAAGCTCCTGGACATCGCCGCCCGGGTGCTCGGCGACGAGGTCGACATCGAGGTCATCGAGGCCCACCACCGCCACAAGGTGGACGCCCCTTCCGGCACCGCGCTGCGCATGGGCGAGGTGATCGCCGACGCCCTCGGTCGAAGCCTGGAAGAGGTCGCCGTCTACGGCCGCCAGGGCCATACGGGGGCGCGGGAGCGCAAGACCATCGGCTTCGAGACCATTCGCGCCGGCGACCTGGTGGGAGAGCACACGGTCTGGTTCGCCGCCGACGGCGAGCGGGTGGAGATCGCCCACAAGGCCACCAGCCGCATGACCTTCGCCCGCGGTGCGGCCCGGGCCGCGGACTGGATCGCGCAGCGGGAGAAGGGGCTCTACGACATGCAGGACGTGCTGGGGCTGCGCGGTCTGTAGGGCGCCGACCGGGACGCGGAAAGACCAGCACGAGCCGAGGGTAGGATTTGTAACCCTCCGGGTGGGGGCGCTCGAAGTACCAGACGGCTAAAGCATCCAGCCGTGCTGGCCGATGCGCTGGGCATCGCCGTCCACGCGGGCGTCCTTGCGCAGGATGTCCCGAATGGACTCGATGGTTATCGACTTGGGTCCCTGCCTCGCCGGGAACGCCGGCCGCTCGACCCTTCTCACAGAATCGGTCGGCTCGCGGCCAAGTCGTGGCTGTAGTTCGCCACGGCCGCCAATCGAGCAGGATTGGGTATCGTCAACTCTTTTGCCCTCCAGACCAATAGATTATCTTCTCTCAGAGCCGACAAGATTCGGCTGACGTGGATTTTCGTCAAGCCGCAAGCGTCGGCGACATGCTCCTGGGTGAGCGGAAAGTCGATCGTGCTCCCTGGCTCCGGATCCTGCCTCCGGGAACGGGCGCGGTGAAAAAGCTCGAGCAACAAGTGGGCAATCCGCTCGCGCGCGCTTCTTCGCCCGAGGCTGACTAGGTGCTCATGGGCGATGGCCTCGTCACGCGCCGTCATCCATGTCAGTCTCATCCCGAGATCGATGTGTTCTTTGAACATCTCCATGAGCCCGGAGTAGGTGAACACACAGAGACTCACCGGAGTAATGGCGTGGGCCGAGTGTATGCGTGCGTCTCCGAACCGACCGGGCTGCAAACCGAAGAAATCCCCGGGCAGCAGGAACTCGAGGATTTGTCTACCCCCATCCGCAGTCCGTTGTGACAGGAAGGCCCAGCCGTCGAAAAGCGTGTACACCTCGGCGCTGGAATCGCCCTGCCGAAAAACGGCACCGCCTGGCTCGACAACGCGAGTGTCGACTCGGTAGCCCTGAGTTGCCGCGACTTCTTCCTCGCTTAAGGGCTGAAACAGTGCCAGTCTGCGGACCGGGCAGGTACCGCACATGCCGGGCATCGCGATGTTCTGTTGATGCCTCTTATGTCGCATAAGCAAACCTCGATGAATCCGCGGCACCTAAATCGGCCGGTCCCGATTTTGGGATTGTAAACGGAGAAAGCCGGTTTGACCTGCTTGGCCGCCGGCGGCGCGGGCATGCTGCGACGAAGACCGCTCGCGGCGCGGCTTGAGGTGACGCAGCCCAGAGGTCGCCCAGGCGAGATCCTTGTCCGCTCGACGAAGTCGCCGGGCGCCCTGTCCTGCGCCGGTAACGGGAGCATCCAGTAGTCGTCGCATGCCGATACGGCCGGCAGAACGCCCTGGACAACCAAGCGGGAGATGGCAAAAGCGAAGGTTACGCTCGGCCTGTGACGCAGCGGAAGCCGGCCGCGACCGGCTCGGGGCCGCCGGAGACCGGGAGAGGAATTCGGCAACGGCGGAATGCGCACAAGAGGGGCAATCCGCGGGACTCGTTCCGATTCCGCCGAGTGGTAAAAGGGCCCGCCGCGGAAAAGCCGTCGAAAAAATCACTCTGTATATTAATCTAGATTAATTAAATTGGTTCGTATTTACTCCGGTCCCAATCGCGGAATACCGGAGTTGATTTTGGCCTCGTTTCATATAGTATTCTCCGGTCGGAAACCGGTGCGCTCTTTGCGCCGACCGCTCACCGCTGGGCTGGCCTGCAGGCTGAGCAGGGGACCAAAGGACGAGGTCCCGGAACGAAAAAAAGAGAATCCGCGCCAACCACAGGAGCCGAATTTTTGCAAGCCGCGGCTTGATTCAGTGGATCCGGCGTCGCACGCACCTGGCGCCACGCTCGACCGCATGAGCGGTTTTCAGCGACCTTGAGAAATCGCGTTCTTGGAATCGATCAAGAGGGCGGTAGAAGAGCGTGGTTCTCAAACGCATAACTCTATTTCATGCGCTACTGCGCCAAAAAATTGCGCTGCTTCGGTGCGCGGCATACGGCATCAGGAGCTCGATCAAGTGCCTGTGAAAGGGTGCAAAGGGTTTCGAGGGCTTCCGGTTCTTGTTTTCAGTGCTGGCTCCTAGACCGCCGAACCGATCAATACCATGAATATCGCAACAACGGATCGAGAGCAGAAAAAGCATCTCGCCGCATTCTGGCTGTCTATGATGTTGGTGTGGCTCATCCTCAATGCCTCTCTGTCGTGGGAGGTCATCCTGGTCGGGTCCGTCTTCGCCACCCTGCTCGTGCTGATCTTCCCCGCCTACGGCTTTCTGTTCGCCGGGACGAAGTTTTCTCGGGAGACGCCGCTGATTGTCTTGAAATATTTCTCTCTTTTCGGGCGCGAGCTGGTGAAGTCAAACCTGGATGTCGCCCGGCGCGTGATCTCGCCGCAACTGCGGATCAATCCCGGAATCGTCGAGGTCAAGACGAAGCTGACACATCCGACCTATCGCCTGATCCTGGCCAATTCGATCACCTTGACCCCCGGGACCCTCACCGTCGACATGATCGGCGATTCCCTGTTCATCCACTGGATCGACGTCACCGGGAAGGACGTCGAGAGCGCCACGCGGGAGATCTCCTCGAAGTTCGAGGGGGTATTGCTGCAACTGAGCCAGGAGTAACCAGGCCATGGCGGAAACCCTGATGACGCTGGCGGTCGTGCTCACCCTGCTGGGGAATCTGTTCAGCATCGTGCGGCTCGTGAAGGGCCCGACCCCGATCGACCGCGTCATCGCGATCGACGTGCTCACGATCACCTCCATCACCATCATCGTGCTCCTGGCGCACTTCGGCGACCGCTTCATCTATGTGGACGTGTCCATCGTCTACGGACTCCTAAGTTTTCTGGGCGTGCTTGCGGTCGCCCGCTACAGCGAGAAGGGTTTCTGAATCCATGCAAGACGTCCTCCACTTGCTCGGCGCACTGATCACCCTGGCGGGCTCCCTATTCCTGCTGCTGGGGGGGTTGGGCGTGCTGCGAATGCCCGACAGCTACAACCGGCTGCAGGCAGGCACCAAGGCATCGACCCTCGGAACCATTCTGGCGCTGATCGGGATCGCGCTGTTCCATCCGGAATGGCTCGGCAAGCTGCTGATACTCTCCTTCTTTGTCATGCTCACCTCGCCCATCTCCGCCCACGCCCTGGCGCGGGCGGCCCACGCTAGCAAGGTGCCGTTGAGCGACCAGACCGTCGTCGACAAGCTGGGGGAACGGGAGGGCTCATGATCTTACTGCTGATCGGAGCGGCCCTTTGCGCCGGCATCGTCGCCAGCGCGCTCTTGGCCGTTCATCTTGGAAACACCGTCAGCGCGGCCATCAGCGCCGGCATGGCAAGCCTGTTCGCCGCGATTACCTATGTCGTCCTGGCAGCCCCCGACGTAGCCATGACCGAGGCCGCGATCGGCAGCGGGCTGACGACCGTCATCTTTCTCTACGCCATTCGCCGGACCTCGGAGCCGCCGGAACAATGATCAAGCGCGCCGCCGCCTTGCTCAGTCTCCTGCTGCTTGGGCTCGTCTTCCTGCGACTGGTTGTGGACTATGCGCCTCACACGGCGCTCAATCCCATTTCCGAGCACTATGTCGCCGCCGGCCCCGACGAGCTGGGTGCCGCCAACATCGTAACCGCCGTGCTGGTCACCTACCGGGGTCTTGACACCCTCGGCGAGGTAGCGGTTTTCTTTATCTCCGCGGCGGGAGTGGGACTCCTGCTGCGGCGCAGGGAGCGCGATATGGGCAAAACGACGACGCATCGCCCGGCCAGCGAGCTGGTGGGGACGGCGGTCCATTTCCTGCTGCCCCTGATCTTCCTGCTCGGGGCCTACATCTTCATCAATGGGCACCTGACGCCCGGCGGCGGCTTCCAGGGCGGGGCGGTCCTGGCGTCGGGAATCATGCTGCGGCTGCTCGCCGACCCCCATGCCCGGCTGCGCCATCGTACCGTCCATCTGCTGGAGTCAAGCGCTGGATTCGGCTACGTGCTGGTGGGGGTTCTCGGACTGGCTCTCGCGGGTGGCTTCCTGGACAACCGGTTTCTTGACCTGGGCACCTTCGGCGAGCTTTTCAGCGCCGGCGCCATGCCGATCATCTATGTCCTGATCGGAGTCAAGGTTGGAACGGAGCTCGGCGCCGTGCTGGAGCGAATGAAGGAATGAGGCCTTCGGCCGTCCCGAAGATGGCCTTACCGAAGTCCCCGAAAGCTGGAAATCGGAAACCAAAACAAGATGTCCCAACTGATCAATGCCACGTCCCTGCCATTTGTCGTCCTGGCCGCCGGCTTTCTCGTCATTCTGATCGGTCTCTGGGGGATGCTGACGCGGCGGAACATCATCCAGATCATTATCGGCTTTTCCCTGACCGACACCGGGGTCCACATGCTGATGGTCGCCGTCGGTTATCTCAACGGGCGCACGGCACCGATTCTCGATGCCGCCGTCGACCGCGCGAGTGCGGCCAGTGTTGTGGTCGATCCCATTCCTTCGGCCTTGGTGCTCACCGCGATCGTCATCGGGCTCGGAATCACCGCCCTCATGCTCTCCTACGCCATTCAGATCCATAAGAAGAACGGCTCGCTCTCCATCGACGACTGCAGCGAGCTCAAGGGGTGAGCTCGATGCTCGATCCTCTGTACATCTTCATTCTTTCCCTGGGCAGCGCCTTTCTGCTCACCCTCTTCTACGGGCTGCACCGCGACCTGGCGAGCCTGGTTTTCCTGGCGACCCTGGCGGGCATCACGGCCATCTGCGCGATTGCGCTCCCCCATTTCCTGCTGGGCGCGCCGCCGGTCGAGATCCTCACGGCGGGCCTGGAGCCGCCGCTCTCCATCAATCTGCGCTTCGGGCTGCAAGAGGCGTTTCTCTGCCTGGCGGTAAACCTGTTCGGCCTGCTCGGCGGCTGGTATCTGCTCGGGCGGCTGCGCGAGCAGGCGCAGGCGATGATCCTGTTTCTCATGATCGTGATGGGCATCGACGGCATGATCATGACCCGGGACCTGTTCAACCTGTTCGTGTTCATTGAGATTACGGCCATCGCCACCTACGCCCTGATCGGACTGGAGCGCGAGCGCCGCACCCTGACCGCCGGCTTCAAGTTCATCATGGCGGGCGGTCTGGCGTCGTCCTTCTTCCTCATCGGTACCATCTTCGTCTACCACCTCGCCGGGACCCTCAATATCGACGACATGGTGGCGACCAAGGACCTGTTGACTAATCCCTTCGGGGCAACGGCCCTGGTGTTTCTGATCGCGGGGATTCTCATCGAGCTCAAGCCCTTCCCCGCCAACGGCTGGGGACTGGACGTGTATCAGGCGGCGCCGTCCGGGATCGGCGCCGTCATTTCCGCGGGCGTCGCCACCGGCGCCCTGGCGGCCCTGCACAAGCTGCTGCCGCTGCTGCAGGCCGATCAGCTCACGCTGATCGTCACCCTGGGCGTGGTGACCTTCCTCTTCTCCAACCTGCTGGGCCTTAAGCAGGAGAACGCCAAGCGGCTGCTGGGCTACTCGTCCATCGCCCAGCTCGGGCTTCTGGTGGCGGCCATCGCCTACCTGCGCCAGAGCGGCCGCGAGGACCTGGTACCCCTGGTGGCCGGCGGCCTCTTCATCAATCATCTGTTGGCGAAGGCCGGCCTCTTCTGGCTGGCGGGGGTCCTCGACCAGGAAGACTGGCGCGATTGGTCGGTGCTCGCCGGTCGGCCCTGGCTACTGGTCCTTTTCGGGACCCTCGTCTTGGCGCTGGTAGGCTTTCCGCCCTTCCCGGGGTTCTGGGCCAAGTGGGAGCTGATCCTGCGGCTCGCCGATGGCGGTCTGTACGGATGGATGGGCGCCATTCTGCTCGGCTCGCTGCTCGAGGCGGTCTATCTGCTGCGTTGGCTCGGCGGCGCGCTGCGCACCGGTGCGCGCGCGGAGGTCGGGCCCACCTTCAGCGGGCTGGCGCCGCCAACCCTCTTCGCCATCCTGCTCTATGCGACCGGTTGGGTGTGGGCGGGCTGGTCCGGGGAGGCGCCGCTGACGACCTTCCTGCCGATCACGGCGGCCGGCGCCCTCTTCCTCGTCGATCGCCTGCCTAACCGGCTGGTCGGGGTGCTGTCGCTGCTGATCGTGGGCGCCTACTCCGCCCACCTGCTGCCCCGGCTCGACGGGCTCGCCTGGTTGTTCGGGCTTCTCTTTCTGCCCGGCGGCTTCCTGCTGATTTTCGCCACTCTCTACCGCGCGGATGTGCGAAGGGGCTTCTATCCCCTGCTCACGGCCATGGTGCTGTCTCTCGGCGTGCTGCTGCAGGCGGAGACCACGCTCGGTTTCTTCTTCGCCTGGGAGATGATGACGCTGACCTCCTACCTGCTGATCGCCCAGGGCAAGCGGGCCGAGAAGCCGGCGCTGACCTATGCGATCTTCTCCCTGGCCTCGGCCTACCTGATCCTGGCCGGCTTCGCCCTGGGCTACGCGGGCTCCGGCTCCGCCCGGCTGGCGGGACTCAAGGACGCTGGCGAGCTCGGTCCCGCCGTGCTCGCCCTGCTCGCCTTGGGCTTCGTCGTCAAGACCGGCGGCCTGGGCTTTCATGTCTGGCTCCCCGGCGCCTACACGGAATCCGACGACGATTTCACCGCCATCGTCTCCTCGATCGTGAGCAAGGCGGGGATCTTCGGCTTTCTGGTCGCCGCGATCTACCTGGGCGATCGATCGGTCGGCGGCCTCGACATTGCCTATGTGGTCTGTTGGCTGGGCCTGCTCACCGCCCTGTTCGGCGCCCTGATGGCGGTGCTGGAGGAGGACGCCAAACGGCTCTTGGCCTACTCCAGCATGGGCCAGGTGGGATACATCGTCGCCGGCGTCGCCATGATGAGCCACCTGGGCTGGGTCACGGCGGTGTACCTCTCCGCCAATCACTTCTTTTTCAAAGGACTGATCTTCCTCGCCGTCGCGGGGGTCATCTACCGCACGGGGACCCGCGACATGTACAAGATGGGCGGCATGATCGGCCGCATGCCGGTCACCTTCTTTTGCGCCCTGATCGCCATCGTCGCCATGTCCGGCGTGCCGCCCCTGAGCGGCTTCGGCGGCAAGTGGCTGCTGTACAACGCCCTGATCGAGAAGCACTGGTATCTGCAGGCTGGTCTGGCCTTCTTCTCCAGCGCTCTCGCTTGCCTCTACATGTTTCGTCTGCTGCATTCGATCTTCCTGGGGCAGCCCAAGCTCAAGCACAAAGATGTCAAGGAGGCCCCCTGGTGGCTCCTGCTACCCCAGTTGGTGCTGGTGGGGGCGATCCTGGCCGTCTCCCTGTTCCCGCAGTACCTGGTGCAGCCCATCTCCAGCGCCATCGAGCCCTACTACCCGGCGACCCTACACTGGGCCGGCAACCAGGTGACGACCGCCATCGGCCACTGGAACGGCTTTCTCGTGATGAACATCGTCGGGGCGGTGTTCCTGGTGCCGCTCGTCTGGATGCTGCTGTCCTCGACCCGGGTCCAGCGCGTGAAACAGTTCAACATCGCCTACGCGGCGGAGCGGCCCGACCGGCCGGAGACCACCCACTTCGCCTACAACTTCTACCCCTACATCGAGAAGAGCATGGGCGGCTGGGTGCGGCCCCGGGCCACCCGCTTCTGGGACGGGGTGTGCGAGTGGACTCATTCCCTGGCGACCGGCCTGAGCAGCATCTACACGGGTCACGCCCAGACCTACGCTCAGGTCATTGTGCTCTACCTGCTCCTCATGGCCTTTCTGATGGGAGGGGTCTAGCCGTGTCCGAGTGGCTGACTCGCGGGGGCTATGCGGCCATTTCCGTCTTCGTGGCCGCCACCTACGGCCTGCTGCTCAGCGGAATCATCGCCCGCACCCTGGCGCGGGTGCAGGGCCGTATCGGCATTCCGGTCTGGCAGGCCTTCCTCGACGTCTTCAAGAACGCCGCCAAGCGCACCGCGGTCAGCCACGGGGCGATGTTCTATCTGGGGCCGGTGTTCCGCATCGCCGGCGGCGTCGGCACCCTGCTGTTCATCCCACTGCTGTACGACAGCGAGGTCTTCGGCAACTTCCATTTCGCCGGCGACATCATCCTCATCATCTACTTCATCCTCTTCGGTGCGCTCGGAATGGCCCTCGGGGCCGGCGAGGCGGGACACCCCTACAGCGCCATCGGCGTCGGGCGCGGGTTGGCGCAGTTCGCCGCCTTCGAGGTGCCCTTCGGCCTAGCGGTTCTGTCGCTGGCGATCCAGTACGACACCCTGTCGGTGTACCAGATGGTCGGGGCACAGCAGGGGGGCGTCGCCAATTGGACCCTTTTCACCAACCCGCTGGCGACCGCCGCCGCCATGCTCTCGCTCCTGGGCTCCACGGGCTACGCGCCCTTCGACGTGGTCGGCTCGCCCCAAGAGATCCCCACCGGTCCCCGCACCGAGTTTCAGAGCGACTTCATCAGCCTGATGCAGCTCAACCGGGCCATCTTCGCCGCCGCCAAGCTGGTGCTCTACATGAACCTCTTCTTCGGCGGCGCGACGAATCTGATCGAGCTGATGATCAAGACCTGGGCGATCTACATGGTGCCCATCGCCGTGGCCGCGGCCTATCCGAGGTACCGCATCGATCAGTCGATCCGCTTTTTCCTGCGGGTGCCTACCTGGATCGGGATTGCCGCGGTGATCCTGGCCGATTTCCTGTACAACGTATCCTGAATCGGAGGCCTGCGAGACATGCGCCGAGCGAATCGGAAGGACGAGCAAGAGCTGGCCAACGACGGCCTGACCTATCCGGACACCGAGTACTTCTGCAAGACCCGGCCGGTGCCGGTAGGGCCCCAGTTCAAGGCCATGGAGGCGGTGCGTAACTGGGCGCGGGCCAACTCCCTGGCGGTGCAGGCCTTCGGTACCGGCTGCGGGGCGGTGGAGCTGCGGCCTCTGATGACGGCCCGCTACGATGCCTACCGCTACGGCATTACCGGCTCCCCTACCCCGCGCCAATCCTGCGTGTTCGTGATCGGAGGTTACGCCTCGGTGAAGACCCTGAAGCGCATCGTCGTCAGCTACGAGCAGATGCAGAACCCGAAGTTCGTGGTGGCCCTGGGGAGCTGTACCGTCAACGGCGGCATGTACTGGGACAGCTACAACACCATCAACCGCATCGATCACTACATCCCGGTCGATCTCTACGTGTCGGGCTGCATGCCGCGGCCCGAGGCCCTGCTGGCCGGTTTCGTCAAGCTCAAGGAGCTGATCAAGGCCGGCAAGTGCGAGGGGGCCAACCGGTACATCGAGAACCTGGATTGGTACAAGGCGAACCAGAAAAGGGTGATCAAGAACTGGAACATGCCCGATTACAACTGGTAAGCGCCGAGAAATGAAAGAGCTCTTCGAACGCCTGCAGGCGCTGTTCGCCGTCACCGACTTCCACCAGCAGCGCGCGGATCTGGGCTTCCTGAGCATCCCCAAGGACCATGCCGAGATGCTGATCCGCCACTTGCGCGACCACGAGGGGTTCACCCATCTGGTCTTCTTCACCGCCGTGGACTACATCGAGGACGGCGTCTTCCGGCTCGTCTACATGCTCCACAATTACGGGACCAAGGACACCCTGGGCGTGCATGTGGACATCTCCAGGGAGAACGCCACCATGACGTCCATCCACGAGCTGTGGGAGCAGGCCGGACTCTACCAACGCGAGCTCAAGGAGATGTTCGGCATCGACTTCCCCGGCAGCCCGCGACTCGACGAGGACTTCCTGCTGGAGGGCTGGGACGAGATCCCGCCCATGCGCCGGGAGTTCGACACCCGCGCCTACGCCGAGGCGACCTTCTTCCCGCGCGAGGGTCGAACCAAGTCCGATCCCCGGACCCACATGCGCGAGCAGCTCTACCCGGACCCGGATCAGGAATAGCGCGCATGTTCGAGCGATCCTCCGACCGATCGAGGTATCCGGAGGTCGTCGACGGCAAGCCCGTCGTCGACCTGGACTCGGAGAAGTACGTCAAGATTTGGCACGGCCCGCAGCACCCCGGCATCACCGGGAACATGTCCCTGGAGCTGATCCTGTGCGGCGACGAGGTTGTGGATTGCAAGACCCACGTGGGCTACCTGCACCGCGGCTTCGAGAAGCTCATGGAGCGCCGGACCTGGATCCAGAACTTCCCGGTGGTTTGCCGCATCGCGGTCCCGGAGCCCGCCTTCAACGAATATCTCTACGCCGCCGGCGTGGAGGAGCTGGCCGGAATCCAAGTCCCTGAGCGCGCCCAATGGATTCGCAACCTGAACCTGGAGATGATGCGCCTGGCCAGCTTCCTGGCCTGGCTCGGCGGCCAGGCCGGGGCCTTCGGCAACAGCACCATCGGCCAGTGGACGGTCACCCACCGCGACTATCTGCTCGACCTGTTCGAGGAGATGACTGGCGGGCGCATCTACCACATGTACATGGTCCCGGGCGGTGTGCGATCCGGTCTGCCGGACGGCTTCGAGGAGCGCCTGGAGGCGGTCCTCAAAAAGGTCGAGAAGCTGCTCAAGGAGATCGAGCTGGTGCTGCTCAACAACAGCGTATTCAAGGCGAGGGCCGTTGGTCTCGGCTACATCGACAAGGACATGATCGATCGATACGGCATTACCGGCCCCAATCAACGGGCGTGCGGCATCAAGCGCGACGTGCGCAAGGATTGCCCCTATCTGGTATACGACCAGCTCGACTTCGAGGTCATCACGGGGACTGCGTCCGACACCTACGAGCGCACCCTGGTGCGCTACCAGGAGATGCACCAATGCATCGACCTGTGCCGCCAGATCGTCGGGCGCATGCCCAAGGACGGCCCCTTCCACCAGCCGCTGCCCAACGTCCTGCACTGGCGCATCCCTCCGGGGGAGACCTACGTGAAGGCCGAGTGCACCCGCGGCGAGAAGGGTTACTACCTGGTCTCCGACGGCTCTCTTTACCCGCGCCGGATCTGTATCCGAGGTCCCAGCTACACCCATGCCTTTCCGGTGATGGAGAAGCTGGCGATCGGCACCGACATCGCCGACATCGCCGGCCTAATGGTCTCGCTGCACACCTATCCGCCCGAGATCGAGAGGTAGATCCTCCATGTCTCTGAAAGACGTCATCGCCCCTTTCTATGTGTGGAAACGGGCCTTCGAGAAGCCCTACACGACGGTGAAGCCGATCGAGGAGCGACCCGGGGCGGCCAAGTACCGTGGCTTCCATACCAACGACATGGATCTGTGCATCGGCTGCGGCACCTGCGAGACCATCTGCCAAAACGAGGCCATCGATATGGTCTCGGTGCCGGGGATCGAGACCACTGCCAAGGACAGCGGCCTGCGGCCCATGATCGACAACGGGCGCTGCTGCTGGTGCGCCCTGTGCGTCGACATCTGCACCACCGGCTCCCTGCGCCTGACCAACGAGTACATCTGGGTCAGCACGGATCCCGACGGCTTCCGCTTCGTCCCGGGCACCGGCGACAACCCCTGGGACAACAAGGAGCTCGGTTACCGCCGCGACGCCGGCTATCGGTTGATGGATTACGAGCGCCAAGAGATGGAGATGCTCGCGCCCGAGCAGGGGGTGCAATCCTTCCTGGAGGTGGTAAAGGGCTACTCCGCCGAGCAGGCGCGCAAGGAGGCGGAGCGCTGCGTGGACTGCGGCATCTGCATCGCCACCTGCCCGGCGCACATGGATATCCCCGAGTACATCAAGGCGGTACGCGACGGTGACTTCGAGGCGGGCCTGCGCCTCCTCTACCGCACCAATCCCATGCCGGCGACCTGTGGGCGCATCTGTACCCACCGCTGCGAGGACGTCTGCTCGGTCGGGCACCTGGGCGATCCGGTGGCGATCCGCTGGCTCAAGCGCTACATCTGCGACCAGATGCCGGAGTCGAGCTACGCCGCTGTCCTGAAGGACGAATTCGCCCCCAACGGCCACAAGGTCGCCATCATCGGCGCCGGACCGGGCGGGCTGAGCGCCGCCTACTACCTGATCAAGCTCGGCTACGCCGTAACCCTGTACGAAGCCAACGAGAAGGCTGGCGGCATGCTGCGCTACGGCGTGCCCAGCTACCGCCTGCCCTACGATCAGCTCGACAAGGACATCGACTACATCCTCTCCCTCGGGGCGACGATCCACTACAATACCCGTGTTGGCCGCGAGGTCGAATTCTCCGCGCTGATGGGGGATTTCGACGCCGTCTTCTTCTCCGTCGGCCTCACCGATCCCTACGGCTTGGGGGTCGAAGGCGAGAAGCACCCGCGGGTCTTGTCCGGGCTGCAGGTGCTCGAAGACGTAACCTATGGTCGGGACCCGGGCGTCGGAAAGCGGGTTGCCGTGATCGGCGGCGGCAACGTGGCCATGGACGCGGCGCGGGTCTCGCGCCGGCTCGGCGCCGAGGTGACGGTGCTCTACCGCCGGCGAATCGAGGACATGCCTGCCGATCCCGAGGAGATCCACGAGGCCCAGGCCGAGCAGGTGCGCTTCATAACCCAGGCCATCCCGATGCGGGTCGAGGCCGGGCCTTCGCCGGAGCAGGTCAATATCCTGTGGGGAGAGGCCGAGATGGTGGCGGACGCGAAAGGCGGTCGACCCAGGCCCGTTTTAATGGAAGACAAGATCCACACGGAGACCTACGACTCCGTCATCTCGGCCATCGGTCAGGGCGGGGACTTTGGATTCCTATCCGAAGAGTATGCGGGCAAGATCGAAATGAAGCGGGGCAAGGTGATCTCCAACCAATACCGCCAGACCGGTATCCCGAAGCTGTTCGTTGGCGGCGACATCGCCAATGACACGGCGGACGCCATCAGCGCGATTGCGGACGGTCACCAGGCCGCGATCGGAATAGACCGGTATCTGTCGGGTCTTATTTGAAGCTCAGCCGACGAGGTGTGAATCATGATTGACGGAAGCAGCAGCAATCGGGAAGCAAGTACGACGAGCGGGCAAACGCTGGAGGATGTAAAGGCCAGGGCCATGGAGGAAGCCAAGGCCGCCGCCGCGGGCGTAGAGACGTTCCCGCCGATAGGGACTCCGGCCCAAGCGGCAGGAGGCCAGGTAGAGGTAACGCGGAATATCGAAAGACACATGGAGGCCGTCTGTAATCTACCCTTCGTCAGCGACTTGGATGAGGGGGAATGCGGCCGACTGGCGGCAATCGCCTCGATTGTGACGCTGAAAAAGGGCCAGATTCTGATTGAACAGGGGAAAAGAGACGATTCCCTCTATGTATTGATCAATGGGCGCCTGCAGGTGAACCGGGAGATAACGGGCGGAGGGCATGTTACCCTGGCCTGCATTCGCGAGGGCGAGATGGCCGGAGAGATGGGTTTCTTGGACGACTCGGAGCACAGCGCCACTCTCCAAGCTGACGACACGACGGATGTCCTCCAAATCAAGCGAGAGCATCTCGAAGATCTACTGAACGAGCACCCGCAGATCGTCTATAAGTTGATGCGCGCGATCGCCCGCGAGGTGCACGAGATCACCAAGCGCATGAACATGCAGTACGTGGAGATGAGCAACTATATCCATCGCCAGCATGGCCGCTATTGAGCCTGGAAGGGGCTTCGGACTATGCTGCGGCGAATGGTCATGCGGCCCAGGCGTCGTGCAGCCTTTTTTTCGCGATTTCATAGGCTTGAGCCGCTTGATCGAGACGCTCCCTGATTGCCGCGAGCGCCTTTTCGTCTTCGTCTGACAGCTCGGCACCCCTGGAGCCCAGTCTGCGGGTTGCCTTCGACCATTCCATGGCTGCGGCGTCCCACTCATAAAAGGCTCGACGCTCGGCGTTGTAGAGTTCGAGTGCAGCAGCGGGATCCTCAAGCCAATCCCACTGCGGCGCCACCCGCCTGCGCTCGTTCACGGTCGCTTCCCGTCTCAGTTTGCGCTCTGAATCGCTTCGTCGTACTCCAGCTCGAACCGCAACTTGTGCTTGGCCTCTTCCTGGGCCAGATTGAGCAGCGTCTCCTTTACCTGCGGATCGCCGCTCACGGCGGCAAGGTCGCTGTAAAGCTTGAATGCCGCCTTCTCTCGCTTCATCGCCAGGATTAAGGCATCCCGGTAGCCCATGGAGGCATGCGGCTCGGTGTCGATCAGGTAGTCCGCAATCTTTAGGTCAACAAAATCCTTTGGTGCCGACTGCAACAGCTTGCCTTCTTTGATTGCCAGAAGCTTTCGCTTGTGCTCGCGCTCTTCCCCGGCGTAAGCCTCGAAGATCTTGCGCACCCAGGGCTTATCCACGCGCGTGGCAAGATCGGTATAGAGATTTGCGGCCTCTTCCTCCTGCTCGATGGCATAGTCAAGGATCTCGTCTACGGTATCCCATTGCTTCATAATTTCCCCTTCGCGCGATCAAGTGGAAATCGGACCGTTCCCGGATAGCTGTCCATTGACCGGACCGAATGGCGCCTATCTGACAGCAGCCCGGTGAAACCTATCTCAAGGCCCGAAAGACTAGCGAGTCGGAAACGCCCGGGCTCTTCCGGCGAGCCGGGCAGTCACTCTTTTTTTCCCTAGCCCACAACCCGCCGCCGGGCAATCCGAAGGTCGTTCTTCCCCAATTGCGATGCACCCGCACCGCAACGGCCGGTCCGCGGACCGACGGGCCGCTCTGCTCGAATTCCCGGAACAGTTTACCCAATTCCGCTCTCCCTCGCCGAACAGGTCGCCCGTGTAGCGATCCCGCTCTTGGGGCTTGAAGCCCTGGCTTCTTCCGCTTCAGGGAGCGAGCGAGGGGCCGGCACACACAGGCGTGGCCACGAAGCCGTTCGCTGAAGCTTTCGTCCTCGCCCTTGCCGATGAAAGCCTCCCAGTCGGGGACCAAGTCGAGCAGCGGTCGCAACGGCGGCAGAATTCGGCGAGTCGCCTGCGGTACTCCGCAGAGTCCTCGTCCGTGAAGAGCGTCGGCTGGCGGCGATCGCCCCGCTGGGTTACGTAGTGGGGATATCCCGGCGCAACCGCCCTGCGAAGCCTTGCCATGCCGCTGTGGGGGCCTCAACCCCGGTGAATCCGTCGATCCGTTCTCCCCGCCTATCCTGCTCCGTTCGGACAAATAAGGAAACTGTCCCCGGAACTCTATGCGTTCGTGAGATTCTGAATAATACGTCGTGAAAGATGCTCGTTGATTTCGCGATGTCTTGGCACAGGCTCTGACGCTCCAGACTTCGGGTTGTGATAAATGTCGTGCTTCTTGCCGTGTCGCAGAAGAATACATCCAGCACTCTCAAGCGTAGCGATTAGCTTTTGCCGTTTCACGCTACTTCCATCTCCGCAATCCTCTTGATGCCTGGTATTTCTTCACCCGCAAACAAACCATCGAGATCTTTCAA
>Ga0114938_1001038_pt1 | contig 19854 bp, 15 predicted proteins | sample AshMeaBigSpring_FD_88675 | JGI IMG/M metagenome (GOLD analysis project Ga0114938, IMG submission 88675) | Groundwater microbial communities from Big Spring, Nevada to study Microbial Dark Matter (Phase II) - Ash Meadows Big Spring | ecosystem: Environmental > Aquatic > Deep subsurface >...
ACCGTTCACGGGTCGGGGTCTGGTCCATTTTTCGGCCGACAAACTCGACCTCGCGGATACGCGCTGGCCGAAAACATGGACCTGACCCCCTGCAATCAGGGAAAATCTTCCACCGGGCTGTGACCGGTTACGAGTTGCGCGATCTTGGACGGACGAGCTTCCTGCGGAGCGATGAAGTAACCGTTCACAGGCCGGGGTCTGGCTCATTTTTCGGCGGCAAGACCGGTCATCGTCGTGCGACGCTGCCGCCGAAAAATGTGCCTGACCCCTTGGGGTGCAGCCGGTTACGCGATGAACGCGGCGGTTCGGCGGGAGCCTCGCCCTCTCGGATTCACGCCACCCTGTTTCGAGTTCGCGCCCGCGCCGAACGGTGTTTGTCTGCCGTGCACCCATCGCAACCGCTTCCAGTTTCCGGATCAGGCCCATGGCCGGCATCCTGATCGTCACGCACGACCCCCAGCGGCGCTCGCAGATCGAGCTGGCCCTGGCCGCGGCCGACCTGCCAGCGCCACCGGAATTCGCCGCGGTGGACGAACCGCGCGCGGCCCGCGAGCTTCTGGCGTCGCGCACGTACGACCTGGTGCTGGTCGACGCCGAGCTGCCTGGGCAAGGCGCCTGGAGCTTGTGCACGGACCCCGTCCTCGCCCGGCGTCCGACCCGCCTGCTGCTGCTGGCAACGCTGCAAACGACGGCCGCCGAATTGCTGCGCGGCCTGGCGGCCGGCATCGAAGTCTGCCTGCTGGACGAGCCTACCGCCGCCCGGGCCGCGCGGCGGGCCGTCGAACGGCTCTCGCGGCCGGCTTCCACCGCCCCGGCCAGCCAGGGCGCATCAACGGCCCCACCGAACCGCCTGCTGCAGGAAGTGCTCGACGACCTGCGCCATGCCTCGCAGCTGCTGCTTGAGGAACGGCGCCAACGCCAACAGGCCGTGGCCGACGTGGACCGCTGTCGCCAGGAGTTGCACGAATTCCTCCACGCGGTTTCGCACGACCTGACGGCGCCGCTCCGCGCCGTGGCCGGCTTCTGCCAGCTGCTGGAACGGCGTTACGGCCAGGATTTGTCGGGGGAGGCCCGCGAGTTCCTCCAGTTCGCGATCGGCGGAGCGCAAGATGTACAGCGGATGATCGGGGACCTCCTGACCCTCTACCGCGTGGACGCCCGACCTGTCAGCGACGAACGGGCCCAGGCCGAAGCGGCCTGCGACGAGGCGATCCAAGAGCTGCAGCCGCTGATCGCCCAGACCGGGGCCAACGTCACCCGCGCGGCACTCCCCCGCGTCGCGGTCCAGCACGCGCAGCTCGTACAGGTGTTTCACCACCTGATCGACAACGCGCTGAAGTACCGCGATGCCACTCCGCCCCAGGTCCACGTGGCGGCCCGCCAGGAAGATGGCCGGTGGCTGTTCTCCGTTCAGGACAACGGCACCGGCATCGATCCGAAGAACGGCCAGGCGATCTTCTCGGCCTTTCGCCGCCTGGTGCGCGACGAACAGTGTCCTGGCTCGGGTATCGGCCTGGCGATTTGCCAGAAGATCGTTCAGCGTTACGGCGGTCGCATCTGGGTCGAGTCCCAGCCGGGCGCGGGCAGCACGTTCTGGTTCACGCTGCCCGGTGGCGACGCGGCGCCACGAGTAAAAAAGTCACCCGGCCCGAAGGGCCCTAACAAATCAGCCCGGGGCTGAGCGAAGTCCGCGGCGACCGGACGACGCGCCGGCCGACAGGAAGAAATGGCAATGTTGGAGCTGGAGCCCTGAAAGGACGGTACAACAACCATGAGATCGAATTGAATCAACGGTATGTCTGGGATGGAATCCGTTTCGCCCTTTCAGGGCTTGGTCGGCGCTGTCATGCGTACCCAGGGCGGCGCTCCGCCCGCCGTTGGCGGACTGCGCTCTGCCCTGGGCTGGCATGCCGTTGCCCCTTCGGGGCGAAGAGAATTGGCCTCCTATACGGCACCCGCCGAGGATGGTCGCCTTTCGCTCCGCGAAAGTACGGTCTTTCGCGGAGCGAAAGACGACGATGATGTGACAAAGCCGACCGGCGGCAGCATAAATCTGTTTACCGACTATTTCCGGCCCGAAGGGCCGAAACAGATCAGCCCGGGGCTGAGCGAAGTCCGCGCCCAGCGGACGAAGCGCCGCCCCGGGTACCAAGGCATTCATGGAACCGAAGCCCTGAAAGGGCGAAACAAACTGGGGGAACAAATCGAAACATGGACACATCCCAAATCGGCAAACGGGCGTGGAGCTACGCCGGCCTGTGGCCGCAGGCGTAACCGTTCACGGGCCGGGGTCTGGCTCATTTTTCGGCGGGAAGACCGTGCGCCGTCGTCGGACGCTGCCGCCGAATTATGTGCCTGACCCCCTGGGGTGCATGGAGGGCGACTTTTTGTGGTGATTCCAGGGGGTCAGGTCCATGTTTTCGGCCGGCGCGTCGGGGAGTGGCCGAGCGTTTCCGCCGAAAAATGGACCAGACCCCGCCCCGTGAACGGTTACCCTACAGCCTTGTGCCTATGACTATGTGCCCACCACTTTGAAGGGGAGAACGCCATGAGCCGCTCGTCATCTGCGACTGCCTCGCTCGCCGTCGCCTTGCTGCTGCTGCCCACGGCCTGGGTGGTCGGCGCCGGCACGACCCTCGCAGCGGACGCAAACGCCGGCGACCCCAACGCGGCGACCCCGCCCCAGGCGGCGATCCCGTATCGTCCCGCCGCCAATGCCGAGGAGGCGCTGGCCCGCATCGCCGAGCTGGGCGGCGCCGTGCGCCGCATCGCCCAAAATGATCCCGCGCAGGAAGTCGACTTTCACCTGGGCGGCCAGGAACTGACCGACGAGCATCTGCAGCACCTGTTGCAACTGCAGAACGTCATCATGTTGCATCTGAAGAAGACCCGCGTGACCGACGCCGGCCTGGCCCACGTCGGCAAGGTCCCGTCGCTGCGCCGGCTGCACCTGGAGGAAACCGCGATCACCGATCAAGGACTGGACCACCTGGCCGGCCTGCGGGACCTCGAGTACCTGAACCTGTATGGCACGGCGGTGACCGACGCCGGCCTGGAGAAGCTCAAGGGGCTGTCCAAGCTGAAGAGCCTTTACGTCTGGCAGACGAAGGTCGGCGAACCGGGCATCGAGGCGCTCAAGCAGGCGATCCCCGGCCTGAGGGTCGTGCCCGATCCGGGCGGCGATCGGCAGATTGCCGGGCAGATCTGGGAGCGGGCCAGGCAGGAGTTGGCCGAGGCCGAGGCGGCGCTGGCCGCGCACCAGAAACGGGCCGTGGAGCTGGCGGGCAAGGAGGAGCCGCTGAAGGCCGAGGCCGAGCAGGCGCGGACGCAGGCCGAGCCGCTGGAAAAGGCCGCCGCCGAGGCCCAGCAGCGGGCCGAGGAAGCGCAGAAAAAGGCGGACCAGGCGGCGAAGGACGCCGAGGCCAAGCCGGACGACCAGGCCCTGGCTACCGCTGCCGCCGACGCCAGGAAGGCGGCCGAGGAGGCCCAGCGGCTGGCCGCCGAGGCCCAGCAGGCCGCCGAACCGGCCCGCGCCAAGGCCGCCGACGCCCGCCGCCTGGCCGACGAGGCCGCCTCGATCAAACAACGGATCGAACAGGCCCAGAAGGGCATCGAGCAGGCCCGGCTGCGGGTAGAAGAATCCCGCAAGGACTTCGAGGCCCGCGGCGGAAAGCCGTAAGGCCGCCGGGGCGGGCGATCGCTCCCCGCCAGCCACAGGGAAAACCCCCGGGGCCCGGCGGGTAACCGTTCACAGCCAGGTGGAAGATTTTCCCTGATCGCAGGGGGTCAGGTCCATGTTTTCGGCCAGCGCGTATCCGCGAGGTCGAGTTTGTCGGCCGAAAAATCGACCAGACCCCGACCCGTGAACGGTTACCCCGGCGGTGACCGCCGTACCCGGTACTCAGTACCCGGTAACCAGTACCCCGCACTCCGTACCTGGTATCTGGCCGCCCGCCGCTCGGGCGCCGGCCGGAAAGAGACGCACTTGAGCGGCGAACCGGCGGACACGTGAGCCACCTCAGCCACGATCGCCGGGTCGCGCGGGCGGAAACTCCGCCGCTGGTCGGAGGGCGAAGGGCAACGGCGATGATTGTGCGGCGCCTGCTCCTGCCGGGCGAGGTCCCGGGTGCGGGCGACCCGCTCAGCGCTGCGCCGCGCGGGGACTGCCGTCCTTCGGATCGCGCAGTTCCTCGCGGAGGGCCATGATCTCCCGTATCAACTCGACGATCAGCCGCTCGATCCGCTCGTTCTGTTTGATCACCTCCTGCAACTGCGGCGCGTGCGTCGCGCCGCCCTGGCCCTCGGTCCGTTCCGCCACCGGCCGCGGGCTGATCTCGCGGGGCGTCGAGCCCTTCAGGCCGCTGCTCTCCGCGGTGCTCAGGTCGCCGGTCCGGACGGTCTTGGTGAGTTCCTCGCCGCCGCGATTCAGGATCACCTCGGCCAGGGAATACGGCTGCATCCGGGCAATCAGGGCGATGGCCGCATCCGACGAATCGACGTCGATCCCGTTGATCCGCAGCAGTACATCGTCGGCCCGGATGCCGGCCCGTTCGGCCGGTCCCCCGGGATAGACACGCGTGACGGAGGCTCGGCCCGTGCCGCCCTTGAGTACGACACCGAACCAGGCCTTGCGCCCCAAGCGCCGCTGTGTGACGCCGGACAGGGCGTCCACGGTCAGGGGCACGCTCTTCTTCGTGCCGGCTCGCCAGACTTCGAGGTTGACCTGTGATTGCGGCCGTTTGCGTTGGATCAACTCCGCCAGCGCGCGGGGTGACGAGATCGCCGAGCCGTCCACGGTCAGGATGTAGTCGCCGCCGGCGATCCCCACGCGGCCGGCCGGGCCGGTTGGCTCCACCTCCAGCACCAGCAGGGCGCCGGCCGGCGTGGGTCCCAGCGTCAGCCCCAGTCCGCCGCAGTACGCCTCGTCGTACAGCCGCGACGACTGGAACTCGTCACCCGGATTCGTGCCGGTGTCCTGCGCCCACACGCAGCGTCCGCCCAGCACGGCGCCCAGCAGGGCCAGCACGGCCCACCGGTTGGTCATGCGTCCCACTCTGCTCCGAAGCGATCCCTCCGACCTCGCCGTGCCGTGTCGCATCGCTGGGCTCCCCGCTCGTCGCTCACGCGCGGATTCCGGCCGTACCCGGCCTGCGGGGCGGCTTGCCTGCAGCCGCACGGCGAGCGACGAAAACATAGCGCATCCCCGCTTCGCCGCCCGGCGGCGTGACCGCTCGCAGGGCGGGGTCTGGCCGCCTCATCGGCCGACAAACACCCCACCGCCCGAATTCGTGGGCCGGATCGATGGGCCGGCCCCCCCTGGGAATCATGCGGGTGGTGAACCGATACCCGTCGGCCATTCCGTCCAGTCTACAACGACGAGTAGTCCAAGTCGAACAGTTCCCGGCAGGCCGGCAGGTCGCCTGACTTCAGGCCGGCCGCGAACCAGCGCGTCCGCTGTTCCGACGTTCCGTGCGTGAACCGCTCGGGGACGACGCGGCCCTGGGACTCGCGCATCAGCGTATCGTCACCGATCTGGTTGGCCGCCGTGATCGCCTCCTCAATGTCGCCTTCATCCAGGATGCCGAACTGGCGCTGGGCGTGGTGTGCCCAGACGCCGGCCAGGTAGTCGGCCTGCAGTTCCAGGCGGACCGACGCGCGATTGGTCTCGACCGGGTTGCCGCGCTCCCGGACCTGCTGAACGGCGTCGCTGTAACCCAGTTGCACTTGCACGTGATGGGCGACCTCGTGCGCGATCACGTAGGCCTGAGCGAAATCACCGGGGGCCCGGTGCCGCTGGGCCAACTGGTCGAAGAACCGCGGATCGATGTAAATCTTCTGATCGGCGGGACAGTAGAAGGGGCCGACCGCCGCCGAGGCGGGGCCGCATCCCGAGCGGACCATGTCGGAGAAGATCACCAGTTGCGGCTCGCGATAGCCGCCCGGCACCCGCTGCTCGGCAAACAACCGGTGCCAGACCTGCTCTGTGTCGCGCAGCACGACCGAGATGAACTCCCGGGCCTCGTCATCGACCCCCACGGCGGCCTGATCCGCGCCGGGCGCCTGGGCCGGCATCTGCGCCTGGCCGACGATCTGCTTGACCACCTCCGGGTCGGCACCCATGAAGGTGGCAATCACCGCGGCCAGAATGATCAGGACGCCGCCGCCGCCGACCATCATTCCCGTCGGCACACCGCGCCGATCCTCGACGTTCTCACTACGCTCACGGCCTTTCCAGCGCATGTTTTTGGCTCCAGGTCGCGTCCGAGTCGATTCACACGCCATGATTGTAGCAAACGCCGATCCGGCCGGGCCAGAACCGGTCAGGCTATAATGGGCCGGAACACGGGGGCCGGACACATGCTGCGCCGATTGAAATCGCTGTTTGGTCGGAGCCGGCTCACGGAGGACGAGTACCAGCAACTGCAGCGGAGGATTCTGCAGGAGACGCCGGTGCCGGTGTTCTGGCTGCTGGGCAAGACGGGCAGCGGGAAGACCTCGGTGGTCCGCTACCTGACGGGTGCCGCCGACGCCGAGATCGGCAACGGCTTCGCCCCCAAGACGAGCACCTCGCGGCAATACGATTTTCCCTCGGCCACCAACCCGTTGCTGCGGTTCCTCGACACCCGCGGGCTGGGCGAGGGCCAGTATGACCCCCGCGAGGATTTGCGGCAGTTCGCCGAGATGGCCCACCTGTTGATCGTTACGGCGCGGGCCCTGGACCATGCCCTCGACCTGCTGGTCGCGCCGTTAAGGAAAATCCGGGCCGCCACCCCGCAGCGCCCGGTCGTGCTGGTGCTGACCTGCCTGCACGAGGCGTATCCCCAGCAGCAGCACCCGGCGGGTCTGGACGAGTCGGAGATCGATCGCGGCCGGCTTCCGCCGGACCTGCTGCGCAGCATCGAGGCCCAGCAGCACCGGTTCGGCAACCTGGTCGATCGCGTGGTGCTGGTCGATCTCACGCGCCCGGAGGAGGGGTTCGCCGAGCCGAACCTGGGGGCGGCGGCGTTGAAGGAGACCTTGATCCAACTGTTGCCGGCCGGCTACCGCCAGGCCCTGCTCTGTTTGGACGACACGCTGCGGCAGTTGCAGGACCTCCAGGATCGCCGGGCGATGCCCTACGTGCTCAGCTACAGCGGCATGGCGGCCACGGCGGCCGCCGTCCCGACGCCTTGGGTCGATATTCCCGCCGTGCTGGCCATCCAGTCCCGCCTGGTCTACCAGCTGGCACGGCTCTACGGCCAGGAGATGCGGGCGGGCGCGGTGGCGCAGGTCGCCGGGGCCCTGGGCGGTCGACTGCTCGTCCGCCTGGCGCTGCGCGAGGCGTTGAAACTGGTGCCCGCCGTCGGGATGGCGGCCAACTCGGCCCTGGCCTTCGCCTACACCTACGGCCTGGGCAAGGCGTGCTGCTGGTACTTCGGCCGGATTGGTCAGGGATACGTTCCCACGGATCACGAGCTGCGCGAGGTCTGGCAGGAACAGATCACCGCCGCGGAACGGCTTTGGAAGCGACATCAGGCCCCGGAGACGGCATCGTGAGGTACTGGCGCCCGGTCCTGGTTGGCGTGCTGCTCCTGGCCCCCGCCGCGGCGTTCGTGGCGACGGGCGCCTGGGCGATGTGGGAAACGGGGCGTCTCACCTGGTGGTGGTGGACGCTGCCGATCAGCTGGGCGGCGGCCTACGCGCTGGCCCGCACCGCGCGGGCCGGGAGGGAGTCCTGGGTCGGTCCAGCGCCGCCCGCCCCGCCGCATTGGACCCGCCGCGACGAGCAGGCGGCACTCCTGATCGCCGGCCGCCAGGCAAAGGTCGAGCAGGTATCGCCCGAGCGGCTGACCGACCCGCAGTTCTATTTCCAGACGGCCCGCGAGCTGTCCCACGAGATCGCGCGGCACTATCACCCAGGCGCCGGCGATCCGGTCAGCTCGCTGACCGTGCCCGAAATCCTCACCGCTGCCGAACTCGCCCTGCAGGACGTCTCGCAGTGGATGCGCCAGTACGTCCCGGGCAGCCACCTGCTGACCGTTGCCCAGTGGCGGATGCTGGCACGCGCCCCGCAGTGGTTTCGCACGGCAGGCAATATTGCCTGGGCCGTTTCCATTCTCGTGAACCCGGCCCGCCTCGGCCGCTACGTCGTCTCGAAACTCACGCTCGACTCCGCCAGCCGCCAGGTGCAGGCGAACGTGCTGGCGGCGTTCTACGTGGTGTTCGTTCGCCGCGTGGGGTTCTACGCGATCGAAATGAACAGCGGCCGCTTGCGGGGCGGCGCCGCGCATTACCGGCAGACGATGGCCCGCCTGGAGGCATCCCCCGCCAACTCGATCGCAGCCCCCTCCGCGGCCGCGGCGCCGGCCAGCCAGCCGCCGATGCCGCCGCCCGAGGTCACGCTGGTGCTGGTGGGCCAGGTGAAGGCGGGCAAGTCGAGCCTGGCCAACAGCCTGCTCGGCAGCCGCCAGGCCGCGACCGATCTGCTGCCGCAGACGAGCAGCGTGCGGCGCTATCAACTGGCGCTCCCCGCGGCCACCGACCGCCTGGTGCTGCTCGACACCCCCGGCTACGCGGATGCGGGAGCCACGGCCCAGCAACTGCAGGAGGTGCAGCAGGCCCTCGCGCAGGCCGACCTGGTGCTGCTCGTGATGGATGTCACCAGCCCGGCGCGGCAGGCCGATCGCCAGATGCTCGATCAGCTGCAGGCGCACCTGGCCGCGCATCCCCACCGCAAGACGCCGCCGGTGGTGGGCGTGCTGACGCACATCGACGCCCTCAGTCCCGCGCTCGAATGGTCACCCCCCTACAACTGGGAATCGCCGGCAAACGCCAAGGAAACGACGATCGCCGCGGCCGTCGCCTACAACCGCCAGCTGTTCGGCCGGCTGCTCTCGGCCATCGTGCCCGTCTGCTCGGACGAGTCGCGGCAGCGGGTCTACGGCGTGGACGAATGGCTGCTGCCGGTCATCACCGCCCTGCTGGACGAGGCCCGCGCGGCCAGCCTCGTGCGCGCGCTGCACGCCCAGCTCGACGAGGGCCAGTGGCGACGCGTCTGCCAGCAACTGGTCAGCGCAGGCAAGGCCGTGCTGCTGGCCTGCCTCGAGGCCGGACTGCTGGAAGACAGCCTGCCGCCGCGTCCCCGCGATCGATCGCCGCGCATCCGCTGAGCCGGCTGCTGCACGCCGGCCGGCGGACCGCAGGTCCTGCGGGTGGCTGCCTGGAAGGCATGGCGCCCCCCTTTGATCTGCGCCGCGGGGGGCGCCCCGGGTGGGCCCGCTCAGGGTGGATTCCCGTTGGGGCCGAGCCGGTGGTCCACGCGGCCCTTGGCCGGCTGGTTCGGGGCCAGGGCCTTCTTGCGAGCCTCGGCCGCCTGCCTGGCCTCCGCTGCCTTCCGGGCCTCGGCCGCCGACATGATGTGGGCGTAACATTCGTCGACCGACAACTGTCCGTCGAGGTTGGTGTCGACCAGCGGGAAGGCGGTCTTGAGATCCTTGTGGCGGGCCGCCTCGTGGACGCTGATCTGCTGATCGCGGTCGCGATCGAACTCGGCCACCAACTGCCTGGCCTGCGCGAAGTAGGGACTGCGCAGCTTGGCTTCCAGCGTCTTCCGCCGCTGTTCCGCCTCGATCTGCTCCGCGAGGTACTCCGCGCCCCGCTGCGATTCGGCCGGCGAGATCAGCCCGTCGCGGTCGACGTCCATGGCGTTGAAGAACTGGGCCAGCCGGGGGGCGATCCGCAACCCCAGCCCGCCCAGGCGCTGCACCAGGCCGTTGAATTCGCCCACCGAGATCCGCTCGTCGCCGTCCTGGTCCAGGCGATCGAACACGGCCCGGACCTCCCGGGCCACGCCCCGCGCGTGCTCGCGCGCCCGCAGCACCCCTTGCTGCGCCTCCTGGTCGTCCAGACGCCGGTTGCCGTTGGCGTCCAGGGCCGACAGGATCAGCTGGCCCAGCGGCGTCTTGGTGCGAGAGATCCGCGGCAGCTGGGCGAGCGCCTGCTGCGCCTCGTCATCATCAATCGCGCCGTCCTCGTTGAGATCGATCAGGCTGAAGAGCTCCGCCGGCAGCGGACGATCGATGCCGAACGGATCGGACTCGGCCCGCGGCGCCGCCGCGGCAGCTGCCGACCTGGCCACCGGCGCGACCCCCGTCAGCAGGACGAGCCACGCCGTGGGCCTGCACACAAGTCCGATCATCGCGCGGTCCGTCATCACCGGCCCTCCGGCACCGAATAGGGTTTCGTGTTTCCGGGCGGGCGAGGCTCCCGCCGAGCCGAAAGTCCGCTCCACGAGCCGGCTCGGCGGGAGCCTCGCCCTCCCGCGAAGCCTCGCCCTCCCGCGAAGCCTCGCCCTCCCTGCCAGGGCCAGACTCTACGGCCGGCGCTCCCGCACGCGGGTTCCGTCCAGGTCGTAGATCGACCAGGTGTTGCCGTCGGGACCCTCGAACGGATTTATCGTAAGCACCCCTTCGACCTCGATCACATCTTGCGTATAGGACGTGGTGATGCCTTCCCGCAGGGTTACGTTAGCGAGGTGATCGGCCTGCCCGCCAGGCCCGAACTTGCATTCGAGGTTGCGCAGCAAGACGAACTGCTGGATCCCGCGGGACCGCTCATGGGGCAGCATGTAGCCGCTGATGCGAATCGTTTTTCCGTCCAGCTCCTGGGCCCGTTCGGTCAGCATCCAGGGGCGGAAGGCCACGTCTGGTTGAAGGTTCAGATTCAGGTCGTCGAAGGAAATCTGCAGCAGGTCGCCAGGGGGCGGGGCGGTGGTCAGCGGCGGCGCCGCAGAGTGCGCGCTCCCCGACGGCGCCGGGGTCGGGCCGGCCGGTGCCGCTGGCGCGCCGCCGGGTGCTGCCGCCGCCGGGCCGCCGGCGGCCGGCAAGTTGTCACCGGGCCCCGTGCTCGACTCGGAGGCGTTGCAACCGGCCATCAACAGCAGCAGCAACAGTCCAGGCAGGCCGTGTGGCAGCCGGCGGGCTGGGGGTGATGGTGTCAGAGTCTGCTCGTGCATCATGCCAACGTGGGGGTGGGGTGTGAACCGTTACGGGTGACGCCACCTCGCCCGCGCTTCACGGGCCCTCCGCCGCCATCGTTCACAGGCCGCCGTTCATCGAACCAGACCCGCAGCTGACGACGTCCGCCGCCACCGGACCTGGCGCTTCGCGGCCGGCGGCACCGGGCGTGACAGGTACGCCGACCCGGATACGGTTGCCTTCTACCTCAGAAAATCGGCATCCAGCTGGTAGTAAACGCCGTTCACACCGCTTACCGGCTTGAGCCGCGTATCGACCCGCAAGGTGCCGCCCAGCTTGCGGCGCGAGAAGGAATAATCCAAGTGCAGCGGCGGCCGCAGCGTGACCTCGATCATGTCGGTCAACTTGGGCTGACCGCCGAAACAGCAGGTTCCCATGTCGGGGACCAGCACGAACTTCTTGATCCGCGTCCGCTGACCATCGGGAAAGACGTAGCCCTTGATGAAGACCCGCTGACCGTCCAGTTCGAGCGCCGCGCGGGGCACCGGAAGACGGGACCCATCGGCTTCGGGTTGTAGTTCAAGGAACGAGATCCGCTGGTATCCCGGCGGCACCTCCGTGGCGTAGACATAGCTGTGCGCAGCCGCCCCGCCCAGCAGGACCACGCCGTTCAGGAGCAGCCCCAGCTGGGCCATGCGCCGCCCGGTCAACTCGGCAGGCCGTTGGCGGATCTTCCAGAGGCCGTAGCCGCCCGCCAACAGCCCCAGCGCCGGGAACACCAGCAGCATTGGGACGAAGGCGAGCAACGGCGAGATCAGTCCCAGGACCAGGGCCACGAGGGCCGGAACACAGAGGCTGCGGTAGCGCAGGTACTCCTGCTCGTCGACCATCGTCTCAAGGCCGGCATCGGTACCCATGTTCACCCTCGACGGCGCGTAAGCAAGCGGCGGTGATGGTTCACTCCAGGCGACGACGATCATGCGGAATTTTTCGGATCAGCCGCGGGGCGCTAGCCCGCGGTTCACCCGGGAAAGACCGGGGGCTGGCGCCCTCCGGCTCATTTGCCGAACCCGAACTCTTGAAATGGACCGAACACCGGTTTTCCGCTCGGCTCGAAGTCCCTAACCGTTCACACCCCGGGTGGGCGATTCCAGGGGGTCAGGTCCAAGTTTTCGTCCAGCGCGTTTGGGTCTGGCAGAGCATTACAGCCGAAAAATGGACCAGACTCCGCCCTGTGAACGGTTACCGAAGTCCCTTTCCACCCATATTCTGACCTATCACGCGTCAGGCCGCAGCCTGCCGACCGGCCCCGCCGCGGAGGATCCACCAGAACACGAGCGTCAGCACGAGGCCGCCCAGCAGGGGGAGCCCCAACACCGTCCCCACGCCAGGTACAGGATCCGGAGCGGTGGCGGCGGCCGCCTCGGACTGCGGCGTCGCGCGGCCGGTCGGTGCGGGTGGCGGGACGGTGCCCGCGGCATCGGCCCCGCCCGTCGGCGGCGAACCGGCCGCATCTCCCTGCTGGTCGGTTGGGCCCGGGGGCTGTTCCGCGCCGGCCGCTGCGCCGGAACCCGACGCCTTGGGGCCATCTCCCGACTCGGCGTCAGGCGCAACGACTGGAGCGGCGGGGCGGATCGTCCCCGGGGCCTCCCCGGCCGGGTAATCGGCCGCTTCGGGCTGGGGCAAAGCAGGGCTACCCGCCGCCGCGTCGGGCTGCGCGGGCTCCGGCGCCTGCGAGCCGCTGCCATCCTGCGCGGAACCCTGCGAGCCGTCCGCGGGCGCGGTCCCGGGGGGCAGGAAGGTCATGGCCCGCTTGTGGGCCTCGGGGTCGATCCGCGCCAACTCGTCCAGCTGCTGCCCGGCCTCGGGCAAGGGACAGGCCCGCAAGAAGTTGATCACCGGCACGCGGACCCAGCTCGACTTGTCGTCGGCCGACTTGAACAGCTCGACCAGACGCGGCATCACCGACCAATCTTCCCAGCGGGCCAGATCGGGAATCACCAGGTCGGCGAGCTCCGGCTTGTCAAGCATATGCCGCAAGGCCTCTACCAACCGCTGGCGGGGAATCTTGTTCTCGTCGGTGCCGTGGAAACGCAGGGCCATGATCGCCGCATAGGTGTCGGCATACTCGGCCGTGGGATTCTTCAGAAAAAGCTCCTCCACCACCGGCACGCCAGCCGGACCGCTGAGCGTCAGGTAGCAGGCGATCATGGCATCGAGCCCCGCCTTCAGCTTGCGGTCGTCCGAGCGGAGCATCTGCTCGAGCATCGCGGCGTCCTCGCCCTTGCCGCACACACCCAGCATCGTCAGGTACAGCCGCCGGCGGCTGGCTGGAACCTCGGTGTCCTTGATCCAGGCCACCAGTTGGGCGTGATTCATCTTTTCTTTCAAGGCCCGGATCCCCGCATAGGGCGTCTTGGCGAATTCGTCGTAGGCATCGCCGGCCAGCAGCGGATCGGAGTCCTCCAGGTAGAGCTGGATGAACTCCAGCCGGCTCAGATCGGCCGGGAGCTTGCCCAGCTGGACCACGTACTCCTGGGCGCGATCCGACAGCCGCAGCGGCGTGGACCAGATCAGGTTCGGCGGGCTGCTGGCCATCAGCAGGAACGCCTGCCCCGGAGAAGCGTCGCCATAGTACGCCACCTGGATGACGCCCGTGGACGGCACCCAGGACGGACCCTTCAGCACCTGCGCGACCTTGAACTTCGCTTGCGTCAGCACACGATCGGGTGGGCCCTGGGGATTGGCCTCCGTCCTCGGTGCCTCCTCCAGATGGGCGATGACGACCAGATCCATGGCCGCCATCTCCTGGGTCAGCGTCTGCGAGACCGACGAGCAAAAGGGACAGCCGTGGGCAGGCGCCGGAAGACACCCCAGCCCCAGCCACAACCCCCCGAGGGCAGCGGCATACTTCTTGAAATCCATGATCGTTCTCCTCGGCACGGTTCCCTCGCGGCCGGTCCCTCCGGATCGGCCCGCACGAACCAACCCCTGTGCATGGGGAAACGGGGCCGCACGTCCGGTTACCGGGCGGGAAGCTCAGGGGCTGACGCTCAGGGCCCGCGCCACATCCGTGCGGTAGGCGGCCAAGGCGGGAAGGAACCCGACGATGATCGCCAACAGGATCAAGGCGGGTACCAGCAGCAGCTCGGCCGATACACTCAGGTCCATTATCGGATCAGGGGAGAGATAGGCAAGCAGGTTTACTGGCGGCGCCAGGTCCATCGGGCCGATGGTGACGCCGGTTTGAGCCTCGATCGCGGGGGCCGCCAGACCGATCAGGGCGTGGCCCGCGAACCAGCCGGCCAGCCCGCCGCCCAGCGCCAGGAAGATCGACTCCAGGAGCACGACCGCCATCACCGTACCCCGTCCCGCGCCGAGCGCCCGCATCACCGCGATCTCGTGCCGCCGATCGCTCATCGAATTGTAGATGCTCACCAGGATCCCCACTCCCGAAACGACACAGATCATCGCGGTGATGATCAGCAGCAGACGCTGGATCGGTTTGACGATCATCTCGAACAGCGTGTAGATCTCCGCGATCGGCAGCACGGCCTGGGCCGCGGGACCTTCGTTAATCGTGTTGCTCAAGCCGGGCGTCACCAAGGGGCTGACGGTGCGCACCAGCAGGGCGGTGACCTCCCGCTGATGGATCGGCAGCGGGTCGGGCCCGTGCGGCGCGTGGTCCGCGGCGTGCCCGTCTGCGGCATGCGCCGCCGGCACGGCAGCCTGCAGGTCGGCGCCCGCCGGGTCCTCGGTCAGCGGCAGGTCGTCATGCGCTTCCCCTGCCACCGGTTTGGCGTGTCCCTCCAGCAGGTAAAACCCCTCGATGTTCACGAATAACGCGCGATCGACGGGCGTGCCCGAGGAAGCCAGGATGCCGACGACGTGGAATTGATCGTGGGCCTCGCCCTCCGGTCCGTGGGTGGGGGTCACCAGGTCGCCCACCTGCACGCCCGTTTCGCGGGCCACCCGAGCCCCGACCACCGCCTCGAAATAGCCGAACTCCGGGGAGAGCGTCTGGAAATTGCGCCCCGCGGCGAATTCGTACTTGCGGCCCGTGTCGGGATCGTAGACGAAATCGTCGAACATCTGCGGGATCGTGCCCACCACGCGGTACTGCTGGAAGTAGTCGCCCAGGCAGACGGGGATCACCAGCTGGGTGAACTTCTTGAACCTGCCGTCGCGGCCATCGGATCGCTGCTCGCGCCCGAGAAACTCCTGGTAATACGAGTAGGGGATGTTCTCGACCGGCGAACTCAAGTAGAAGACGGTGTTCAATACCAGCTGCAGGCGGCCCCCCTTGGCCCCGACGATCATGTTGTAGCCCAGTCCCGAGTTGTTGCGGAACGACTCGGCCACGACCCCGTGAACCAGCAACACGGCGACCACCAGCATCACGCCCAGGGCCATCGAGAGCGAGGTCAACGTCGACGCCAGGGCCCGTCGCTGGATGCTCCGCCAGGCGATCTTCCAGAGGCTCATCCGAGAGTTCCTCGACCTTGTTTGTCTGCGGGGAAACGTTCACGGGCCGGGGTCTGGTCCATTTTTCGGCCGATAAACTCCACCATGCCAACGGACGTGGGCCGAAAACATGGACCTGACCCCCTGGAATCCACGCGACCGTGCGCGGCGGGATCACACGCGGCTTACCCGCGCGGCGCTTCGACGGGGCCTGCTTCGACGGGGCCTGCCACGCTGTCCAGCACGCGGTTGATGTCCTCCAGCCGGACCACGCGCTCGAACTGCTCCGCCACCTCCACCGCATGCGTGACCATCACCAGCGAGACCTCTTCTTCCTGGCAGGTTGTGCGAATCAAGCGCACGATGTGCTGCTGGTTGGCCGGGTCGACGTTGGCCGTCGGTTCGTCCGCCAGCAAGAGGCGGGGGCGGTTGGCCAGCGCGCGGGCCACGGCCACGCGCTGCTGCTCTCCGACCGAGAGCGCTGCCGGTTTGTGATGCCAGCGCTGGCTGAGCCCGACGCGCTCCAGCAGCTGCCGGGCACGGGCCACATCCCGGCGTCCACGGGCGAACGTCATCCCCAGCAGGACGTTTTCCAGGGCCGTGAAGCCCGGGAGGAGGTTGAACGTCTGGAACACGTAGCCGATCGTCTCGGCCCGGAACCGATCGCGCCCCGCCTCGGAGAGCCGCGTGATATCCAGTCCGTTGACCACCACGCGCCCGGCATCCGGGCGACTGATCCCCGCGATCACGTGCAGCAGGGTCGACTTGCCGCAGCCGCTGCGCCCGACCAGCGCCAACTGCTCGCCCGGGGCGACCTCGAACCGCGGAATGTCCAGGATCGGCAGCCGATGGCCATCAGGTTCGAGGTACGCCTTCAGGACGTTTTCGAGCCGCAGCATGTCCGCCGTCCTCTTCGCCCTACCCGCCACGTGCCGTTCGTACGCCGGCAGCCCCGAGCGGGTTCGCGCGTGCGCGGCGGAACCCGGCTCGTCCGCCGGGCAAACCCGTGGGGAGTGCAACGACTGGTGTGTCATCTGGTCGTGGCACGGCCATCCTGGCCGTGTATCTGCATCGCGTGTCCCACGGGGAGAGGATTGTCGGACAGGCCCTCAACAGGTCTTCGTGATTCTGGGAGGGCGAGGCTCCGGCCGAGCCGAGAACCGGCTCAGTGCGCCGGCCCGGCAGGAGCCTCGCCCTCCCAAGATCGTGCAACCTGGGTTCACTCGTTAGCGCGTCCCGTATCTCCCAGGATCAGGCAAGGCGATTTAGCCCGGAATATTCATGAGCCGCAGCGCGCCAGCGTCCGGTCTTGGTGGAATTGGGGAGAACCGGACGCTAGCGCGTGCCGGCTGATGTGCGCGGTGTTTTTTTGGGAAGATAGCCATAACCTGTTTTTCTGTTTCACCTTGCAACTTTACTCGGTAACCGTTCACACCCTGGCTGGGCATTACGCCAGATTCGAGGGGGTCAGGTACATGTTTTCGGCCTGCGCGACTTCGCTTGGTCGGGCGGATTGGCCGAAAAATGTACCAGACCCCGGCCCGTGAACGGTTACCTTTACTCGTCAGGTTGAGGAATCATCCGATTTAGCGGCGGCGCACGACGCGCGCGAGTTGCCGCTGGGTATCGGCCTTCTTCAGCGCTTCCCGCTTGTCGTGCAGTTTGCGGCCGCGGCACAAACCCAGGAGCACCTTGGCCCGGCCGTCCTTGAAGTACAGCTTCAACGGCACGAGCGTGAGGCCCTTCTCGTGGGCCTGGCCGGCGAACTTCTGGACCTCCCGCCGGTGCAGCAACAGCTTCCGCGGCCGCTTCGGCGGGTGGTTGAAACGCGTGGCCTGGGGATACTCCGGAATGTCGCATCCCAGCAGCCACACTTCGCCATCCTTCACCCGCGCGAACGATTCCTCCAACGAAATCCGGCCCGCCCGCAGGCTCTTCACCTCGCTGCCGACGAGCACGATGCCGCACTCCAGGGTATCGAGCACCTGGAACTTATGTCGCGCCTTGCGATTCTCGGTGATCGGGCGCTGGTTGGGATCCGGCCCGGCGTGCGGCTTCTGTTGCGGGGATTTCCGGGCCATGATGCGGGGGGGAAGCTGCCTCTGCAAGACGCAAAGAGCGCGGCAAACCGCTCGCCGCGCCCCCCGAACTCGAACCACCCCGGCTGCAGCCGGTAACGGCCCTGCAGTATACTGCGGAGGACCGGCAGGGGACAGGTACGTTTTTCGGACGGACGCGCGGCGCGAGCAGGCGGTCCCTTTCCGTCCACGCGAGAGAAGCGCGCGTTTCAACCGGCTGGTTCCCCCGCAGGCCGGCGCACCGGCCCACAAGGCGCCGTTGCGGCGATCCCCACCCGCACCTCGGAAAGAGCCCCGCGTCCATGTGGTCTACCCAACACGGCAGCCTGCCTCCTTCGCTGGAGGTCCACCTCCTGGGGCAGATTTCGTTCGCGGACTGCCTGCGTCTGCAGCGCCGGCTGACCTTCGAGGCGGAGGCATCGGCCACGCGGGATGTCTGCCTGCTGCTGTGCGAGCACCCGCCGCTGATCACCGTCGGGCGGGCCGGGTCGCGGGCCGATGTCCGGCTGAGCAGCCAGGCACTGGCGCGGCAGGGGCTGTCGCTGGTCTGGGTCGGCCGTGGCGGCGGCTGCGTGCCGCACGCCCCGGGCCAGCTGGCGATCTACCCGATCGTCCGGCTGGCGTCCCGCGGCTGGTCGGTCAGTGCCTACCGCGAGCGGCTGCGGGCGGGGATGGTGCAGGTCCTGGAGCGTCTGGGGCTGGCCCCCCAAGTGCGGCCAGGAAGCCCGGCTCTCTGGGGACGCTCCGGTGTGATGGCCACCTGCGGCCTGGAGGTGCAAGACGGTGTGGCGTGCCACGGCGCCTTTCTGAACGTCGATCCTGCCGCCGCTTGGCTGCGGCGGGTGGATGTCGTGCCTCGAGCGGCCGCGGCCCCCGGCGCGCGGCGCTGGATGAGCAGCCTGGTCTGCGAGCGTGGGCGCCCCCTGCGCATGGCCGCGGTCCGCGCGGAGGTCGTGGCCGCCTTCGCCGACGCACTCGACTGTCCCCGGTTTCACCCGCATACCGGCCACCCGCTGCTGACCAGCCCCCCACCCCGCGGTTCGGAATCGCTCCGCCGTGCCAGTTGAACTGCCCCTTCTGCAAGACCGACCCGGCGACGCAGCGCGGCGTCTGCCCGCCTGGTTGCGCCGGCAGGTGCCCGCCGCCAACGGCGGCCACTTCACCGCCCGGCTGGTCGAAGAACTGCGCTTGGAGACGGTGTGCGACAGTGCCCGCTGCCCGAACCGCATGGAATGTTACGCGCAGAAGACGGCGACCTTCATGCTGCTGGGTAACGTCTGCACGCGACCGTGCGGGTTCTGCGCCGTTCCGCGGGGACGGCCCCAGCCGCCGGAGGCCGACGAGCCGCAGCGGCTGGCCGAGGCCGCTGCGCGGTTGGGGCTGCAACATGTCGTGCTTACCTCCGTGACCCGGGATGACCTGCCCGATGGCGGCGCCGAACATTTCTATCGCTGTGTGTCGGCGGTCCGCCAGCGCACGGGGGCGGCGATCGAGGTGCTCACGCCCGACTTCGTCCACTGCAAGCCGGCGCTGGAACGGGTGGTCGCGGCCGCCCCGGACGTTTTCAACCACAACACCGAAACCGTTCCGCGACTGTACCGCGCGGTACGCGGCCCCAGATCGGACTATGCCTGGACGCTGGAGCTGCTGCGGCAGGTCAAACAGTTGAACCCGGCCGTCCGCACCAAGAGCGGGTTGATGTTGGGGTTGGGGGAAACGACCGAGGAACTGCTCGAGGTGCTGGCCGACCTGCGCGACGCGGGCTGCGACTATCTCACGCTCGGCCAGTACCTCGCGCCAGGCGTCGCCGGCTACTTGCCGGTGGTGCGTTATGTTCCGCCCGAGGAGTTTGCCCAGCTGGGACGCGCCGCCCGCCAGCTGGGGTTCTCCCAGGTGGCCAGCGGCCCGCTGGTGCGCAGCAGTTACCACGCCCGGGCGATGGCCGAGGCCGGTTGAGATCGACTGGATCAAAGTCCCTGCCGATCGTTCGCCCGCCAGCGGCCACCGTCCAGCGACCCGGCCATGCTTCCCCGGTCGCACGACGCATGCGGTTCGTCCTCGCCGGTACCATCTGCTTGTTCCCTATCCCAGGTCGGCGTCGCATCTTGTTCGGTCCCTGATTTTCTCGTACTCGTACTCAGCGGAGCGGTACTCGTACTCGAAAGACCTGCGATGACCGGGCTGATGGTCGACCACGAGTGACTCGACGTGTATCGACTGGCGATCGATTACGCGGCGTATTCGTATCGGATTGCTCGATCGCTCTCAGGCGTGAATCGGCATGTGCGCGATCCATGGCTTCGCGCAGCGCAATCGATCCCGCGGAACATCGCCGAGGGAAACGGGAGGCAAAGTCT
>Ga0114938_1001039_pt1 | contig 19830 bp, 16 predicted proteins | sample AshMeaBigSpring_FD_88675 | JGI IMG/M metagenome (GOLD analysis project Ga0114938, IMG submission 88675) | Groundwater microbial communities from Big Spring, Nevada to study Microbial Dark Matter (Phase II) - Ash Meadows Big Spring | ecosystem: Environmental > Aquatic > Deep subsurface >...
AAAACGTTCGATTGATGAACGTGGATGCAACAGAACTAGACCAATATTTTGGTAAAGCTGTAAAGGATAGTGTAGCTAATTTGATAAAAGGCTCTGTGATTGCATTAGAGCTGCATAGCAGCGATATTTATGGCAGAACAATAGTAATTGCAACCTACAAAGGAATGAGCCTGGATAGCCTTTTAATTGCGAAGGGATGGGCTTGGTTTTATACTTCTTACTCCAAAAATTTTGATTTAAAATATTACGAAGCTGCAGCAAGACTGAAAGGCTTGGGCTTGTGGCGGTGTGAACACAATGTGCCACCGTGGATATGGCGAAAGCTGAATAGGCATAATAAAAGGCTTTATGAAGTGTGCCAATAAACATTTCGATTTCTTCATTTAATTTTTAGAAAATGGCAAAGCAAAAAGGGATAATGAAATTGGAAGGTACTATTGGTGATATTACCTTTTACAAAAGCCAAGATGGCTATTTGGCCAGAGGCAAAGGTGGTGTTGATGGAAGCCGTATTGCTAACGACCCTAAGTTTCAAAGAACCCGTGAAAATGGAAGTGAGTTTGGTAATGCCGGCAAAGAAGGTAAAGTTTTGCGTAATGCATTAAGAGCATTGCTGCAAAATGCAAGCGATAACCGAATGGTTAGCCGATTGACACAGAAAATGGTTGAAGTGATACAAGCTGACCTAACTAGTGTGAGAGGGCAAAGAAATGTGATTGATGGGGAAGCTGAACTGCTTGAGGGTTTTGATTTTAACGGTAATGCAAAATTAAGCAATACTCTGTACGCTCCATATATACCCACTATTGACAGGGTTGCAGGAACGTTGCAAATCAATGTACCAAGCTACATCCCTACTACAATGGTTGCTGCACCTAATGGCACAACCCATTACAAAATTGTTTCGGCTGGTGCTGAGGTTGATTTTGAAAATGAAACTTTCATCGTAGATTCTAAACAAAGTGCTTTGTTGGCTTGGGATGGAACGGCAACTGCTGTGCTGAACCTTAGCAATGCTGTGACTGCTAACAGTACACATCCTTTGTTTTTAGTGTTGGGGATTGAGTTTTTCCAAGATGTTAATGGTGTGAAATACCCATTGAAAAATGGGGCATATAACGCCTTAACCATCGTGAAAGTTGATGGTGTATAACACTAGAGGTTAACAGTTATTAGCAACCCTAAAAAGCAAAAAATAGAACTGGAATTATTAAGAACATATTATCCCAAAGGAACGAATGGTAATCTTTTGATTAATGGTGTTGGCTTGTTCCATACCATTGAATTGCCTTGGAAAAATAACGAACATCAAGTTTCGTATATTCCTGAAGGAAGGTATGAATTAGTAAAGCGATACAGCCCAAAGTTTAAATGGCATTTATGGCTGCAAAATGTGCCCAATAGGGACTTGATTTTGATACATCCTTACAATGATGCTATGAGAGAAGCAAAGGGCTGTATTGCACCAGTAACCACTATTACAGGCGAAGGCAAGGGTGATAAAAGCAGAGTAGTATTTGAGAAGTTGAAAGCCTTTGTCTTTCCTGTTTTAGAACGTGGTGAAAAAGTGTTTTTGGTAGTAATGCAGAAAGAAAACGACTGACTACTGACAACGGTAAGTAAGGCAAGGAGGCATAAAGGTAGGAAGGGTTAACAGATGGTAGAGATGCTTCGTACCTCAGCATGACATTAAATGATTTTAACAAAACAAAATTTTATGAAACAAATAATTCAAATGGCTAAAGCCCCAACACCTAAATTTTTTAAGATGCTGCGTAACATAGGTTTGACACTTGCAGCCATTAGTGCTGCTATTATTACAGCACCGATAGCTTTACCTGCTGCAGTTGTAACTGCTGCTGGCTATGTGGCTGTGGCAAGTGGTGTAATTAGTGCGGTGAGCCAAATAACAGTAGATAAGTAGTGAATAATGAATGGTGGATAGGGAACAAAAACAACTAAAGTTATAAATGAATGTGTATGAACAATACGACTAGAGTGGGTACGATTGGAGGGACTTTATTGACGGTTTTCTACAATGTAAACTTAGAAGATTTGGCTAAAACTGTAATACTAGCAGCTATTGGTGCTATAGTAAGTTTTAGCGTTTCACTAGCTTTAAAAGCTATTGTAAAACGTTTTACTAAATGAGCTTAGTAAATGGTGTGGTGACATATAAGGGGCAGTAAAAACTGCCCTTTTTTTATTTTATATAGATTTCTAATAACAGGTACATTACATTTAATTCTGTATTTTTATTGTATTGATAGGTTGTTTAGTGTAAAAAGTTAGTGAAGTGTAAAAAAAGTTTACAGATTTGTAATAATAATCTGAGAAAAGTATTAATTTTGTAGTATCGGCGGTAAGGTTATTTATAGCTTCCCAACGACAAAGCATTAAAAGGGACTTCAAGTGTAGTCCCTTTTGTTATTTAAGGATGTTGTAAATATTTTTACTGTTTATAGCTGATTTAGGCAAACGGTGGCATTTGTTTTTATAAAGAAGTATTACTTCTTTGATTAGTTGATTTTTTGGCAACCACTTCGTAATCCATCTATTAATAATTTATAGTGAATATCAGATTGGATGTCTATCACGAGTCTAGTGGCCTGTTCTGAGCCGCTTTTAACTCTATTTGCAATAGTATCAGGGTTTTTGCTTGTAATGGTTTTCAAGTCGGCTTCAATTATAATGTGGTCTCTGATTAAATATATATCGAAGCGTTTTTGGTGTCTTTGAAATAAACCTTTAGGTGCAAACAACACATCGTAGTTGGCATATGTTAAGGCAATAGCCGTTTGTAATTCGTGTTGATGCTCTATTAATTGCGATTCTGATAGGACTTTTCTACTCGTTTTTTTGTTTTTGTAGTGTTCGTGCCAGTCCTCCGCAGCTAATAGCGTTTCAATTTGATGCCTTTTTACTTTGTTATTAATGGCTTCATAGCAAGCTGTAATAGCTGTAATGAAAAAAGTTATATCAATAAGTAGTCTCTTTGTTAGACGCAGGTTCATAGCCAATTTGTGTATTTTCAATATTAAACAGTTGTTCAGGCGATAGTTCTTTACTCATGCAGTGGCTACAGTATTAGTAGCGATAAAGATACTATTTGTGGCGTAATTGGAAATTTGTAATGCTTGTTTTTCGGAAGGATATTGGATTTAACGAGAAAACGTTATTAGATTTTAATGTCTTTTTCTAATAGCCAGCTTTTAATAAGCATATCCTGTAAAGTGGCCGTAGATTTAAGAATTTGAACAAGGTTGTTTTTACGATTTTCTAAAAGTTCTAAATGCTGTAAAATGGTTTTATACTCTTGCCAATGTGGGTAAATATTACGAGCTGCGGGCATAATAACATTCATTACCTCACCAATATTGATAAAAGGAATGACAGACCCACGGTGAAAAGTTTTAAATGCATTGGCTTTATGTAAACCAAAGGTGAGCCAGTAATAAAAGTCTCTCATTTCTTGATTAGGTGCAATAGCTATAAAAGAATTTGGCCAAGGTTGTAAAGCAGGCTTGCCAGCGTTGCCGCCCTTGGCAAGGATGTAAAAAGCAATTGGTGGTTGTACTGCACTTGAACGGTAACAACGAATGGTAATAGGTAACATAATAATTGTACACTGGTTTGACCAACTGCACGAAACGTAATTAGGCCAGCGATAGGCATCCAAATGCAGGGTAGGTAAGCAAGGCAAGGTTTAGACACAAAAAATACACCTGAAAGTGCTGCCATATTTGCGAAGCCATGGCAAAACGAAAGGTGCAGATTTTTTTGGATTAACCGAAGGCAAGTGCAACAATGTGGAACGAAGACCTTGCCGACTGAAATGAGCATAATTTTGCCGATCCGCTGGGCTAATGAGACAAACAAGACATGCACAGCATACCGCTTTCTGCGTTTTTGGCTCTTTGTTTTGAGTTTGAAGTTTGGGGTTTAAAGTTTTGAGTTAGATTAAAAGTGAGTAATGAGTGCTTAGTTAGTGAGGAAGATGTTACTAGAAATTAAATCGTAAATGAAAAGAACCTGAAGGATTTTTGATTAAGAATGAAGATAATTTGATGGTTAAAAATGTTAGGGTAGTAGATGATGTATTGTATTCATAAATAGGGGGAAGACCGCTGCAAGAAATAAGGCAGCCAAATGAGCTGTGCTTAGCTAAAGGCAAGGGTGATACCAAACTATATAGAGCAATAAACGGGCCAGGCGAGTAGCTATGAGCAAGGCAAGTTGTGAAAAAGCTAATGTGTTTAGGATTGCTTGACTGCCAAGGTAAACGACTATTATGGGCTTGTGACATATAGTAAGGAATTGCTGTTGCTGTGTTGTGCAGTGTAGGGTGAGATGTATGAAGATGGAATAGCGTGAAGGGTAGTGAATGTGATTGCAGTGAAACGAAATGAACGCAACGCCTGAACAACATGGAAGCGTAATACATGAGCCTTATGCTGCACATGGCTATGCTAAAGATTGCCTTATTTTTTTGTAGCACCGCTGAAAAGGGTGGATGGGGATTTGTGGTTCTTCAAAAAGGGTGGGTGGCGTGGCAGAAGGGCAGTGACTATTTAATATAATGCAGGTTATAGGATGCGCCATACTATTCAATTAACAAACAAAAATGGCGTAATACTATAACTGCCAGGTGCATTATGTTTCAATAGTGAACCGAAAGCTGTTACTGGCACAAGGGCTGCTGTGTGAGCGTTTGCAACAGCTCGACATATTGCAGGCAATGTGAAGCATTAGCTAAGGCTGTTTCACACCGAAGTATGAGGTTGTGTAAGTGCCTTTAATGCCTAGCAACATAGCCCGCCAATAAATGTGACAGTAACAGACGGCGGCACTGCCCTGTGTGATGGCTGGGTGGGTGTAAATAGATGGTGGCGCAGCCACGCCGATTGCATGCATTCAAGTTGGATAAACTGAACATTATTAGAAGTGCCTTAAAAATTAGATCATAATTTTTTTGTATTACTTTTACAGAAGTAGAAAAGATTAACTAACACTTTATTAATTTGAAATTTTGATAATTAAAATGGATAATTAATCTGTGAAATTATTAAATAATACGTTGCGTATTATTTATATTTTCCATTTTTTATGCAACACTGATATACTAGAATAAGTTGCGTGCAAATTAAGTCTGCAATTCACGATAAAATATGGCTCACGAGATATTATTACTTGAAAAAATCAAACAAAATGATGCTCTTGCTTTTAAAGAGTTATTCTATTTGTATGCAAAGAAGGTACACAAGTTTGTTTTTGGATATGTGAAGAATAAACAAGAAGCTGAGGATATTACTCAAGTTGTATTTGAAAAAATTTGGGAAAATAGAATGAGCATCGACACTAATAAATCGTTTGATGGTTTTCTCTTTACCATTGCTTATCGAGTAACAATAGATCATTTTAGAAAAGTGTCTTCCCAAAAGTATTTAACTACTATCGAACTTTTTGATGGGGCTGAATTATTACCTGACGCTTCATCTGCTGATTATTTAATTAATCAACATCAGTTTGAATCTCTTTATAAAAAAGCATTAAATACATTAACTGATAAGAGGAAAGAAATTTTTTTATTAAGTCGACATGAAGGGCTGAGTAATAATGAAATAGCCCTAAAATTAAATATCTCGATCAAGACTGTTGAAAATCAAATGACTTCAGCATTAGCAACGCTACGAGATTTCTTCAAAAACTCAAATTTTCTTTTACTCGCTTTTTTTCTTTTTAAATTTTTTTAGAAAACCGTAGGGGGTGGACATTTTTTTTCCGTAATAATTATAATAGTCTTTACAATGAATCATTTTTTACTAAATAAGTTTTTCGCCAATGAATGTGCCTCTTCTGAAAGAAAGGTAGTAATTGATTGGATGCTAAATCCACAAAATGATATTTTGTTAAAGCAGTGGATGAAAGATAATTGGGATAAACTTGCCGAGTTTAATGCAGAAAATGACCTAGATATAGACAAGATGTGGGGCAAATTACAAGCTTCGTTACAACTTGAAGCAAATTCTGGACAAAATTCAATTAAGCTAGTGAGTGTTAATTCACTTTTAGTATCACAAGTACCTAAATATAAAAAAATATTTTTTAGGCTGTCTATCTCCGCTGCAATTTTAATAGCCCTTTCATTAGGGCTAATCTGGCTTAAAAAATTAAATTCTTACGACAATTCTATAGTTTTTAGTAGAGTTTATAAAACTATTGTTAATGATAAAGATGAAATAAAAATAGTTCTTTTACAAGATGGTACTAAAATATCATTAAGTAAAAATGCTTCTTTAACATATTCTACAGACCCTTCTACCGAGAGAAGAGAGGTAAAACTCGAAGGGGACGCTTTTTTTGAAGTAGTAAAAAATCCAGATAGACCTTTTTTAGTTTTTTCTAAAAATATAATTACAAAGGTTCTAGGGACAAGTTTTTCAATCCAGTCAAATAAAATCTCTGGAGATATTACGGTATCAGTTGTAACAGGTAAAGTGCAAGTTTTTGAAGAAAATGAAAATAACTTGGCGCTTATAAATAGTAAATCACTTTCCAGTAAAGGCATTCTCCTTACACCCAATCAAAGAACAGTTTATGCAGCTAATAAGCAGAACTTTGAAACGTCAATTGTAGAGAGTCCTTTGCCACTAACTAACACTGTATTAGCTGCAAATTACTTTGACTTTAATAGGTCTTATTTACAAGAGGTAATCAATAAATTACAAAAAGTATACGGTATAGAAATTGTTCTTGAAAATGACAATTTTAACCAGTGTATTTTTTCAGGCGATATTACTGAAGAAAACCTTTATGAAAAGTTGGATTTAATATGTAAGTCTATAGGTGCCAATTATGAAATATCAGGTACAAGAATTTTAATAATTGGTAAGGGATGTAAATAATTTTTTTAAATATTGCAATTAAGAGAGCTATTACAAAAAAGGGTGCTGTAATGTTGGAGCATTACAAACACCCATGCCTAAAGGCACGTCATTGAACGAAATTCTGATAACGAACAAAAACGCCACTAAAATATGAAAAAAAAGCAACTTGTTGCTAAAATGCTGCTTGCTATGAAAATATCTTTCATACAATTATCTATCACATTAATCTCATTAACTTTTGTTTATGCAAATGAAAGCGATGGACAGAACCTTTTAACAAAAAAAATATCAATTTCTGTAAGAAATATTGAAATGCGTAAAGTGATTGAACAAGTTCAGTCGCAAACAGACTTACGCTTTATTTACAGCCCTAACTCAATTGATGATAGTAAAATTGTGAGTTATAGTTGTAATGCAAAAACTCTAAAAGATTTTTTTGAAGAGTTTCTTACTTCTGTTGGTATTAGATACAAAATCGTAAATGAAAAGAAAGTATTACTATATCTTGAAAAAAAAATCGAAATAGATTCACTAACGACTGGTATAAATTCAAATTTACCACCACCTATTATTGTTACGGGAACAGTAAAGGATGAGAAAGGAAATAAAATGGAAGGTGTTAGTGTAAAACTTAAAAATTCTCCTGTATCTGTAATTACAGATAAGGAAGGCAAGTATAGTATTAAAATTGTAGATGCAAAAAGTATATTAATTTTTTCATATATAGGTTATACAATTGTTGAGAGAGGTATTGGTGCCAATAGGACTATTGATATTGTTTTGAAAGAAGAAACATCTGATTTAAATGATGTTATTGTTGTAGGTTATGGTACACAAAAGAGAAAAGACTTAACAGGTGCAATTGCTAAAGTGAACATGGAAGATTTAAATAAAGCTCCTGTTCGATCTTTTGACGAAGCTTTGGCGGGTAGAGTCGCTGGTGTTCAAGTTTCTTCACAAGATGGTCAACCAGGTTCGCAAGTAAATATTGTAATACGCGGAAATAATTCTGTAACCCAAGACAATTCACCTTTGTACGTAATTGATGGTTTTCCAATAGAGGGATACAATAATAATTTATTAAGTCCGAATGAAATTGAAAGTATTGAAATATTGAAAGATGCATCAGCCACAGCTATCTATGGTGCAAGAGGAGCTAATGGTGTTATTATGATAACTACTAAAAAAGGAAAAGAAGGACCACCAGTAGTTACATATGATGCTTACTATGGTGTGCAAAAACGCATAAAAAAAATAGCTTTATTATCTCCTTATGATTTTGCAAACCTACAAATTGAGACTTTAGGAATTCCAGCGTTTACTGCTTTGTATTTAACACCAAGTAATAGAAAATTGGAAGACTACAAAAATTTAGAAAGTTTTGATTGGCAGGATATGCTTAATAGAACTGCACCCATGTATAACAACTTTATTAGTGTAGCTGGTGGCACAAGACAAACTAAATACTCAATGTCTGGTTCTATTACAGGGCAAGATGGTATAATAAAGGCCTCAAGTTATACACGTTATCAAGGTAGAGTTTCACTTGATCAAACTGTGAACGATAAGTTTAAAACAGGTGTAAATATTAGTTATAGTAGTGTATTGCAAAAGGGTACTCCACCATCTTCAACCTATAGTGCTGCTACGTCTAATTTATTATATCAAGCCTGGGGTTTCCGTCCTATAACTGGTAGAGATTATGATGATTTTGCAGATAACCTTTACGACCCAGATATACCCAGTTCTAGCAACTATATTGTTAATCCTGTTGCTACCGCAGAAAACGAGCTTCGCAATAACACTACAAATAATATTGTTATAAATGCTTATGCTGATTATCAAATAAACACAAAACTTAGATTTAGAACTACAGCTGGTATAAACAATATTTTCTTATCTAGGGAAGCTTTCAATAATTCAAATACAAATTCTGGTGGGCCAAATTCTGTTTTTAAACAGGGTGTAAATGGGGCTATTTCTACCTTATCTACAAATAATTGGTTAAATGAAAATACTTTAACCTATACAAATCGATTTAATAAAGTACACGATTTATCTATTGTGGCAGGCATTACAGCAGCAGGTACAAAAATAAGGAGCTATACCTTTTCTGCTAATCAGATACCCAACGAATCTTTAGGTATTAATGGATTACGTGAAGGCGTTCCGTTAACTAACCAAATAGCAAGCAGTGAATCGGTTTTAGCCTCTTATTTAGCTAGAGTCAATTATAATTATAAGTCTAAATATCTAGTTACAATTACTTATCGTGTTGATGGTTCTTCCCGATTTGCAAAAGAAAATAAATATAGTTATTTTCCTTCTGGTTCTATCGCCTGGCGATTTAGTAACGAGGAATTTATGAAAAAAATAAAATTTGTATCGGATGCTAAAATTCGTTTAGGATTCGGTTTTACAGGTAACAATAGAGTAAGTGATTTCGCTTATTTACCACAGTTGTCATCCCCTATTGCTAGTGTATATCCCTTTGATAATAACCCAACTACCAATATTGGAGCAAATCGTACCACTGTTGGTAATCCAGATTTGAAGTGGGAAACAACTGCACAGACAAATGCTGGGTTAGATATTAGTTTTTTAAAAAACAGAATTTCATTAACTGTTGATGTTTATAAGAAAATAACAAAAGACTTGTTGTTAAACGCACAATTACCTGGTAGTTCTGGTTTTATAACAGCATTTAAAAATATTGGTAAGGTTAGAAACCAAGGGCTTGAGATAACACTTAATACCACAAATATTGATGGGAAAAAATTTAAATGGTATAGTAGTTTTAATATCTCATTTAATGAAAGCAAGGTTTTGCAGTTATCACAAAATCAAGATGCATTACCTGTAAGTGTAAGATGGGATCAAAACTATTCTAGCCTTACACCTTATTTAGCCAAGATAGATCAACCATTGTCATTATTTTACGGGTTAATTTATGAAGGTTTGTATCAATACGATGATTTTAATATTCAAACAGGCAATTCAGGTGTTAGATATTCTTTAAAAGATGAAATAACTTCAAATGGTAATATTCGGGCTAACATTCAACCTGGGGATATTAAATATGCTGATTTAAATGGCGATAAAATAATAGATGCACGAGATTACACCATAATTGGTAGAGGATTGCCATTGTATACAGGTGGTTTCAGTAACAATTTCAGATATAAAAACTTCGATTTAAATATCTTCTTTCAATGGTCAGTGGGGAATGATATTATAAATGCAAATCGGTATGTTTTCGAAAGCGGATATAGACAGCACCTTAATCAATATGCGACCTACGCAAATAGATGGTCACCTACAAACCAAACATCTAATATACCTAGATATTCTGTACCGGGAAATTATCAGTATTCTAGCAGAGTAATTGAAGATGGCTCTTATTTAAGACTTAAGACTGTAGCCCTAGGATATAACTTACCAGCAAATGTTTTAAAGAAATTAAAATTGAAAAATATCCGCTTGTCGTTATCTGCCCAAAATTTATTCACTTGGACTAATTACTCTGGATTAGATCCAGAAGTATCAGTAAGAAATAGTTCGTTAACACAGGGTTTTGACTTCTCTGCTTATCCTCGTGCCAGAGTTATTTCTTTAAATGTCAATGCGAGATTCTAACGATTAATAATACCTTATATGGAAAAAATACTAGTATTTATATTAAGTCTACAATTTGTTTTTTTGTCCTGCAACAAATTTTTGGATAAAAAACCTTTAGATGCTATAGCACCAGACAATTATTATAAAACATCTCAAGAACTTTCAAGAGCACTAACAGGGGTTTATGATATTTTAGGGCGTGCCGAACTTTATGGAAGCTCTATACCCATCGATTTTAGTATGGGTACAGACGAAGCTTATAGTAACATAAACGGTGCTTCGGGAATATTGGTAAACCAATTCGATCCTTCAAACCCAGTAATTAATAATATCTGGAATTCTCTTTATACAGGTATTGATAGGGCTAATTTGCTACTTGAAAAACTGGATGCTTCAAACGCTGATTCAGCAACAAAAAGTGTTACACGAGGCGAGGCCTTGTTTTTAAGAGCTTATTACCATTTTGTACTTGTTAGCTTTTTTGGTGATGTTCCTCTAAAACTAACCTCCACACAATCTGTAATAAATGTATCGCTACCAAGAACCCCATCCACGGTTATATACGATCAAATTACTAAGGATATGATAGAAGCTGAGGGTAGAGTAAGAACAGCTACTGAAGTTAAAACAGGCGGACGTATCAGCAAATCTGCTGTTAGAGGTATACTGGCTAGAGTTTATTTGTATTGGTCAGGCTACCCTTTAAATGCAAAGAAATATGATGAAGTTTTAAAATGGGCACAAATGGTAAATCAAAATGTTGAGCATTCACTTAATCCTGACTACAGATCCATTTTTATTAATTATGCACAAGATAAATATGATATCAAGGAAAGTATTTGGGAGGTTGAGTTTTATTTTCCTGGTGCAAACACTTATACAGAGGGATCTAGGCTAGGTAATATTAACGGTGTTCAGTGTTCAAATTTAGATACAGGCTATAGTTATGGTCAAATGAATGGAACGGCAAAACTTTTTAATAGCTACGGGGGAACATTAACTTATTGCCTTGACAACCGACGTGATTGGGTAATGGCCAATTATAAACTTGGTGGTACAAACCCAATTCGCACACAGATTACAGGTGGTAATTTGTATGATAGAAATTCAGCCAAATGGAGAAGGGAATATGAACCATATGCAGCAAAAGATAAAAACTTTACAAATCAAAATTTCCCACTTCTTAGATACTCTGATGTACTCTTAATGATTGCAGAAGCAGATAATGAACTAAATGGACCACAGAGTTTAGGAATTAATGCAATTAATTCCGTTCGCCAAAGATCATATAAGAGTATAGCAAGTGCAACAATTATTAATGGTGGTAGCGGTTATATATCTGCACCAAACGTAGTTATTACAGGTAATGGTACTGGTGCTACAGCTACAGCAACAATAAGTGCTGGTAAAGTATCAGCTATCAATATCATTTACCCAGGATACGGTTATCAATCTCAACCAGCTATTACCATTATTGGTGGCGGAGGCACAGGTGCAACTGCAAGTGCAGTATTGGCGAAGTCGACTGATGCAGATGTAACGACGTCAGATATTGCAGATAAAGATGCGTTTAGAACGGCTATACAAAATGAGAGATTACGTGAACTCTGTTCAGAGGGATACAGGCGTTTTGATCTAATTAGATGGGGTAATTATGTTCAATACATGAATAACTATGCTTTTGATACGCAAAATGCATCAGTACTAGCCGCAATAGCTGGTAAAAACGTATCTATAAGGAATGTCTTATTGCCAATACCTGCTACAGAATTATCTGTAAATAAATCGGCTACACAAAATCCAGGTTATTAAATAAATACTTAAAAATTTTTATGAAAAAATATATAACTGTTTTATTCTTTTTATTTGCATTGTCTTGCAATAAAAAAGATGTAACCAAGCTAATCAATTTTGATGTTTCAATAGTGAAAAATAGTTATAAAGTTGGCGACACAGTTCGCTTCAACTTAAGCGGCAATCCTGATTATATTTATTATTATGCTGGTGATTCTGCCAATGTGTATGAAAATAGAAATAGATCATCTTTAACCGGCAAGGTTACTATGTCTTTTACTTCTAGGCTTACACAAGGTTCTACTGATCCAACAAAACAGCAAAACACTTTACAAATATTAATTTCTAATAATTTCGTAACTCCAGTTGCTAATTACATTATTGATTCTGCGACTGTTGCGAATGCAGGACCTAATCCATGGGTTAATATAACAAATAGATTTACTTTGCCAACTGTACCAAGTAATGCGTCTATTAATTCAGGTATTGCCGATATTACGGACTTTGCAAAAGCTAGTGAAGGTAAACCTGTTTATATCGCTTTTAAGTACTCAGATTTAGCAGACCCTGTACTATTACAACGCTTCTGGTATATTACAAATATTACTGTTGATAATACAATTGCTGATGGAACAAAAAACAATATCCTTTTTTTAATCAACAGATCACCAAACCCATTATTCAGTATCGTTAATTTAAAAAATAGTGATGTTAAATGGACAATTGGAAGTTCTGTAGCCCAAGTAAGTATACAGGGTAGTACCACCGCTAATGTGGCTGACAATGAAGATTGGTTAATATCAAGAGCCTTAAACCTCTCACAAGTTTTGCCAGACAAGGCAGTTCCTATAAAAACAATGTCAGATAATCCTGTTACAGAAGTTAGTAAAGTGTATACTAAACCTGGTATTTATAAGGTTGTTTTTATTGCCAATAATCAAAACGTTTACGGTCAGGCGCAAAGTATTAAAGAGCTTTTTATTACTATAACTCAATAGTTTTTCTATGAATAGTCGTAGACATTCAAATTTTATATTCTTTTTTATAAGTGTTATTTTTACACTAATTCAAAATGCAGGGTTATCACAAAAAGTAATAGCCCAACCTCAAATGTATTACAGTGATAGTGGTGTAAATAAGAAGCCTTATGCAAAAGACCCTTACGTTGTATATTTTAACAACACTTACTATATGTATTATTCAATACCGGGGCCTCAATTAAAGGCTTGGTATATTGGTATTGCAAGCAGTAATGATTTGATAAATTGGAAAAAGGTAGGTGATATTAAACCGGTAGAAGGCTTTGAATCAAAAGGCATTTGTGCACCTAGTTGTTTGGTAAAAAATGGTGAACTACACATTTTTTACCAAACATATGGCAATGGAAAAAAAGATGCTATTTGCCATGCAATCAGTACCGATGGATTACATTTTCAAAGAGATGCAACGAATCCTATTTTTAAACCTACAGGTAAGTGGAACATTGGTAGGGCTATAGACGCAGAAGTTGTTTTTTACAAAAATCAATATTTTTTGTATTTCGCCACAAGAGATAGTTCTTACACTATTCAACAGCAAGGTGTTGCGGTTACCAATGCCAACTCAAATTTTAGCAGAGATTCCTGGGTGCAATTATCATTAGATAGTGCCATTTTAAAACCCCAATTACCATGGGAAACTAAATGTTTAGAAGCTGCTTCTTGTATTGTAAAAGACGGTTATTTATATATGTTTTATGCTGGTGGTTATAATAATGAACCACAGCAAATTGGTGTTGCTAAAAGTACCGATGGCTTACATTGGCAAAGAGTTTTTAATGAACCAATATTAATAAATGGTGAGAAAGGTACATGGAATGAAAGTGAAAGCGGGCATCCAAATATTTTTAAAGATCAAAAAGGAAGATACCATTTGTTTTTTCAAGGTAATAATGACAAAGGCAATACATGGTATTTATCAAAAGTAGAAATAGGCTGGAATAAAAAAGGTCCTTTTATAATAAACAAAAAAAGATAAAGCAATAAAATACTGAAAAATGGAAAGAAGGAAAGTAATAAAAAATTTAGCGGCTGCATTACCTGCACTTTGGTTGTCAAAAGCAATGGCAAGTGGTAGTATGCTTAACAGTTTTGATAATAATGCACCAATTGCTAAAGGTCCATTTAAACCCACTTGGGATTCGTTAAAAGCCTATCAAACACCGGATTGGTTTAGAGATGCTAAGTTTGGTATTTGGGCACATTGGGGGCCGCAATGCCAGCCAGAAAGAGGCGATTGGTATGCCCGTAAAATGTATATTGAAGGAAGTGAACAATACAAGTTTCATGTGGAAAAGTATGGTCATCCATCAAAATTTGGTTTTAAAGATGTGATTAATGAATGGAAAGCTGAACAGTGGGATCCTGAAGCCATTGTATCGTTGTATAAAAGGGCAGGTGCACAGTACTTTTTTGCTTTAGCCAATCACCACGACAATTTTGATTTGTACAATAGTAAATATCATAAATGGAATTCTGTAAAATTTGGTCCTAAAAAAGACATTATTGGTGGATGGGCCAAAGCGGCAAAAGCAAACGGAATGAGATTTGGCGTAAGTGTACACGCAGCCCATGCCTGGACCTGGTACGAAACCGCACAAAAAGCCGATGCAACAGGCCCATTAGCGGGTGTGCCTTACGATGGTAACCTTACAAAAGCCCAAGGTAATGGCACTTGGTGGGAAGGCTTGGATCCACAAGAATTGTATGCACAGAACCATCCTTTAAGTGCAGATAGTGCCGATACAGAAAAAATTCACAAACAATGGGATTGGGCAAACGGTGCAAGCTTACCTTCTAAAGCATTTTGTAACAATTTCTTGAATCGCACAATTGACTTGTTAGATACTTACGAGCCAGATCTTATTTATTTTGATGATACCGCTTTACCATTATGGCCAGTAAGTGATGCCGGGCTTAAAATTGCAGCCCACATGTACAATAAAAGTATTAAAAAACATGGCCAATTAAATGCTGTTCTTTTTGGTAAAATACTAACGCAAGAACAACAGCAATGTATGGTCTGGGATATTGAAAGGGGGCAAAGTAATAAAATAGAACCACTTCCTTGGCAAACTGATACCTGCATTGGTAAATGGCATTACGATAGACGATTATTCGATAATCATAGGTATAAAAGTGCCAAAACAGTTGTACAAACCTTGGTAGATGTAGTAAGCAAAAATGGTAACCTTTTGTTGAATGTACCATTGCGTGGTAATGGCACAATGGATAATGATGCAAAGTTGGTAGTTGAAGAAATTACTGGTTGGATGGATATTAATAAAGAAGCCATTTTTGATACAAGGCCTTGGATGGTCTTTGGCGAAGGACCAGCAATGGAAACGGCTGCACCGCTTTCTGCACAAGGGTTTAACGAAGGAAAAGGTAAACCATTTGGTGCACAGGATATTCGTTTTACCACCAAAGGAAATGTTTTATATGCTATTGTATACGGCTGGCCAAAAGATGGTAAAATAATCATTAAAAGTCTTGGAACAAACGCACCTGATAGTGGTAAAAAGCAAGTAAACAAAGTAGAGCTTTTGGGCAACAACAACGCTTTAACTTTTGAAAAAAATGATACTGCATTGGTAGTACAATTGCCGGAGCAAAAATCAAAATACATTTATGCAATTACATTAAAAATGTCTTAGTTGGTTAATTCAATTTTAAGCTAGTTGTATACTGTTTTCTCTTTCATTAATTTTCAATATGACATTTAAAAACAATTTCATTGAAACCTATTCAGTTAAATATTACTCATCAAATACACTTAACATTTTGTAAAGTAGTATTACTTTTTCTACTAATTATTTTTGGTGTAGCAGGCAGTGCACAGCAAGGGCAGTTTATTTTAGATATGGTTCACAATAACCCTGGTGAAGCATTAACAACAAGCGATTATAATAATCCTTCTTATTTAAAAATGAATGGGTACAATGGGCAGGTGATTAACGATTTCACCTTTGTTCATACTGCCATTACTTACGATGCCTTAGGTAAAGATATTTTTCCGAAAGAGTCGCCCGAAAGAAAATGGGTATTAGATGCTGCTGCTAAGGTTAGGCTTAACATCAAAATGGCGCATGCGGCAGGTATTAAAGTGTATTATTTTACCGATATAATTGTACTTCCAAAAAAATTAGTTAGCATTTATAAAAATGAAATTTGTGATGCGAACGGCAAAATTTCTTTTGAAAAACCCCAAACTTTAGAATTGCACCGCATCATGCTCAAGGAAGTTTTTGACAGCTTTCCTGGGCTTGATGGACTGGTAATTAGAACGGGTGAAACTTATCTTAACAACGTACCCTACCATACCGGTAACGGGCCTATTACTAAAGGTGTCGAAAGCCATATTAAGCTCATTAATTTATTGCGGGATGAAGTTTGTGTAAAGCGTGATAAAATGGTTTTTTATCGCACATGGTCTTTTGGTGGTATGCACGATAATGCAAAGTATTATTTAGATGTTACCAACAACATTGAAACACATAAAAATCTTGTTTTTTCAATAAAACATACCAAAGGCGACTATCAACGAACCTATGATTTTAACCCCACATTAGGCTCTGGCAAACATCCTCAAATTATTGAAGTGCAATGCCAGCGAGAATATGAAGGTAAAGGTGCTTATCCAAATTATGTAATGAATGGGGTAATTAATGGTTTTGAAGAATTTAATACCAACACAAAGCAAAGTGGCAATACTTGTTTATACGATATTAAAAATAAGCCAACATTTAAAGGTGTATGGTCGTGGTCTCGTGGTGGTGGCTGGGTAGGTCCTTATATAACCAACGAATTTTGGTGTAAACTAAACGCATATGTTATTAGTACTTGGGCTGTCAATACCAAACTAAGTGAAGAAGCAGTGTTTAACAAATTTATGGATGTTAATGGTATAAAAGGCGACTCAAGAAAGGCTTTTAGGCAATTGTGTTTATTATCTGCACAAGCAGTATTGAGAGGTCATACAAGTGCTGCTTTACCATTTCATGAAGATTGGGCGTTTTGGATGAGGGATGAATTTTTAGGCGGAATTGGTACTAAACCTTCCGTTAGAACAAATACCTCTGAAGGTTGGCTTAAAAATGCGTTTACCTATTACGAAGCAAATGGATTATTACAGCAAGCGGTGTCAGAAAAGTACGAAGCTGTAAGCCAATGGAAAACTATTGCTGAACTGAGTGATCGTATAAAGCTTGCTAATAAAAACGATGAAAACTACATTAAAGTTTCTTCACAATATGGGTTGTTACTGCATCAAATTATTGCCGAAGGCTGGAACATAATGGCAATAGGCTTTAAGGGTGACAAACTTAAAAATTATGATACTGTACAGCTTGCAAAAGCTATAAAAAGTTATGATGGTTATTGGCAATCCTACAATCAGTTAAAAACCAATAATACTTCTTGTGCTACCTTGTACAAGCCTTATGCTTTCATTTATGAAGCACCATTATATCATCGGGATTTTGGGATGCAGGCTTCTGTTGATAAATATCGTTCAATCTTAAACCAACAAAAATGAAGAGGTTACAACGATATGCTTTAGCTGTATTTATTGTAATTATTTGCACCCAAATGCAAGCATTTGCAGGTACCCAAATTACCTATTATGTAGATGCAGTAAATGGCAATGACAATAATACTGGTACTTCAGTAACAGCAAGTTTTAAAACCATCCTAAAAGCACAAACTGTTGTAAGAACTGTAAATAGCAACATGACGGGTGACATTTACGTGTATTTGCGTGGGGGTAATTATACACTTTCTACAACCTTGGTTTTTGATGATAGTGATGCAGGTACCAATGGGTACAATATTTTTTATACGGCTTTTCCTAATGAAACACCAATTATTAGTGGTGAAAGAAAAATAACAGGTTGGGTATTGCACGATAATACCAAACAAATTTATAGGGCTGTTGCGGGAAGCACTATCCAAACAAGGCAATTGTTTATCAATGGAAGAAGGGCAACAAGGGCACGCACCTTCGATACCTTGGCTAACCTTACCATTGATACAGCCATAGGGCACACTACTACAAGTACAGCAATTGCATCGTGGAAGAATACAAACGACATTGAATTAGTGTATGTAGCAAGTTGGACTAACCCACGCTGTGGTATAAGTTCTATTTCTGTTAATAATGGCTTAGCATTATTAACAATGAAGCAGCCCGGCTGGACTTATTGTACCAATAAAGGCCTTACTTCTATTGGCGGCGGTTTTTCAAAAGCACCGTGGTTTATTGAAAATGCCTATGAACTTATAGATAGTGCAGGTGAATGGTATCTTGATAGAACAGGTGCTATAAATGGTACAGCCAATACCTTTTACTACAAACCCTTTCCTGGTGAAGATATGAGCAAAGCAGAGGTATCGGTACCAGTGCTTGAAAGGCTCATTACTGTACAAGGCAGAAGTATTACTACGCCTGCACACCATATTCAATTTATAGGATTGGTTTTTCAATATGCTACATGGCTAATGCCCAATGGCAATAATGGCCATTCGGACGCACAAAACAATATACTGCGTTGGAAAAGTAGGGGTGAGCGTATTGTAGATGCTGCTGCTATTGCTATGCGGTATGCTAATGATGTAAACATCCAACGTTGTGTTTTTAGGCGTTTGGGTGGGTTAGGTGTAGAAATGTATCCTGGGTGTCAAAACAACAATATCATAGGTTGCAGTTTTACAGATATATCGGCCAATGGTATTCAAATTGGCGATGTATATGGGGCTTTAAACGACACAAGTTATGAAGCCTTTTGTAATCCTGTTGATGGTAGGTTAATCAACAAAAACATCAACATTGCTAATAATTATATTGACAAATGTGGTGTTGAATATCGCTCATCTAGTGGCATTGCGGCCGTTTTCCCACAATCAACGTATATAGGGCACAACGAAATAAGCAACATCCCACAAACAGGTATTCATTTTGGTTGGGGGCAGGGCGGTACTAATGCCGTTAGTGTGTATTCGGTAGCCCGCAGCAACCGTATAAGCAGCAACTATGTACGCAATACAGTTGCTGAACTGGACGATTCGTCACCTATCTACGTATGCGGTGCACAAGATTCTGTCAATAATTTTTCGAGAATAGATAGCAATCATTGTATCAGCTCAAGAGATAATGGTTTGTATTTTGATGGCGGCTCTTGCTGGTGGAAGGCCGACAATAATGTGATACAAGACGCTACAAATGTAGTAATCAATTTAAATAGAGATAAATATATACGCGATATAGCAGTAACTAATACCTACGCAGAAAAAAACTATTACTGGAATTATGGCCTGCGTACTACTATTCAATCAATGAAGGTTACGAGCAATGGTATTTGGCCGGCAGCAGCATTGACACTTATGGATAGTGCTGGCTTGCAAAATGAGTATGTTGACATTCGTTCAACTACCTATTTAAACGACCATTTTAACAACAACACAACAGGTAGTATACCTACAGGATGGATAACTGG
>Ga0114938_1001040_pt1 | contig 19828 bp, 19 predicted proteins | sample AshMeaBigSpring_FD_88675 | JGI IMG/M metagenome (GOLD analysis project Ga0114938, IMG submission 88675) | Groundwater microbial communities from Big Spring, Nevada to study Microbial Dark Matter (Phase II) - Ash Meadows Big Spring | ecosystem: Environmental > Aquatic > Deep subsurface >...
CAGCCATCGGAATCCAACAATCTGTTGGCCATGAGACCGGACTTGGCCAGAGAGTGGCACCCCACCAAGAACGGCCGTTTAAGCCCGAGGGATGTAACGCCGGAATCCGAGGAAGTCGCCTGGTGGCTTTGCGAGAAAGGGCACTGGTGGCAGGCTTCGATCCGCGAACGAGCCGAGGGATTGCCGTGCACGTATTGCCGCGGACTGGGCCGAGAAGACGATCGCCGCCTGGGTGACGTGAAAGCCGAACTCCTCAAAGAGTGGCACCCGACCCGCAATCCGAGCCTAAGGGCCCGAGATGTCCCGGTGAGCCATACGGAAACGGTGTGGTGGATCTGCAGCCAAGGCCATGAATGGCAGGACAGCATCCGATCCAGGCTGACGGGATCGGGGTGCCCGGTCTGCGGCCATGTCGCGCCGGCTTCGGCCCTTTCGGACAAAACCGGTGCGGCGGGCAGATACTCGCCGTCGAGAAACGGGCGGCACCCGGGCGCCAACTCGCGTTTGGCGGCTTTTCGTGAAGCCAAGACATCGCCTTTGACCGGGAGCGACTTGAGAAGAGGCCTGCGCTACGAACGGCCGCAGGTCGTCCTGATCGAGAGGCCGCACTACGGTGTGCTGGGTTACGCCGAAATGCATAATTTCAGCGCCGGCGGAATGATGCTGCTATCGGAGTTCTTCGTCAGGCCGGGTGAAATCGTCAGGATCAAAACGGACAAGCCGCTGCATGCCTCGGTATCCACGACCATGACCGGCCGAGTGATCTGGTGCCACAACCTTGAAACAGAGGAGGAGGCGTCCTCTCCGTTCGGCATCGGCCTCAGCATGATGTGAGCCTTGCGTAACGCGCCCAGGCCGTTGCGGCAGGGGCTGCTTCCATGCGGAGGTGTCAGAGCGGGAATCCGTCCTCGTTGGCCAGATCGGATAGGTAGCGGCCGTATTCGTTCTTGCTGTAGTCGCCGGCCAAGCCGAGCAGATGCGTGCGGTCGATGTAGCCGAGGCGGTAGGCGATCTCCTCGATGCAGGCAATCTTCAGGCCCTGGCGATCCTGAATGGCCTGCACGTAGCTGCAGGCCTGCTGAAGGGCTTCATGGGTCCCGGTGTCAAGCCAAGCAAACCCCCTTCCCAGCGGTTCGACCTTCAGGTCCCCGCGGCGCAGGTAGGCCAAATTCACATCGGTGATCTCGAGCTCGCCGCGGGGGGAGGGCTTGATCTCTGCGGCAATGCGGGTGACGTCGTTGTCATAGAAGTATAATCCGGGCACCGCGTAAATCGACTTGGGTTTGCTCGGCTTCTCCTCGATGCCGACCACGCGATGTTCGCCATCGAATTCCACCACCCCGTACCGCTCGGGGTCCCTCACGGGATAGCCGAAGATCAGCCCGCCCTTTTGAAGGCCCACGGCCCGCTCCAGGATCCCGGAGAGCCCCGGACCATAGAAGATGTTGTCGCCCAGGATGAGGCAGACCGTATCCAAGCCGATAAAGTCCCGGCCGATCAGAAACGCCTGGGCGAGGCCCTCCGGGCGCGGCTGCTCCGCGTAGGCGAAGGCCAGCCCCAGCCGCGATCCGTCGCCGAGCAGCCTTCGGAACACGGGCAGGTCCGTCGGCGTCGAGATGATCAGGATCTCCCGGATTCCCGCCAGCATCAGCACGGAAAGCGGATAGTAGATCATGGGCTTGTCATAGACCGGAAGCAGCTGTTTGCTGACCCCCAGGGTGATCGGGTACAGCCGTGTGCCGGAGCCGCCGGCCAGAATGATCCCTTTCATCGATGTGACCCCTCTCCTTGCTGGAATTCAAACGCAGGGTGAGACTAAAACCCGATTTCGCTCAAGAGCTCCTGAAGTCCGCGGTTCTGAAATTTTAGTCGCAGAAATTCCGAGATGGTGGGCTGGTAGGCCTTGGTCCGCAGGAACATCCCCGCTTCGCTGGGGGTGCGGCCGCCTTTTTTCAGGTTGCAGGTTTTGCAGGCCGCAACGCAGTTTTCAAAAGTGGTTCGGCCTCCCCGGGACCGGGGGATGATGTGGTCGATTGAAAGCCGCTCGCGCCGGTCGCCGCAGTAGGCGCACCGGAAGCCGTCGCGCACGAAGACGTTGCGCTTGGAGAACGTCACTCCGGCGCGGTAGATGGTCCGGATCAACTTGATCAGGCGCAGGACGGCGGGCAACCGGTGGACCCTGCCGCCGGAGCTGAGCACCGTCGCGGCCGAATCCTTGACGACTTCCACTTTGCCTTTGGCCAGAAGGCACAAGGCTCGTTTCCAGTTCACCAGGTTGAGAAACGAGTAATCGGCATTCAGGAGGATGCAGTGGCTCATCGCCGCATTCCATATCCCAAGGTTCCGCCGAAATCAACATCCCGGCCGCGGCAGACCCCTTTCGCCGGCCGAGACCTTGCAGGCGCCCGCCATCCTGTTTACTATGCTGAAAATGCCAGACCATTTCAGCATATTGGCTCCGTTCTACGATCGCCTGTTGGGGGTGCCTGACGTTGCGCGCCTGGCGGTTCTACTGAAGCTGCCGTCGAACGGCTGGCTGCTGGATGGCGGCGGCGGGACCGGGCGCGCATCGAGCCCTTTCCGGCAGCAGGTCGGACAGATGGTGGTGAGCGACCTGTCCGAGCGCATGCTCCGCCAGGCGGCCGCCAAAAAGCTCAACCGGGTCAGGGCCCGCGCCGAGCAGCTGCCGTTTCGAGACGGGGCCTTTGACCGGATTCTGGTCGTCGATGCGCTGCATCACTTTGGCGATCAGGCCGCAGCCGTTGGCGCTTTCGCCCGATCCCTGCGGCCCGGGGGGCGGATCGTCATCGAAGAGTTCGATACCGGCCGCCGGGTGGTCCGGCTCATGGCTCTGGCCGAGAGAATCACCCTCATGCATAGCCGGTTCCTGGCTCCGGAGCGGATCCGGGACATGCTGCATGCCTGCGGGCTGCGATCGCACGTCGAAAAGGGGCCGCGGCTTACCGTTTGGATCGTGGGCGACAAGCCCTGAGGCGAGACCCCCGTCATGCCGCTTCTGCAAACCATACTCCTGGCCCTCCTGATGCTCGCCGGCGGCGGCTGCGGCCATCTGCAGCTAAAACCGCCCGAACCGCCGGCCGGGCCGCCCGTTCGCAGCCTGGCAACCGCAAGAGACCTCCTCCAGGCCGCCGATGAAGCCTCGGCGCACCTGCTTCTGACCGAAATCGGTCGGGTCAGCGTCCCGGCGCTCGACGGCCCGATCTGGCGCGTGGCTTACCGCCCGCTTCAGACCGGCTTGAGACAGGTGCTGATCGTGGCAGGTCTCCACGGCAATGAAACCGCGGGGGTGGATTATGTCTTCACTCTGATCCAACGCTTGAGTGCGGCCGGCTCCCCGGTCGCCTCGTGCGACATCGATATCCTGCCGCTGATCAACCCCTGGGGCTGGGTGCACGACCTGCCTTCCACGCCGAGCGGGATCGACATCGCCGACGACTTCGCCAGCTTCGATTCCCATGAAGCCAGGGTCGTTCGCCGCTTTCTCCGGATGAAGCGCTATGATCTGGTTCTGGACCTGAGAGAGGACCCGGGCGCCGCAGGGTTCTATTTGCGCCAGTACGGAATGGGCAGCTCCGAGGCTTCGGCGCGAACGGTCGACCGGGTGCGCCGCGCGGGCTATCCGATCGAAAACGACCCCAACCGCATTCTGCAGAGACCCCGGGAGGGGATCGTCGATGTCCCTTTGTGGAGCCTGCGGGTGTGGCCGCTGAGCCGGCAGCTGACGATCGCCGGATACATGCGCCGCAACGTGAGCGCCAACGTTGTCACCGTCATTACCCCGGCGGCGCTGCCGCTGGCCGACCGCATCGCGATGCAGCGCCTGGCGGTCGAAGCATTGCTGGCCGAATGCAGCGGATCGAAAGGTGAGACGGCGTCCTATCCAAAGGGGGCGATCTCCTGTATAAAGAGGACGGGATGGGCCGTTTCAGGCTGAGCGCCGGGCAGTGGCCGGAGATGCCTTCGTGGGAGGAAACGATGAACAAGGATCGAAGCGTGCAACCGCTCCAGAAGATTCGGTTGGCGGTGAAGGCCGGAACGACGGCCGCGGCCACGGGCATTTCCCTGCCCTCCGATGAGATCGCCTTCATTTTCGGGATCGGATCCGGTGGGCTGACGCCGTTTGAGTACCTCCTGAACGATCGCGCCGAGAACGAAGCGGTCGCTTTCAGCGTCCCGGCTTTGGAAGCGGACCGCTTTTTCGGGCATCTGTTTCCCGAGGTTCTTGGACCGGCCTGCGGCCGACTGTTCGAAGGCCGTGATTGCGTGTATTTCAATGTCCGCGTCATCGCGGTCGAAACCCCGCAGCCGCGCGACGTCATCAAGGCCATGGCCGAACTGGCGGCCCACGGCCACGGCTGTGACTGCGGCTGCGGCTGCGGATGACGCGCGGGTTGTGAGAAAGCGGCGCGGGCGCCTATCCGCCGCGGACCCGCGGGAGGACTCAAAGGTGAACCGGTTTCGGAAAGCCTGCAGCATCTTCGCCGTCGGCGCCCTGTTGATCGGGGCGGCCGCGGGATGGCCCGGCCTGACGGCCGCGGCCTCGCCGGTGGCGCAATCATCGGGACAAACGGTGGTGGTCCCGGTTTATTCGCACATCTTCATCGGCGACCGGGCCGCCGAATTCAACCTCGCCGCGACCTTGTCCATCCGCAACATCGATCCCGGCCGGGTCCTGTCCGTGACCGCGGCCGACTACTACGACACCGGCGGGCGGCTGCTGAGAAGGCACCTCCCCGCGCCGGTCGTGCTCAAGCCGCTAGGCTCCACCGAAGTCTTCATTCCGGAAAGCGACACCCGCGGCGGTTTCGGGGCGAGCTTCATCGTCCGCTGGGTCTCCGAGACCCCCGTCGTCCCCCCGGTCGTCGAATGCCTCATGATCGGCACGCGCTCCGGCCAGGGCATCTCCTTCTTAAGCCAGGGCCGGGTCGTTCAGGAGGCCCCTCCGCCCGCGGGCGAAGCCACGGCGCCCCCCGGGGGGAACTGAAGCCGCCGCCCTCCTCCGGCCGGGATTCATCGCCGACGCCTTTCCCGATCCGTAAACGGCGCGAATCGTTCGCACCGTCCACCGGGAAGGTGCGGCGCACAGCTCCGCCTTCGGGCTTGCCGTCGCCTGCCGCGCATTGACAGGCGAGCGGTCGCTTTCCCTCAGGCCGGTTTGATGTTTCGGTTCGTGCGGAACACGTTCTGCCCGTCCCATTTGGCCTTGAGCGCGGCGAGCCGCCTGATTGCCTTGCCAAGCGCCGCCTTGATGCGCTCCGGGCCTTCGTCTTCGTTCAGGAAGTTAATGTACGTGCCTCCGGTCGAGAACGGCTTCATGTCGTCCCACGCCTCACGTGCCCATTCGATGTTCGCCCGGTCTTCGGCCTCCGTTTCCCACGAGCCCGCTATATTGAGCACATAGCGCGCATCCCGGTTGCCGACGGGGGAGTGCTCCTGGTCGAGCTGATTCAGCGCGCCGCCGATTTGGAAAAGGATCACGGCCGAGTGCGGCGACCGGATCCTGGCGGCATGCTCGATGGCCTTTGCGCAAAGGGCGGCGTCGATCCGCGGCAGATACTCGCTCTTCCAATAATAGCGACGGCCCTTCGGTTGCGTCGCATCGAGCATCGACTGCATCTGCGCGTACGGCCGGCGCACGAGCACATCGCCGATGGGCTTGCCGAAAGCCTTGATGGGGGCGACGGCCTTCTCGCCTGCCTCGGGGTTGCCGCTGTAGCAGGCCAGCAGGGCCACGATCGGTTTTCCATGCATCTCCCTGTATTTTCAGGGACGTTGTTGATTTCTTTCACTTATTTTAGGGGTGGAGGCCTTTTACCCCCCTTGGCCGAGAGAGGGACCACTTCCGATCAACCGAGAGGGGCAATCGAACGCGAGCGATTGGGGACCGGCAGTTGGAACGCCGCGTGCTTGACGTTGCAGAATTCCTTGGGGGCGGGCCGGGATGTACGCGGACCCCGGTACTCCAGGCAGTAACGACGCGAAAAAGCCGCAAAAAGCAGCCCCGCTCGGGAGAGCGGGGCTGCGGGGTCTGAGGCATCGGCAATGACAGCCGAAAGAGCCGATTCAAGGGTTTGGTGTTTATTCTTCCTTCAGCTTCTCCTGGAGGTTCTCCCGCAGAAGCTCCCCGAAGGTGGTGGTGGTCGACTGGCCCATGCTGCTCACGTATTCGCTGAGTAGGCTCTGCTCGCGGTCGACCTCCAGCCGCTTGATGGACAGGCCAATCCGGCGCTCGTCGCTGTTGATGGTCATCACCCGGGCCGTGATCGTCTCGCCGACGTTGAATTTGCCGACCGGCGTCTTGATCTTTTCCTTGCTGATCTCGGACACGTGCACCAGCCCCTCGATGCCTTCCTCCAACTCCACGAAAACCCCGAAATCCGTCACGTTGGTAACCGTGCCGGTGATTTCGCTGCCGACCCGGTAGCGGGCCGCAACCGTCTTCCAGGGGTCTTCCAGGAGCTGCTTGATGCCGAGGGAGAAGCGCTCGTTGTCCTTCTCGATGTCCAGCACGATGGCCTGCACCACATCTCCTTTCTTGTAAAGCTCGGAGGGGTGCTTGACGCGCTTGGTCCAGGAAAGATCCGAGATGTGCACGAGGCCGTCGATGCCCTCGTCGATGCCGATAAAGATGCCGAAGTCCGTGATGTTCTTGATCTTGCCCTCGATGGTGGTGCCGATGGGGTATTTCTCGGCGATCACGTCCCAGGGATTGGGAGCGACCTGCTTCATGCCGAGCGAAATCCGGCGCGCCTCGGGCTTGATGTCGAGGACCACCGCATTGACCTGCTCGCCGACCGAAACCACCTTGGACGGATGCCGGACCTTGCGGGTCCAGGACATTTCAGAAACATGGATCAACCCCTCGATGCCCTCCTCCAGCTCCACGAAGGCGCCGTAGTCCGTCAGGCTCACCACGCGTCCGGTGACCCGCACGCCGACCGGGTATTTCTGCGCCGCGATGCTCCAGGGATCGGCCCCCAGCTGTTTCATGCCGAGCGAGACCCGCTCCTTTTCGAGGTCGAGGTTGAGCACTTTGACGTTGATCTGATCGCCGATCTTGAAGAGATCGGAGGGGTGCTTGACCCGGCCCCAGGAGATGTCCGTGATGTGCAGCAGGCCGTCGACCCCGCCCAGGTCCACGAAGACGCCGTATTCGGTGATGTTCTTCACGATTCCGGGCAGCACTTTGCCCTCGTGGATCGAGGAAAGCGTCGCCGCGCGTTTGCTTTCACGTTCCTTCTCCAGCAGCACCCGCCGGGAAAGCACGATGTTGCTGCGTTTGCGGTTGTACTTGAGAATCTTGAAGTCATAGACCTTGCCGACCATGTCGTCCAGATTGCGGATCGGGCGCAGGTCCGCCTGCGAGCCGGGCAGGAAGGCCGGCACGCCGATATCCACCGAGAAGCCACCCTTCACCCGGCTGGTGATGGTGCCCCGAATCGTGCTGTCCTCGTCATGGCACTTCTTGATGTTTTCCCAGACCTTGATGTTCGCGGCCTTTTCCTTGGACAGGATGACGCGTTCGTCCTCGTCGTCCCACCACTCGACCATCACCTCGATCCGGTCTCCGATCTTGGCGGTGATGCTGCCGTCCTCGGCCCGGAATTCGTTGATGCGGATCTGCCCCTCGGACTTGTAGCCGATGTCCACGAGCACCAGGTCCTTGTCGACCGCCGTGATGACCCCGGTGACCACTTCGCCTTCTTTGAACTGGCCGAAGCTGTCCTCGTACATGTTCATGGAGGGCTCGGCGCCTTCGAGCGCCTCCATGCCGAGCTCCTTGCCGTCGACGGGTGCGTTCTGCTTTTCGCCGGTTGGGTCTTTTTCAGAGTTGGTTGTGATGTTGACCATACACGCCTTTTCCCCCTTGGCCTGAGAACAGGGTTCCCAGAAATTAGTGCAATAACCGCCTACCTGTAACAGATTGGCCGGAAAATGCAACCAAAAAAGATGGCTCACGGGCCGATGCGCGGTTCTTCATCTCCCGGAGAGAACCGTCTGCACGTGGGCGAGCATGCGCTCCACCACCTGCTCGACGCTCAGCGCCGTCGCGTCGATCGTCACGGCATCGGCGGCGGCCCGGAGAGGCGCCAGCGCCCGGGTGCTGTCCTGCCGGTCGCGGAGTTCCATGTCGCGTTGCACCGCTTCGATCGATGCCCCGGATGCATCCGCGATTTCAGCGAAGCGGCGCTGCGCCCGGACCCGGGGGGAGGCGTTCAGAAAGAACTTGGCGTCGGCGTCGGGGAAGACCACGGTTCCCATGTCGCGGCCTTCGAAAACCGCCGCCTTCCGCCGACCCAGATCGCGCTGCACCTTCAGCAGGAACGCGCGCACCACCGGCCGGGCCGAAACCGCCGAGGCCAGCATGGAGATCTCCGGCGTCCGGATCGCCTCGGTGATGTCGACCCCGTCGGCGGTCAGGCGCTGCCCCCCGGTTCCCGGCAGAAAGCTCAAGCTCAGGCCTTCCAAGAGCCCGCTCAACCCGGCGTCGTCGGCGGCGGAGATCCCCCGGCGGTCGGCGGCATAGGCCACCCCGCGGTACAGGGCGCCGGTGTCGACATAACGGTAGCCCAGCCGTTCGGCGAGCAGCCGGCTGACGGTGGTCTTGCCGGCCCCCGCCGGGCCGTCTATGGTGATGAGAAGCTTGCGCATATGGTGCAGCTCTTCCGCGCAGAGATAACGTTGATGAGCTCGTAAAAAGCCATCCAAATCGATGACTTCGTAAAGAGGTCAAGATCAAGGCGCGCGAATCTCGTGTCGCGAGGCGTACTGGCAGTACGCCGCAGCGGCAACGAGATGAAGCGCAACGCAGAGATTGGACTATTTACGAAGTCATCAGCACCTGCCGCAGCGCCTCGATGAACCGCCGGTTCTCCTCCGGCCGGCCGACGCTCACGCGGATCCACTCCGGCAATCCGTAGCTGGCGAGCGGTCGGACGATCACCCCGCGGTCGAGAAGCGCCTCGAAGAAAAGCCGGCCCTCGCCCGGGACGCGAACCATGAGGAAGTTCGCCTGAGTGGGCCGATGGGCGAGACCCAGATCGTCGAGAGCGGCCTGCAGATAATCCACGCCCGTGTGCACCACCCGCAGGGTCTCCTGCAGGAACCCGTCGTCATCGAGCGCCGCCCCGGCGGCCGTCTGGGCCGGAAGATTGACATTGAACGGCGAACGCACCCGGTTCAGCACTTCGGCCACGGCGGCCGGCATGACCCCGTACCCGATGCGCAGGCCGGCCAGGCCGTATGCCTTGGAAAACGTCCGCAACCCCACCAGCAGCCGGCCGTTCCTGACGTAATCCAGGCTGTCCGGTCCGGACGGATCGCGGACAAATTCGATGTAGGCCTCGTCCAGCACGAGGAGGACGCCCTCCGGCAGCCGCGCCATGAACGCCTCCAGCTCGGCGCGCGTCACGTGGCTCCCGGTTGGGTTGTGGGGTGTGTTCACGAACACGATGCGCGTGCGCCCCGTGACCCTGGCCGCCATGGCGTCCAGGTCGGTGCGCAGCTCCCGCAGGGGAACCATCACAGGTCTGGCGGCGGCGGCCAACGTCTCGATCTCGTACATCTGAAAGGAAGGCTGGGGCATGATTGCCTCGTCCCCCGGCTGCAGAAACGCCCTGGCCAGCATGCTGATGATCTCATCGGAGCCGTTGCCGAGAACGATCTGCCCGGCCTCCAGCCGGTGCCGTGCGGCCAGCTTGTGAACCAGCTCGTGAGCGGCGCTGTCCGGGTAGCGGTGAACACCGGCCAATGCGTGCCGAAGCGCATGGAGCGCCTTGGGCGAAGGGCCCAGGGGGTTCTCGTTGGAAGCCAGTTTGATCGAGTGGCGTATGCCGCGCTCGCGCTCGAGCTCCTCGATCGGCTTTCCCGGAACGTAGAGCGGGATGGATCGGATGTGCTCGGGGACAAGTAATTTCACGTCAGGCCCCTGATAGAAGATATGTCGGATTTCGAATTTGATCCCAGCGCGGTTGGCTGGGGGCGGTTCTCGTTTTCCGCCTGCCGAGAACGCCTGGGAATCCCCGCTACTCCCTCGCGGCCGCCTGGCGGCCGGCTTCCAGGGCCCTGAGGTTGAGCGGGATCAGCTTGGCCTTTTCGGCGAATTTGTCCTTGACCGCTGCGACCAGGGCATCGAAGCGGACGATCCGGCTGCGCGCGACGAAGGCCGCCAGGGCGATGATGTTGGCCGCCTTCACGTTGCCCAGCTCCTGGGCCAGCTCGATGATCGGCACCCTCAGCTCGTCCACGTCGCTGCGGCCGGAGCCGATCGGAATGATGGAGGCGTTGACGAAAATAACCCCGCCTTTCTTGACGGTCGCCGCGAATTTTTCGAGCGAAGGCCGATTCATGGCAACCAGGTGCTGCGGGTTGCGGATGATCGGCGAACCGACCGGCCGGTCGCTGATCACCACCGTGCAGTAAGCGGTTCCGCCCCGCATCTCCGGGCCGTAGGAGGGGATCCACACCACCTCGTGGCCCTCGTGCATGGCGGCCTGCGCCAGGATCTGGCCCATGAGCATGACCCCCTGCCCCCCGAACCCGGCGAATTGGACCTCACTCTGCATCTGGGTTCCTCCCCTTCGCCGCCGCGCGGCCCGCCTCCGGCGTCTTCAATTCGCCCAGCGGATAATACGGCAGCATCTTTTCCTCGGCCCATTTCAGCGCGTCCGTAGGCGTCATCCCCCAGTTGGTCGGACAGGTGCTGATGAGCTCGACCAGGCTGAAGCAGGTGTTCGCGACCTGGTGGCTGAAGGCCTTGTGAATGGCCTTCTTGGCCTTGTTGATGTATTTGGGTTTGACCAGGGCTTCGCGGGCGACGTAGGCCGGGGTCTCCAGGGCCGAGATCAGCTCGGCCACTTTGACCGGCATGCCGGTCTGGACCACCTTGCGGCCGAAGGGGGAGGTGGTGGTGCGCTGATCGGGCATGGTCGTGGGCGCCATCTGGCCGCCGGTCATGCCGTAGACGGCGTTGTTGATGAAGATGGTGGTGAACTTCTCGCCCCGGTTGGCGGCGTGGATGATTTCGCTCATGCCGATGCTCGCGAGGTCCCCGTCGCCCTGATAGGTGAAGACGATCAGGTCCGGGCGGACCCGCTTGATGCCCGTGGCCATGGCCGGAGCGCGCCCGTGGGCCGCCTCCTGGAAGTCGAAGGTGAAGTAGTTGTAAGCGAGCACTGCGCAGCCCACCGGCGCGATGCCGACCGTGCGGCCGCGGATGCCGAGCTCATCGATCACCTCGGCCACCAGGCGGTGCGCCACCCCGTGGGTGCACCCCGGGCAGTAGTGCGTGACCACATCGGCCAGGGCTTCCGGACGATGAAACGCTTTCCCCATTTTTTGCTCCTAAAATTTTGAATAATTACGGAGCGATCAGCTTCGCAATGACTTCCATCACTTCCTCCGGCGTCGGGACCTCGCCGCCGCACTTGCCGTACCAGTGCACCATCCGCGCGCCGCGGACGCTCAACTCCACGTCCTCCACCAGCTGGCCCATGCTCATTTCGACGCTGACGACGGCCTGGCAGCTGGCCTTGGTGGCCGCCTGGTAGACCGCCTTGCGCGGAAAGGGAAAAAGGGTCTGCGGCCTGACCATGCCGACCTCGACGCCCCGTTCCTTGAAGTTGTCGATCACCGTCCGGCAGACCCGGCTCATGGTGCCGTAGCTCACGATGAGGGCCCGGTAATCGCCCTGCAAATTGTAGCTCTCGCAGCGCACCTCCTCCTGTTGCATGCGCTCGTACTTGGCTTTAAGCTTCAGGTTGTGGGCGTTCAGCTCCTCCGGAACCAGGTAGAGCGTCTTCACCAAGTTGCGCTGCGCGCTCCGGCGGGTGTCCATCCCGCTGGTGGCCCAATCGTCCTTGTTCGAGGGCGGGCTCTTGAGATGGTCGGGAAACTCGACCGGCTCCATCATCTGACCGATCAGGCCGTCGCCCAGGATCATGACCGGGTTGCGGTATTTCTCCGCCAACGGGAAGGCCGCCATGACCATCTCAACGGCTTCCTGCACGCTGGCCGGCGCCAGCACGAGCAGCCGGTAGTCCCCGTGGCCGCCGCCCTTGACCGACTGGAAGTAATCCGCCTGGGAGGGCAAGATCCCGCCCAGACCCGGGCCGCCGCGCATGATGTTGACGAACACCGCCGGGCACTGTGCGGCCGTAATATAGCTGATGCCTTCGCACATGAGGCTGATGCCCGGGCTGGAAGAGGTGGTGAACACCCGCGCCCCGCAGGCCGCCGCGCCGAAAATCATGTAGGACACCGCCACCTCGCTCTCGCCCTGGAGGAAGACCCCGCCCACTTCGGGCAGTCGTTTGGAGAGGTACTCGGCCACTTCGGACTGCGGCGTGATGGGGTAGGCGAAATAGTTCAGGCACCCGGCGCGGATGGCCGCCTCGGCGATGGCTTCGTTGCCCTTCATCAGCACCTTGCCCATCTCATTTCCTCCGTTTGGCCGGGCCGGCGGCGGTTTCGGCGATTTCGTTGATGGTGATGGCCACATCCGGGCACATCGTGCAGCAGATCGCGCAGAAGATGCAGTCCTCGGGCCGCGCCTGGCAGGCGGGGAAATACCCCTTGGTGTTCATCTCCTTGCCGATTTCCAGAACGTTCTTGGGACAGACCGCGACACACAGGCCGCACCCTTTGCAGCGGTCCTTGTCCACCACATGCTCATAGGCCATATATCCAATCTCCTCACAGCTTCCGCGCGCGCTTCCACGGCGGCACCAGCTGGCGCCGGATCGCCAACACCGGACAACCGAACCGCGCCGCATCCACCTCGCGCTGCAGTTCCTCGGCCACCGTCACGAACACCAGCGGCAGGCCGCTCTCCGCGGAGACTTCATTGACAAAGGCATATCCGTCGACGATGACCGCGGGGGTGGTTTCATCGATCAGGTTGGCGTTTCCGACCAGCCCCGTGACGTTCAGCCTGGCCGAGGCCTCGATCCGCCGGCGCACCGTCAAGCAGCCGGCCACGCTGCCGGTGTCCGGCCGCAGCGGGTTGATCACCTGCAGCACCTGGCACGGACGGCCGGCAAACGCATCCCCCAGAGCCGCCAGGACCATGGCGCCGACGGGGTCTCCGCCGGCATCGAGGATGGCCAGCCCATCCGGCCGGCGGATCATCCCGGCCACGAGCGGACTCAGCACGGGCAGCTCGGAATGCGCGTAGGGCCTGGGCGGCAGAACCACCTCGATGCCGAGCTCGGCGAGCTGGCGCTCGGCTTCGCGCGACCGGAAGTAGGGGTTCACCAGGTCCAGGTCCGCGATCCGCACGCGCAGACCGGCCCGGCGATGGTGGACGGCCAGGTTGACCGCCACTTCGGATTTGCCGCTGCCGTAGCTGCCGACGAGGACAACGACGCCTTCCAGGCTCAGATCCACTCCGCCCCCTCCGCGATTCCATCCTTCACCGGTTGTCGAGAAACAACCATACGGCCGTCAGTCGCGGCGCACGGCGTTGAGGTCGGGGTCGCGGCGCATCCCGCCGGTCGACGGTGCCGAAAAATCAACAAATCTTTTTAGAAGCTAATCTTGAGGCTGTCAAGCGATTTGCTTGGATTTTCGCCGCACGGCACTTCCGGTGGCCGCACAAATATGCTAATGATCAACCAATTCACGGCGGGTCGGTTCACGGTTGGAAACCCTCAACGACCCTCCGGCCGATCCACCGTCGAACCTCTGAACCGCTGGACCCCAGAAGGACCCATGAACCGCGTTCGTACCGGTCTTGAACAACTGCTGGCCGACCCCCCGGCCTGGATCAAGGGGCGGCGCCTCGGCCTGCTGTGCAATCCGGCATCGGTGGACCGCCGGTTCCGCCACGCCCGGGACCTTTTGGCACAGCGTTTTCCCGGCGCCCTGCGCACGCTGTTCTCGCCGCAGCACGGCTTTTTTGCCGAAAAGCAGGACAACATGATCGAGTCTGCGGACATGACCGACCCGGTCCACGGCCTGCCGGTCTTCAGTCTATACGGGACCACCCGCATCCCGAGCCCGGAGATGTTCAGCGGCATCGACGTTCTGCTGGTGGACCTTCAGGATGTCGGGACCCGGGTCTACACGTTCATCTACACTTTGTCCTACTGCATGGAAACCGCGCGCGACTGCGGCAAGCCGGTGGTGGTTCTCGACCGGCCCAACCCCGTCGGCGGAGCCGCCGTCGAGGGCAATCTGCTCGCGGCCGAATGCAGCTCGTTCGTCGGCCGCTACCCCATGCCCATGCGCCATGGCCTCACCACGGCCGAGCTGGCGCGGGTCTTCAACACCCGCTTCGGGATCGGCTGCGAGCTGGAAGTGGTCCGGATGGCGGGCTGGAAACGCGCCATGCTGTTCGGCGACACCGGCCTGCCCTGGGTGGCGCCCTCTCCCAACCTGCCGACGCCGGTTGCGGCCCTGGTCTATCCCGGCCAGGTGCTGTGGGAAGGGACCAACATATCCGAGGGGCGCGGCACCACCCAGCCCTTCGAGCTCTTCGGGGCGCCGTTCCTGGACACGGTCCGCCTGCTGGCGGATCTCGGCGAGCCGCCCGTTGCCGGTGCCGCCCTGAGGCCGGCGGTTTTCGAGCCCACGTCCAACAAGTGGCAGGGCCAGCGCTGCGCCGGGTTCCAGATCCACCCCACCGACCCGCAGCGCTATGCACCCTACGCCGCGACGCTGCGGCTGCTGCAGGCGATCCTCCGCCGCCACCCGCGCGAGTTCGCCTGGCGCCCGCCGCCATATGAGTACGAGCACGAAACCATGCCGATTGACCTGCTCATCGGCGATCGATCGATCCGACAGCGCCTGGAAGACCTGGAGCCCATTGAGCAGATCGAGGCCTCCTGGCGCAGCCCGCTCGAAGCGTTCCGAGCGATGAGCCGCGAGCACCACTTGTATGACTGACCGGTTCTGGATCCGGATGCGTTTCAAGAAAAACAAGGTCTGGGCGGAAGCGGACCGCGAGGGCCGGCTCTTGTTGAAAGACGGCCGCGTGCGCATGAAATATCAACTGGACCAGCCGCACGAATACCGCGTCAGATCTCAGGACGTTAAAAGCCTGGACGAGACGCCGGAGGATGCGCCAGCTGCATCGAGGCCGCGCCCCGTCGAAGGCGCCGCGCCGTCGCACGATCCGGCCGCAGGCCGGATCGTGCACATCTACACCGACGGCGCCTCTTCGGGCAACCCGGGGCCCTCGGGAATCGGCGTGGTGCTGCAGTACGGCTCGCAGCGGCGGGAGATCTCGGAGTATATCGGTGAGGCCACGAACAACATCGCCGAGTTGCTCGCGATCCAGAAAGGGCTTGCCGCGGTGAAAAACCGGCGGCTGCCGGTCCGCGTTTACACGGACAGCAGCTATGCGTTCGGGGTGCTCACCCTGAACTGGAAGCCCAAGAAGAACACCGACCTCATCGCCGCCATTCGCAAGTCCCTGGCGATGTTTGCAGACGTGAAACTGGTCAAGGTGCCCGGGCACTGCGGGGTGTCGGACAACGAACGCGCCGATCAGCTGGCCACATCCGCCATCCGGCAGAGGGATGGATGAGCGGGACCCGCCGCCCGCGCAGGGCGACGGGTCCCGCCGGCGAAGGAAGCTACTCGGGTTTCTTCTCCGCTTTCAGTCCCTCAAGCTCTTTCTTGAGGTCGGAGATTTCGCTCTTGTACTTGTCCAGCTCGTCGGGGTTCGGCGATGAGCTGACCGGCTCGTCTTTCTTCCAGGTGTCCTTCATCTCGTCGAAGCCAAGATAGATCGCCAGGCCGCCGCCCAGCAGCAGGACCGCCGGAATGGTTCCGCCCAGAACGATCAAGAATTCCTTCCACCAGAAACCGAGCCCGATCAGACCCAACGCCGCCGCCACCGCACCGCCAATCAAAGTCTTCATAATGCCGCCTTCTCCTTTCCTGCTGTGCCAAACGTGATGTGAGTCAAAAAAAGACGCTGCCTCTTATCGCACTCATGCGGAATACCTGCCGGAATGCGCCGCCCGGCCGCCGCTCCCGATCGAAACGATGGCGCAGTCTATAGCACACCGCCCGGCCGCTGACAAGGCCAAACTGCAGATCCCCGTTCGTGCCCTCGCCCGCCGCCGTCCCCCCCGGATGTGAAAGGCTTTCGAAGAGTTAGCACCGTCCGCACGTTGCAAAAACGAGGCGATTTTGTTACGGAGCAATTCGGGGCCCTCTGGAGATGGGGGATCCCATCCAACCGTCAAGGTGAAATTTTATGGACCTGAAAAATGAACCGCGGGCGTCGCGGGCCGGGCTCGTGCGCCGATGGCTGAGCCGGGTGCTTCAGGACAGCCGCCGCCATCACGCCAACGATCTGCCGCCCCATCTCGGCCGCTGGACGTCGCACGGCTTAAGGCTTTTTTATTCGGGCATCCGCATCGAGGAGACCCAGTCCCGCGTGCTCCGCGATCTGCCGCCGGAGGCCGTCGTCATCTTCACGACCCGTTTCCAGGGGGCCTTCGCCTCCCTGTTCGCCTACACCCGCTTCTCGGCCATGGGCTTGCCCTTTCCCACCGTCGGCCTGGGATGCCGCTGGTTTCTCTGGCAGCCGCTGACGCGCAAGTTCCGGATTTTGCTGGCGGCCCTGGACCACCTCTGGACCTTCCGGCGTCTGCCCGATCCGATCGGCAACGGATTTCTGGAAAGCGAGCTGCTGCGGGGAAGGTCCGGGTTTTTGACCCTGATCCCCAAGCAGCGCTTCTGGCACCGGATCCGCCGGACGCCGGCCGACCCGGTCGAGTTCCTGATCTCCCTGCAGAAGCGCATCGACCGCCCGGTCCTGCTCGTTCCGCAGCTCATGTTTTTCAGCCGGAACCCCCGCCGGACCCAGCCGACGCTGCTGGACATGCTCTTCGGCCCCGAGGACGAACCGGGGCGGCTGCGGCGCCTGGCGTCCCTGTTCAAAACCCCGGGCAACGTGTTCGTCGAGGTCTCGCCGCCGTTCGACGTGCGCCGCTTCCTGGACCGGCCCGAGATGGCCGACCACGGCACCGACTACCAGGCCGCCGTGCTGCGCGGCGAACTCTTGGCCCAGATCAGCCGCCATCGCCAGAGCATCACCGGCCCGGCCCTCAAGTCCCGCGCCGAGCTGAAGGAAAGCATCCTCACCGGCGAGCGGTTCCAGCAGTTCATGCAGACGCATGCCGAAAGCCGCCAGGTCCCGTTGGCGAAGGTGCGGGCCAATGCCGGCGACTGCATCGACGAGATCTCGGCCGCCCCCAGCCCGGGCTGGATCCGCTTCTACTCGGGCATCATCGGATGGATCCTCCGCACCCTCTTCGACGGGGTCGCGCTGGACGCCGAAGGGCTGGCCGCCGTCAAGCGCATGGCCCTGCGCGGTCCGATCGTGTTCATCCCCTCGCACAAGAGCCATGTCGACTACCTCATCCTCTCCTACATGCTCTATCACAACGACCTGCCCTGCCCGCTGGTCGCGGCCGGCAAGAACCTGTCGTTCTGGCCGATCGGTCCGCTCTTCCGCCGCGGAGGCGCCTTTTTCATCCGCCGCTCCTTCAAGGGGGCCGTTCTCTACGCGCAGGCGTTCGCGGAATACGTGCACAAGATCCTCGAAGAAGGCTTTTCCGTCGAGCAGTTTATCGAAGGCGGCCGCAGTCGCACCGGCAAGATGCTCCAGCCCAAACTGGGCCTTCTGTCCATCCTGCTGACGGCCCAGCGCAACGGCGCCTGCCGGGACCTGACCATCGTCCCGGTGTCCATCGGCTACGACCGGGTGCTCGAGGAGAAATCCTATCTGGAGGAAATCGAGGGCCGGCAGAAGCAGGCGGAGAATTTCTGGCAGGTGATCAGGGCCCGCAAGTTCCTCCGGCGGCGCTACGGCAAGGTCTATTTGCAGTTTGCGGCGCCGGTTTCCGTCAACGACCTGGCGGGCCGCAGCGGCGGCGCGCTGGCAGCCATGTCCCCCAAGGACTTCAACGGCTTCTGCCGCAGCCTCGGCACCCGCATCGTCCATGCCATCAATCAGGTCGCGGTCGTCACCCCGCACGCTCTCACCGCCGCCGCCATTCTGAACAGCGGCCGTGAACGCCTCGATACGGAGGAGGTGATGACGGCCGTCGAACTCTACCTGGACCATCTGGATGCCATGGGGGTCAAGCTCACCGACACCCTGATCATGGACCACCGCCGGGCCACTCTGCATGCCCTGGAGTCCTATGCCCAGCGCAAGATCCTGGAGCCGGCCGACGAGGCCGCCGCCGCCCCTGGCGCAACGCCGGGCTACCTCCTGAAGGACTCCAAACGACCCCACCTGGAGTACTACAAAAATACCTGCGTGGCCTTTTTCGTTCCGGCCGCTTTCACCGCCCTTGCGATCCTGCAGGAGGAGGCGTTTCAGCTCTCCGCGTCCGGTCTGCACACACGCTACGAATCCCTGCAGGACCTCTTCCGCAATGAATTCGTCTTCGACGCCGACACCCCGACCGAACACCACCTGCGGGCGGCGCTCAACCGCTTCATCGAGGAGGCCGCACTGATGCCCCACCCCAGCCTCGCCGACACTTACAACGTCACCGCCGTCGGGTACCGCAAACTGCGGCTCTTTGCGATGTTCATGAAAGCCCTTCTCGAATCCTACTGGGTGGTCCTCGGCTATCTGCGCCAAAAACCGGATGGCGCGGACGCCAAGGACCGCCTCCGCAAGATCGCCTCCTATGGCGAGCGCATGCACCGGCTCAAGGAGATCGAGCAGCGCGAATCCCTGTCCAAGGTGGCCTACGAAAACGCTCTGGAGTTTTTCACGAGCCGAACCGCCAAGCGTGCGGATGAGGCTGAAAGGCTGGAACGCTGCTCCCAGGTCATCGATGCCGCCCTGAGGAGCCTGAAGCCATGAAGGCCCTCATTCTGGCGGCCGGCCTGGGCACCCGGCTGCGGCCCTACACCCTGACCACCCCCAAGGCGATGTTCACGCTGGCCGGCAGGCCCCTGCTGGACATCCACATCCGCAACCTGGCTGCGGCCGGCTGCGAAGCCGTGGGGGTCAACACCCACCACCTGCCCGGCCCGATCGAAGCCTTCGTCGCCGGCCAGAGGTTCGAGATCCCGGTGGCCCTGCGCCACGAGCCGGCCATTCTGGGCACCGGCGGGGCCATCCGGAACTGGGCCGACTTCTGGGACCAGCGGCCCTTCATGGTGATCAACGCCGACATCTTCACGACGATCGACCTGCGGCAGGTCTACGAATTCCATCTGTGCCACCGGCCGGCCGCAACCCTGGTCCTGGTCGACGATCCCGAATTCAACACGGTGAGCGTGGAAGCGGGCGGACGGGTGAAGGCGTTTGCCGAAACACGGGCGGAGGCGCCCGCCACTGCGCTCACCTTCACGGGGATCCAGGTCCTTGACCCCGTGGTCCTGGACTACCTGCCGGCCCGCGGGCCCAGCCACAGCATCGACGCCTTCCGCGACATGATCGCCGCCGGGTTGACCGTTCTCGCCCTGGTCCCGCAGCGCGGGGATTGGAAAGACCTGGGAACGCCGGCCCGCTACCGGGAGGCGGCGGCCGCCGCGACGGCCCGCGAAGCCTGGCGCCGGGCCTTCTGCGCCGCTGCGCCGCAGCGCTTTCGCGTGGAGCCGATTGCCGGCGACGGTTCGGACCGACGCTGGTCGCGCTGGCACGGTGCGGTCGGCACGATGGTCCTCGCGGACCACGGCCTGCGCAGCGCCGTGGCGGGAACGGCCGAGGTGGATGCGTTCGTGGCCATCGGGCGCCACATGAAAAGCCGGGGGATCCCGGTTCCGGCCATTTACTTCGCCGACCCGTTCGCAGGCATGGTATTCATGGAGGACCTCGGCGACA
>Ga0114938_1001041_pt1 | contig 19818 bp, 21 predicted proteins | sample AshMeaBigSpring_FD_88675 | JGI IMG/M metagenome (GOLD analysis project Ga0114938, IMG submission 88675) | Groundwater microbial communities from Big Spring, Nevada to study Microbial Dark Matter (Phase II) - Ash Meadows Big Spring | ecosystem: Environmental > Aquatic > Deep subsurface >...
CAGGGGTTGAGCGAGGGCCGGGCGGTGGAGGCCCAAGCGTGTGGCCGGCGGCAAGCTCGCCTGCTCGCGCCGCCGGAATTTACGCGCTCGCAGACGACTTGCCGCCCGCCACACGCGTGAGCCTCCATGACCCGGCATTCGCCCACCGCTGAAAAGCTCCTCCTGCATGGAGTGGCGGGCCCGATCGAAGCGCTGCTGGAAAGCCCGCCGGGAGCCCGCGACGACGTCATCGCCATTTGTTGTCACCCGCATCCGCTCTACGGCGGCACGATGCAGAACAAGGTCGTGCATACGCTTGCGCGCGCGTGCCGTGACGCGGGCGTGGCCAGCCTGCGGTTCAACTTCCGCGGCGTCGGTGCGAGTGGCGGGAAGCACGATCACGGCGAAGGGGAGGGCGAGGACGCTGCATGGATCGCGGACTGGGCGTGCCGCGAGCGCGGCTACCGCGTGATCTGGTCGCTGGGATTCTCGTTCGGCGCCTGGGTGGCGTTCCGTCTCGCGACGCTCGGCGATGCGGGGCTGCTCGTGACGGTGGCGCCGCCCGTCCAGCGCTTCGATTTCGCCCGGCACGCCGCGCCCGCCTGCCCCTGGCTGGTGGTGCAGGGTGACGCGGACGAGCTCGTGAACCACGAAGCCGTGCTCGGCTGGACGCGGGCCGTTTCGCCTGCGCCGGAGGTCATGATCTTCGCGGGCGCCGAGCACTTCTTTCACGGCCGTCTCACGGAGCTGCGGACGCGGGTCGGCGGGTGGCTGGCGGCGCGGCTTGCCGGCGCCTGAAAGGGCATTCGCGCAGCGCCAAAAAGCGAACGGGGCGGCCAGGCCGCCCCGTCGCGAGACAGAACTGAGGACGAGAAGGCCGGCTTCAGCCCACCATCTCGTTGAGGTTCTTGAGGGCGCGGATGCGCACCTTCTTCGAGGCCGGCTTGGCCTTGATCATCATCTTCTCGCCGGTGAAGGGATTGACTCCTTCGCGCGCCTTCGTGGCGGGCTTCTTCACGACGCGCATCTTGCAGACGCCCGGAAGCGTGAAGACGCCGACGCCCTTCAACGCCTTCTTCATCTGGCCCGTCAGGGCCTCGAGCACGGCGCCGACCTGCTTCTTGCTGAGGTCGGTCTGCCCCGCCACCGCCGCAACGATCTGCGACTTCGTCGGAGCCGCATTCTTTTTCGCCATTGAGCTATCTCCTGTGGTTTGTCACGAGCGGGGCGAGCCCGCCTGAGTCGATGTCGGCGCGCACCATACCACGGAAAAACCCGCTGCATAAGTGGTCGACGACGGTTTCGCTCGGTATTTTACGGCATTCGCGGCATGCCGGCGCATCAATCGAGATGAAATGTCCGCGTGAAGCGGGCCGCGATCTCCGGTCTCCCGGCCTGCGTGCGCGCCCGGATCTCGATCGTGACCGGCTCGCGGTTGCGGATCGCGACCGTCGCGAGCCAGGTCGGGCCTGTCGCGGCGTCGTGTCGCACGAGAAGGACGGGCTGGCGCAGGCCCGTCAGCGACACCGCCGTCGCCGTGAGGGCGCTCGTCCCGCGCCGCGTGCCGTCCCGCGTGGTAATCGCGATCGTCAGCAGAGCTAGATTGCGTCTCTGCACAATGCCGTAACTGCCTGCAATCTCTGATGGCAGGTCCTGGGTCGGCGTCAGGGCGTAGTGGAGACGGGAATCACCTGCCTCCACGAATCCCGGGTCCGTGTAAGGCGCCGCGGGCGGCGGCGGGACGGCCGGCGACCCGCAGGCGGCGAGCAGGATGCAGACACCGGCCGCGGCAGCGGCCGGCGCGAGCGCAAGGGGAGCGCCGTCAGCCGCCCTCATCGGCCGGGCTCGCCAGTGCCGGTGGCAGGGCTTGCGCCCCATCCACCGCCAGCAGCTTGTCGCGGGATCTTTCGCCCTGCAGCAGGCGCACGGCCGACACCGGCACGCCGAAGATTTCCGCCATGTAGCGGCACAGGCGCCGGTTGGCGGCGTTCTCCACCGGCGCGGCCGCGATGCGCACCTTCAGGCGCCCGCCCTGCACGCCGCAGACGCGGTCGGCGCCGGCGCGCGGCAGCAGGCGGATCGCCAGGCGCAGTCCCGACGGCTCCCGCCGCCACCAGCTCGCGGCCACGATCAGGTGATCAGGAGGCGCAGCGCCTGCAGGCCGACGATCGCAACCAGCGGCGAGAAGTCGAGGCCGCCGACGACGGGCAGCACGCGGCGCAGGGGCATCAGGATCGGCTCGCACAGCGAGGAGAGCAGCGCCGTCGCCGGGCTGCGCACGCCCGGCGCGACGAAGGACAGCAGCGCATAGATGAAGATCAGCACCGTGTACAGCAGCAGCACGTGCAGCACGAGCGAGCGCAGCGCCGTCACCAGGAGCGGCACGATGGGCAGCAGGGCGCCGGCCTGCAGCCGGAACAGGACCAGGGTGGACGCCACCTGCACCGCCAGGAGCGCGACGACCGAGGCCGTGTCCACGCGCCCGACCGGCGGCAGGATGCGCCGCAGCGGCATGACGAGCCAGCTCGTGAGCGCCAGGATGGCCTGCGACAGCGGGTTCCTGAAGTCGGCCCGGGCGAGCGGCAGCAGGACCCGCAGCAGGAAAGCGTAGACGAGGAACGTCAGGACCGAATCGACGATGAAGACCAGGGCATCCACACGGCAATTCTAGTGCGGCCGGACGCGACCGGCGCAATAATGCGGCCAGTCGGGTCAGCCGGGGAGTGCCTGAACATGAAGCTCGACGTCAACGGCCGCGAACTCGAGACCGACGCCGCACCGGATACGCCGCTGCTCTGGGTGCTGCGCGATCACCTGAACCTCACGGGAACGAAGTTCGGCTGCGGCATCGCGCTCTGTGGCGCCTGTACCGTGCACCTCGACGGCCAGCCCGTGCGCTCCTGCCAGACACCCGCCTCCGCCGCGGAGGGCCGGCAGGTCACGACCATCGAGGGACTCTCGGCCGGCCGCAGCCATGCCGTGCAGCGCGCCTGGCTCGAGCTCGACGTGCCGCAATGCGGTTACTGCCAGTCGGGCCAGATCATGTCGGCCGTGGCGCTCCTTGCCGCGAATCCGTCGCCGAGTGACGCCGACATCGACGCGGCCATGGCCGGAAACATCTGCCGCTGCGGAACCTATCCGCGCATCCGCAAGGCGATCCATCGCGCCGCAGAGCTCGCGCGCGAGGGAGGCGCGTCATGAGCGTCGTGATGAAGGACCCGGGCCGCCGCGACTTCCTCAAGCTGTCGGCGTTCGCCGGCGGCGGGCTCGTCATTGCCCTTTCCCTGCCGGGCTGCGGGAAGAAGCCGCTCGGCTCCTCGGCCGGCGGCATGCCGAATGCCTGGCTCAGGATCGGCGGCGACAACACGATCACGATCCTCGTGGACCGCTCCGAGATGGGGCAGGGCGTCTACACGGCGCTGCCGATGCTGATCGCCGAGGAACTCGAGGTGCCGCTTGCCGCGATCGCGGTCGAGGCGGCACCGCCGGGCGAGGCTTACGTCAACAAGCTGCTCGGCATCCAGGTGACGGGCGGCAGCACCAGCGTGCGCGACGCCTGGGACAAGCTGCGCCAGGCGGGCGCGACCGCCCGCGTCATGCTCGTGCAGGCGGCGGCCGCGGCCTGGGGGGTGGAGACGTCGGAATGCCGCGTCGAGGGCGGGCAGGTGTTCAACGCAGACGGCGATGCGCTGACCTACGGCGCGGTGGCGGAGGCGGCGTCGAAGCTGCCGGTGCCACAGGACGTGGCGCTGAAGTCGCCGGCGGACTTCAGGCTGATCGGCACGCGCGCGAAGCGCACCGACTCGGCGGGCAAGGTGGACGGCAGCGCGACCTACGGCATCGACGTGCGTCTGCCCGGCATGCTGTACGCGTCGGTCGCGATGCCGCCGGCGCTCGGCGGCAGGGCGGCGGGCGTGGACTCCGCCGCGGCGGAGGCGATGCCCGGCGTCCGCAAGGTCGTCGTCACGTCGCGCGGCGTGGTGGTGGTCGCCGATCATTTCTGGCAGGCGCGCCAGGCGCGCGACGCGCTGAAGGTGACCTGGGACGACGGCCCGAACGCGCGGCTCGATACCGCCGCCGTCTTTGCGACGCTCGCCACGGCGGCGAGGCCCGGCGCCGGCATCGCGGTGCGCAGCGACGGCGACGCCGCCGGCGCGATCGCGGGCGCGCGCAGGAAGCTGCGGGCCGTGTACCGGCTGCCGCTCCTCGCCCACGCGACGCTCGAGCCGCAGAACTGCACGGCGGACGTGCGCGCCGACGGCTGCGACCTGTACGTGCCCACCCAGGTGCAGGGCGTCGCGCAGGCGACGGCCGCGACGGCGGCGGGACTCGAGCCCGCCCAGGTGAAGGTGCACACGACGCTGCTGGGCGGTGGCTTCGGCCGGCGGCTCGACGTGGATTTCATCCCGGCGGCGGTCGAGGCCTCGAAGGCCGTCGGCAAGCCGGTGCAGCTCATCTACACGCGCGAGGACGACACCGCGCACGACAACTACCGCCCGCCGGCCCACGACACGGTCGAGGGCGCGCTGGACGCCGGCGGCGCGCTCATCGCGTGGCGCCTGCACTTGTGCAGCCCCTCGATCACCGCGCGCTGGGCCCCGGCGGTCGTGGCCGATCCCAAGGTGGCGGACCCGTTCGCGGTCGAGGCGGCGCAGAACTACCCCTATGACGTGCCGAACGTGTCGGTCGAGTACCAGCGCCAGGAGATCGGCATCGACGTCGGCTACTGGCGCTCGGTCAGCCACGCGCTCAACTGCTTTGTCGCCGAAAGCTTCATGGACGAGCTGGCGCACGCGGCGAAGAAGGACCCCTACGAGTTCCGGCGGGCGCTCCTCGGCAAGCAGCCGCGCTTCAGGCGCGCGCTGGAGGAGGCCGCGGCCATGGCCGGCTGGGGGAACGCCGCGGCGGGACGCCACCAGGGCATCGCGCTCATGGAGGGCTACGGAACCTACCTGGCGCAGGTGGCGGAAGTCTCGGTCACCGGCGGCAGGCTGCAGGTGCACCGCATCTGCTGCGCGGTGGACTGCGGGCGCATGGTGAACCCGGCGATCGTCGAGTCGCAGATCGAGAGCGGCATCCTGTTCGGGCTGACCGCGGCGCTCTGGGGCGAGATCACCCTCGGGCGCGGCCGCGTGCAGCAGGGCAACTTCCACGAGTACCGCCTGTTGCGCCTGCCGGAGGCGCCGGCGATCGAGGTCCGGCTGCTCGCGAGCGAGGAGGCGCCGGGCGGGATCGGCGAGCCCTCGACCGCGCTGGTCGCGCCCGCGGTCTGCAATGCGATCTTCGCGGCGACCCGCCGGCGGCTGCGGGAGCTGCCGATCGCGAAAGCGATCCCGGCCTGAGGCCGCCTCAGCGCGCGGGAGGCGGCGGGCGCGCGCCGAAGAGCGCGGTGCCGATGCGCACGTGGGTCGCGCCCTCGGCGATCGCGGCTTCGAAGTCGCCGCTCATGCCCATCGAGAGTGCGTCGAGCGCGAGCCCCTCGCCATTCAGCGCGTCGCGCAGCCGCCTGAGCTCGCGGAACCAGTGGCGCTGGCGCGCCGGGTCCGGCTCCTCCGGCGGCATCGCCATGAGCCCGCGCAGCGCGAGCCGCGGCAGCCGCGCGACTTCACGCGCGAGCGCCGGCAGCTCCGCGGGCCGCACGCCGGACTTCGTCTCTTCGCCGGCGAGATTCACCTCGATGCAGACGGCGAGCGGCGCCAGGCCCTCCGGCCGCTGCGCGGACAGGCGCTCGGCGATCTTGAGGCGGTCCACCGTGTGCACCCAGTCGAAGCGCTCGGCGACCGGGCGCGTCTTGTTGGACTGCAGCGTCCCGATGAAATGCCAGCGCACCGGCTTGCCCGCCAGCAGGGCCGCGTGTTCCAGGGCCTCCTGGAGGTAGTTCTCGCCGAGGTCCGCGAGGCCCCCCGCTACGACCGTCGCTATCACCTCCGCAGGCTGCGATTTCGCGACGCCGATCAGGGTGACGGACGCGGGATCCCGGCAGGCTCCGCGGGCCGCCCCCGCAATCCGTTCCCGGACCCGGGCGAGCCCGGGAGAGGGATTCTGCGGAGTAGTTAACATATTGGTGGACGGCACCCGGGGATATACTGCCCCCGACCCCGTAGCGTCGGCCGAGCGGCTGCGGGGTTCGTGCGTCGTGCACCGAGCCAGGGAGACCTGATGGCCGTCGACATCGCCCAGCTGCTGGCCTTTGCAGTCAAGAACAGCGCCTCCGACCTGCACCTGTCCGCGGGCGTCCCGCCCATGATCCGCGTGGACGGGGACATGAAGCGCGTGAACATGCCGCCGCTGACGCACAAGGAAGTGCACAGCATGGTGTACGACATCATGAACGACAAGCAGCGGAAGGTGTACGAGGAGTTCTTCGAGACCGACTTTTCGTTCGAGATCCCGAACCTGGCGCGCTTCCGCGTCAACGCCTTCAACCAGAACCGCGGCGCGGGCGCGGTGTTCCGCAACATCCCGTCGCTGATCAAGACGCTCGACGACCTCGCCGCGCCGAAGGTCTTCAAGGACCTGTGCATGCTGCCGCGCGGCCTCGTGCTCGTGACCGGCCCGACCGGCTCCGGCAAGTCGACGACGCTCGCGGCCATGATCGACTACGTCAACATCAACCGGCCCGACCACATCATCACGATCGAGGACCCGATCGAGTTCGTACACGAGTCGAAGCGCTGCCTGATCAACCAGCGCGAGGTGCACCGCGACACGCTCGGGTTCAGCGAGGCGCTGCGCTCGGCGCTGCGCGAGGACCCGGACGTCGTGCTGGTGGGCGAGATGCGCGACCTCGAGACGATCCGGCTCGCGCTGACCGCGGCCGAGACCGGCCACCTCGTGTTCGGCACGCTGCACACGAGCTCCGCCGCCAAGACCATCGACCGCATCGTGGACGTGTTCCCCGGCGAGGAAAAGGACATGGTGCGCTCGATGCTCTCCGAGTCGCTGCGCGCCGTGATCTCGCAGACGCTGATGAAGCGTCTCGGCGGCGGCCGCATCGCCGCGCACGAGATCATGATCGCGACGCCCGCGATCCGGAACCTGATCCGCGAGAACAAGATCGCCCAGATGTACTCCTCGATCCAGACCGGCCAGTCGCAGGGCATGCAGACGCTCGACCAGTGCCTCGCCGACCTGCTGCAGAAGGGCCTCGTCTCCAAGGAAGAGGCCCGCCACAAGGCCCAGAACAAGGATGCACTCTGATGGACCGCGAACAATCCATCCGGCTGATGCAGGACCTGCTGCGGCGCATGGTGGACCGCAAGGGCTCCGACCTGTTCATCACCGCGAACTTTCCCCCGGCGATCAAGATCGACGGCGAGGTGCGCCCGCAGACCGACAAGGCGCTCGCGCCGGAGCAGAGCGCCGTGCTCGTGCGCTCGATCATGAACGACCGCCAGACGCGCGAGTTCGACGCGACCAAGGAGGCGAATTTCGCGATCGCGCCCCCGGGCATCGGCCGCTTCCGCGTCAGCGCCTTCGTGCAGCAGGGCCAGACCGGCTGCGTGATCCGGCAGATCAATGCCACGATCCCGACCATCGAGGAGCTCGAGCTGCCGCCGATCCTCAAGGACATCGTGATGTCCAAGCGCGGCATCGTGATCGTGGTGGGCGCCACCGGCTCCGGCAAGTCCACGACGCTCGCCGCGATGGTCGGCTACCGCAACGAGAAGACGCGCGGCCACATCGTCACGATCGAGGACCCGGTCGAGTACGTGCACGCGCACCGCGGCTGCGTGGTCACCCACCGTGAGGTCGGCGTGGACACCGACAGCTGGCACACGGCGCTCAAGAACACGCTGCGCCAGGCGCCCGACGTCATCATGATCGGCGAGATCCGCGACCGCGAGACCATGGAGTACGCGATCCAGTTCGCCGAGACCGGCCACCTGGTGCTCGCGACCCTGCACGCGAACAGCACCAACCAGGCGCTCGACCGCATCATCAACTTCTTCCCCGAGGAGAAGCGCGAGCAGCTCCTCATGGACCTGTCGCTGAACATCCGCGCGATGGTGTCGCAGCGCCTGGTGCCGCGCGAGAAGACGGAGGGGCGCATCGCGGCCGTGGAGATCCTGATCGGCACGCCGCTGATCTCGGACCTGATCTTCCGCGGCGAGGTCGCCAAGATCAAGGAGGTCATGGCGCGCTCGAACCGTCTCGGCATGAAGACCTTCGACCAGGCGCTGTTCGACCTGTTCGAGGCGGGCGTGATCTCCTACGAGGAGGGCCTGCGCAACGCCGACTCGAAGAACGAGCTGCGCCTGCGGATCAAGCTCGAGAGCAAGCGCGAGGACCGCCTCCAGGCCGAGCAGTCCAGCACGCTGAGGATCGTCGATGAGTCAAATGACGGCAAAGTCTACTAAGCCTGCCGCCGACGAGACCTTCTCGGTCGTGGGGGAGGACGGGCGGTTCAACATCAAGCCGCTGCTGAAGCTGATGGCCGAGAAGAAGGCCTCCGACCTGTTCTTCTCGTCCAACTCCCCGGTCAAGATCAAGATCGAGGGCGTCATCTACCCGATCAACAAGCAGGTGCTGAACGCCGAGGCGGTGCGCGACATCGCCTACGGACTGATGAGCGCCGAGCAGCTCGAGCACTTCCAGAGCGAGCTCGAGATCGACTTCGCGATCTCGGAGCCCGGCGTCGGGCGCTTCCGCGCGGCCGTGTTCTACCAGCGCGGCTTCCCGGCGCTGGTGCTGCGCTACATCAGCGTGGACACGCCGAAGCTCGACAACCTCGGGCTGCCGGACACGCTCAAGGACCTGGCGATGCTGAAGCGCGGGCTGGTGCTGATGGTGGGCGCCACCGGCTCCGGCAAGTCCACGACGCTCGCAGCGATGATCAACCACCGCAACGAGAACTGCTCCGACCACATCCTCACGATCGAGGACCCGATCGAGTTCCTGCACCAGAACCGCAAGTCCATCGTCAACCAGCGCGAAATCGGCCTCGACACCAAGAATTTCGCGCGCGCGCTGCGGGCGGCGATGCGCGCGGCACCGGACGTGATCCTGATCGGCGAGATCCGCGACCGCGAGACGATGGAGTCCGCGATCGCACTCGCGGGCACCGGGCACCTGTGCATCGCGACGCTGCACGCCAACAACTGCGCCGAGGCGCTCGACCGCATCATCAACCTGTTCCCGCGCGACCAGCACGCGCAGATCTTCCTCGACCTCTCGCAGTACCTGCGCGCGATCGTCTCGCAGCGCCTGGTGCGCGGCCGCAGCAAGAAGCGCGTCGCGGCCGTCGAGGTGATGCTGAACACGCCGCACATCCAGGACCTGATCAAGAAGGGCGACGTGATCGGCGTGAAGGAGGCGATGCTGTCCTCCAACGAGCGCGGCATCCAGAACTTCGACGTGGCGCTCCTGCACCTCTACAGGGAGGGCAAGATCGACATCGAGGAAGCGCTTGGCAACGCGGACTCGCGCACCAACCTCGAGGCGCGCATCAACTTCGGCTAGGGCGCAGGCACAGGGACGCACCTGGCGGGCGGGAGAGGACGTGTGGCCGACACGGCGCGCGGCTCCTGCGACCGCCCCGATCCCTCAGTCGCTGAAGACGCTCGCCGCGTCGAACACGGGACCGTCCACGCACACGCGCTTCATCGCCGGACCGTCCGGCGTCTGCACGAGCACCGCGCAGCCGGCGCAGCCACCGACTGCGCAGGCCATGTTCTCCTCGAGCGAGACCTGGCAGGGCAGGCCGAAGCGCCGCGCGAGCCTTGCGGCCGCCTCGAGCATGGGCTCCGGCCCGCAGCAGAACACCTCGACCTCGCCGAGCGCCGCCTTCGGCAGCGACGCGAGCCAGGTCTCGGCGAGTTCCGTCACGAACCCGCGATGGCAGCCGGCGAACCCGGCGAGGCTCGCGAGCCGGCTCGGCACTCCCATGTCATCGAGCCGCGTCATCGCCGCAGTCGCGGAGGCGGGCATCCCCGGCACCGCGACTTTCGCGGGCGCAACCTCGAACGGGAACGGCAGCTCCGAGCCCATCAGCACGAATGGCCGCCAGGCGCCGCCCGCTGCCGCCAGCGCCTCGGCGAGGAACACGAGCGGCGGGATGCCGACGCCGCCGCCGATCATGAGCGCGTGGGGCCGCGCGGCGTGCGGCTCGAAGCCCCGCCCGATCGGACCGAGGCAGGACAGCGTCTCCCCGGGGCGGCGGCGCGAGAGCTCGGCCGTGCCGATGCCGACGACCTTGTACAGCACCTCGATCCAGCCGGCGCCGGCGTCCGCGCGCAGGATCGAAAACGGGCGGCGCATGGGCAGGGCGGGGCCGCAGGTGAGGTGGACGAAGCTGCCGGGCGTCGCGGCCCGGGCCGCGCGGGGCGCCGCGAGGCGGAGCACGTGCTGCGCGGCCGGGAACTCCTGGTGGCCGAGGACCGCGGCGTCCTCGAGGAAGATGGTGCCGCGATGCACGGGCGCGCGCGCGCTCATGCGCCGCGCCCGCGGCGCGCGTCGGCGACGTGCGCGAGCACGGCCATGCGCACGGCGACGCCGTTCGCGACCTGGCGGCGGATCACCGACTGCGGGCCGTCGGCGACGTCGGAGGTGACCTCGACGCCCCGGTTCATCGGCCCCGGATGCATGACGATGGCCTGCGGGTTCGCGCGCGCGAGGCGCTCCGCGGTGAGCCCGTACTGCTGGTGGTAGCGCACCGGGTCCGCCTGCGAGGCGCCGATGGCGCGCTCGCGCTGGATGCGCAGCATCATGACGACGTCGGCGCCCGCGAGCGCCTCGTCGAAGGACTCGAAGCGGCGCGCGCCCTCGAACTCGGCCGCGTCCGGCATGAACTCCGGCGGCGCGACGATCCGGATCTCGGCGACGCCGAGCGTCGCGAGCGCGCGATGCGCGGACCGTGCGACGCGCGAATGGCGGATGTCGCCCGCGATGGCGACCACGAGCCCGTCGAAGCCGCCCCTGCACTGGCGGATCGTCAGCGCGTCGAGCAGCCCCTGCGTCGGATGGGAGACGTGCGCCTCACCGCCCGAGATGACGCTGACGTGCGGGCCCACGTGGCGCGCGACGTACTCGTGGATGCCGGGCTCGGCGTCACGGATCACGAACACGTCCACCTGCATCTCCTGCAGCGTATAGATCGTGTCGATGATGGACTCGCCCTTGGCGCGCGAGGACAGCATGACGTCGAGGTTGATGGGGTCCGCGCCGAGCCTGACGGCCGCGAGCTCGAACGAGGCGCGCGTGCGCGTGGAGGGCTCCGCGAACAGGTTGGCGACGGTCCAGCCGGCGAGGTCGTCGCCGCGTGGCGCCAGGCCGCCGGGCCTGCCCAGCCAGCCCTGGGCGCGGTCGAGGAGCTCGACGAGCAGCGCGCGCGGCAGGCCGTCGAGCGTGATCAGGTGGCGCAGCCGCCCGGCGGCGTCCAGCTGCGAGAAGCCCCGGTTCATCGCGCGTCCGCGCCGGGCCGCGCGCGCAGCCACTGCAGTAGGAGCAGGCGCGCCGCCTCGCGGTCGACGTCGCCACGGCGCACGCGGCGCGTCTTCGCGCCGCTCCTGCGGCGCTCGCGCAGGCCGTCCTCCGCTTCGCGCGACGACAGTCTCTCGTCCACCCGGTGAATCCCGACTCCGTAGCGCCGCCCGAGCTCGTCGGCGAACCGCAGCGCGGCCGCGGCGAGCCCGCCGGCCCGTTCATTATACGGGACGCCCACCACCATTTCGTCCGGGCGCCAGTCGGCCACCAGCGCGTCGAGCGCCCGCCAGTCCGGCGCGCCGTCCTTCGCCGCGACCGTCGCGAGCGCCTCGGCGGTTCCGGTCAGCGTGTTGCCGGCGGCGACGCCGATGCGCCGCAGTCCGTAGTCGAAGGAGAGCACCGTCCTTGCGGCCGGCGCGGGCATCCGTCAGGCGCGCCCCGCCTGCGTGCTGATCCGGGACAGCTCGATGCCAAGCAGCCGCGCCGCCGCGTGCCAACGCTGCTCGTAGGGCAGCTCGAACACCAGCGAGTCGTCGCATGGCACCGTGAGCCAGGCGTTCTGCAGGACCTCCTCTTCGAGCTGTCCCGCCTCCCAGCCGGCGTAGCCGAGCGCGATGACGGCCTGCGCCGGGCCCTTGCCTTCGGCCATCGCCGCGAGCACGTCGCGCGAGGTCGTGACGCAGAGCGTGTCCGACACCCCCATCGTGGATTCGAAGGCCTGCGGGCTGGGACGGTGCAGCACGAAGCCACGGTCACGCTGCACCGGGCCGCCGGCGAGCACCGGCATCTCGCGCAGGCGCGCGTCCGCGGTCGTGAGCGATAGCTGCTCGAGCACCTCCGCGAGCTTCATCTCGAGCGGCCGGTTGATGACGATGCCGAGCGCGCCGCGCTCGCTGTGCTCGCAGATGAGGGTGACGCTGTGCGAGAAGTTGGGGTCCGCGAGCGAGGGCATCGCGACCAGGAGCTGGTTGTTCAGGTAGGCGCCGGCCACGGCCCTAGTATCGGTCCCGTCGCCCCGCGGGTCAAAGCAACCCGGCTGCGCGGGGCGGCGCGGACTTAATCCGGTGCCGGCACCCCGATCGCGGAACCGGCGAGGCGCCCGCCGACGAACTGCCATTCGTAGGCGAAGCGCAGCACTTCGTGGCGGTCGGCGAGCTCCGCGGGAAAGGCCTCGAAGGGCGCCGCGAGCTTCAGTATCTCGAGCGCCGCCTGGTCGAGTTCCGCGTGTCCACTCGAGCGCTGCACGCCGGCGCGGATCAGCCCGCCGCTGCTCGCGAGCACCACCTCGATCACCGGGTTGCCGGAGAGATGGCGGCGCCGCGCCTCGTTCGGGAAGTGCAGCGTGCCGACCTGCTCGATCCGCCGCTTCCAGCCATCGAGGTACACCGCGACCTCCGACATGCGGGTGCTCGGCGTGACGAGGAGCTCGCGGCGGGCGGCGCCCTTGAGCTCGAGTTCCTCCGTGTCGTCGGAGCCCGCGAACGGGGACGGCACGCCCGCCAGCACCTCGCGCGGCAGCGACGGCAGCGCGAGCGCCTCCTGCTCGCCTTCGACGGCGAAACGGTCGCCCGCCGGGCGCGCGAGCAGCCTCGGGTCGCCGCCGCGCGCCGCCTCGGCGATCGACTGGTCGCGGCCGCCGCGGGCGTCGCCGGGCAGATCCTCGGGCGCCTCGCCGGCCCGCGGCTGGCGCGTCCGCGAGGTGGCGGGATTCCCGGCGCCCTGCCGGGTGCGCTCCGCCAGGTAGCTCGCGCGCTCGTTGTCCGCGGACTCCGGCAGCGGGCTTTGCGTCAGCAACACCTCGAGCGTCGGCACGGCCCCCGCGTCCCGGTCCGGGGGCGCGAAGGTGATGCCGAGGATCACGATCAGGTGGAAGAGCCCGGCCAGGAACACCGTCACGGTCAGCCGGTCCCGCACCGTGACGCTCGAGGCGCGGATGACTTCCGCGGCGCTCACGGGCGGGGCAGGCGGGCGAGCACGGCGTCGATGAGCATCCCCGCGATGTCGTCGCCGAACTGCGCCTCCAGCTCGCGGATGCCGGTCGGGCTCGTCACGTTGATCTCGGTAACGAGGCCGCCGATCACGTCGAGCCCGACGAACAGCATGCCGCGCTCGCGCATGACCGGCCCGATGCGCGAGGCGAGCCAGCGCTCGCGGTCGGTCAGGTCGCGGCCCACTCCCCTGGCGCCGGCCGCGAGGTTGCCGCGGTGGTCGGCGGGGCCCGGGATGCGCGCGAGCACGTGTCCGGCGGGCTCGCCGTCCACGAGCAGGACGCGCGCATCGCCGGTCTTGGCGATCTCCGGCAGGTAGCGCTGCGCCATCGCGTAGCGCTGGCCGTAGCCGGTCAGCGTCTCGAACACGACGCGGGCGTTCTTGTCGCCCGTCGCGACGACGAAGATCGAGCGTCCGCCCATGCTCTCGAGCGGCTTGCAGACGATGCGGCCATGCTCCGCGAGGAAGTCCTGCATCGCCTCCATGTCGCGCGTGATCAGGGTCGGCGCGCAGCAGTCGGGGAACCAGGCCGTGTAGACCTTCTCGTTCATGTCCCGGAGTCCCTGCGGCCGGTTCACGACCAGCACGCCCTCGGCCTCGGCGCGCTCGAGCAGGTAGGTCGTATAGATGTACTCGGTGTCGAAGGGCGGGTCCTTGCGCATCAGCACCGCGCCGATGCCGGCGAGCGGCCGCACCACGGGCGCGCCGGTGCGGTGCCAGCCCTTGCCATTGCCCGGGCCCACGACCTCGATCGGCGTCAGGCGCGCGATCGCGTGGCCGTCGCGCACCGACAGGTCGGCCTGGGTGAAGTACCAGGTGTCACAGCCGCGCCGGCCAGCGGCCGCGAGCATCGCGATCGTCGAGTCCTTGGCCGGCTTGATCGCATCGAGCGGGTCCATGAGCACGGCGAGGCTCGGGCGGGCGGGCATCAGACGGTCTCCGGCCGATTGGCGGGAATGTGACGCGGATACTGCACGTCAGGGGGGCTTGTCATAGTACACCTATCATTGGTTCCGACCGCCTCGCGGGCCGGGGTTCCGGCGTGGCAGGGGGTGGACCGATATGTTAAAAGGAGGCCGCTCCGGCGTCGAAACCGAGGGCGCCTCCTGCGGCATCGAACGCGCCCGGCCGGAGCAGCGCCGGGGCCGGAGGTACCCGATGGAGCATGCAGCGGCTGTCAGCGACGGGCACCGCCTGAACGGGCTGAAGGTGCTCGTCATCGACGACAGCAAGACCATTCGCCGGACGGCGGAGTCGCTGCTGGCCAAGGAGGGCTGCGAGGTCTTCACGGCGGTGGACGGCTTCGACGCGCTGTCGAAGATCGCCGACCACCAGCCCGACATCGTGTTCGTGGACATCATGATGCCGCGGCTCGACGGCTACCAGACCTGCTCGCTGATCAAGCACAACAAGGTGTTCCGCTCCATCCCCGTGATCATGCTGTCCTCGAAGGACGGCCTGTTCGACCGCGCGCGCGGGCGGATCGTCGGCTCCGAGCATTATCTGACCAAGCCCTTCACGCGCGACGAACTGCTGTCCGCGATCGAACGGCACGTCAACCGCGAATGACCGGGCGGATGGAGGCAGGGCCATGGCGCTCATTCTGATCGTGGACGACTCGCCGACCGAGGTGTTCCAGATGCGGCGCATGCTCGAGAACCACGGCTTCGAGACCGAGTCCGCGGCCGACGGCGCCGAGGGCATCCGCAAGGCGCGCGAGATCCGGCCAGACCTGATCCTGATGGACATCGTGATGCCGGGCGTGGACGGCTTCCGCGCGACGCGCACGCTCGCCAACGACCCGGCAACGCGCGCGATCCCCGTGATCATGGTGTCGAGCAAGAGCCAGGAGACCGACCGCATCTGGGGCATGCGCCAGGGCGCGGTGGACTACCTGGTCAAGCCGGTGAATCCGGCGCAACTCGTGGAGAAGGCGCAGGCTGCGCTCCTCGCGGGCTGACCGGATGCAGCCTGAGCCGACCCTGAGGGCCCTGCGCGACCGGCCGTTCGAGTTGTTGCTGGCGCTGGAACGGCGGGCGCGCGACGCCGCGGCCGGGGCGCGCGACGGCGCGGCGGCGCAGGAGTGGATCGGGGTGGCGTTCCGCATGGGTGGCGAGACCTTCCTGGTGGAACGCGAAGAGGCGCGGGAGGTGATGGGCATCCCGGCGCCGATCACGCGGGTGCCGGGCGCGCGCTCCTGGATCATGGGCCTCGCCAACGTGCGCGGCCAGCTGCTGCCGGTGATCGACCTGAAGCAGTACTTCGGCAGCGGCGAGACGGTGCCCGGCCGCAACACGCGCGTGATCGTCGTCAATCACCGCGAGATCCCGGCCGGCCTGGTGGTGGACGAGGTGCTGGGATTCCGCCGCTTCGCGGAGCGCGAGTTCAACGCCGAGTCGCCGCCGACGCTGATCCGGTGCGAACATTACCTCGCCGGGTCGTTCCGGCGCGGGAGCGAGGCCTGGCCGGTGCTGTCGCTGCGGTCGCTGGTCGAGAGCCCGGCGTTCCTGCAGGGATCGGCCTGAATCGCCGGCGGGTGAAGGGGCAACAAGATGGTCAACCTGCCTGAAAGGCATGCGGCGGCGAAGTGGATGCCGGTGATGCTCATCACCGGGCTCACGGCCGCGCTCGCCGCGGCGATCCTGATCCTGCTCGCCGGCCGCGCGCAGCAGCACGAGAGCGGATACCGCGCGCACCTGTCGCGGCTCACGGTGCTGGCGGGCGCCATGCCGGCGCAGGCCGCCGACGCCGGTCGCGGCGACAAGACCGGATTCGAGAAGCTTGCCGCGTCGCGCGCCGAGCTCGAGCGCGTGATCGCCGAGATCGAATCCGGGCGCGGCGCCTTCGACGCGCTCTCCTCGCCGTCGGCGCGGAGGCTCGGCGGCGAGACCGGCTGGACGGCGGTGCTCGAGACCTCCGCCCAGGTGCTCGCGGCCCGCACCGCGGGCGACGAGCTCCCGTCCTGGGCGGAGGAGTCGCGCGCCGCGCTCGGGCGCGTGCTCGCCGCGACCGGGGATGCCGTGTCCGCGCCGGGCGGCGCGGCGGCGCTGCGCGCGCTGCCGCGATTCGAAACCGCCGCGCAGCGCGCGGCCGACGATCTCACGCAGCTCGCCGCTGGCGCCGCCGATCCGGTGGCGTCGGCACAGCGGATCTCCGAGAGCACGGCGCAGCTCGCGCAGTTCCTCGCGGGCCTCGCCGGCGAGGACGGCTCGGCGGGCGTGCCGGCGGTCAGCGGCCAGGCGGCGGGCAGGCTGCCGGCGCTGCGGGAATCGTTCGCGCAGTACGAGGAGCGCGTGCAAGGCGCGCTCGCGCGCACCGGCGCGCTCGCGACCGCGCAGCGCGCCGCCACCGACCTCGCCGCGGCGGCGGCGAGGATCGCGACCGGACTCGAGGCGGAGGCCGGCCGGCAGGTCGCGGCCGGGCACTTCGCCGGCACCGGCCCGGCACTCGCTGCCGTGCTGGTGTCCGTGCTCGCCTTCGCGGGCGCGCTGTTCGCCTGGATCTCGGCCTCCAGCCTGCGCCGCGCGGCCGAGATCGAGACCGAGCGCAACCGGCGCAACCAGGACGCGATCCTGCGCCTGCTGGACGAGATGTCCTCGCTCGCGGACGGCGACCTGACCGTGCAGGCGACGGTGACCGACGACATCACCGGCGCGATCGCCGACTCCATCAACTACGCGATCGAGGCGTTGCGCGAGCTGGTGGCCACCATCAACGAGACGGCCGTGCACCTCGACGCCGCGGCGCGCCAGACCCAGGCCGCGGCGGGGCATCTCGCCAAGGCGAGCGTGGCGCAGTCGCGGCAGGTGGCGGCGGCGACGGACGCCGTGAGCGCCATGGCCACCTCCATCGAGGAGGTATCCGGCAACGCCGAGCGCTCGGCCGACGTGGCGCGCCACGCGGTGGACGTCGCGCACAAGGGCGGCGACGCGGTGCGCCGCACGATCGACGGCATGAACGCGATCCGCGAGAACATCCAGGACACGTCGAAGCGTATCAAGCGCCTCGGCGAGAGCTCGCAGGAGATCGGCAACATCGTCGAGCTCATCAACGACATCGCCGAGCAGACCAACATCCTCGCGCTGAACGCCTCCATCCAGGCGTCCATGGCCGGCGAGTCGGGCCGCGGCTTCGCGGTGGTCGCCGACGAGGTGCAGCGCCTCGCGGAGCGCGCCGGTCATGCCACGCGCCAGATCGAGGTGCTGGTGCGCACGATCCAGACCGACACCAACGAGGCGGTCGTGTCCATGGAGCGCACCACGACCGACGTCGTGGGCGGCGCGCTGCTCGCGGAGAACGCGGGCGCGGCGCTCGGCGAGATCGAGGACGTCTCGAACCAGATCGCACAGCTGGTGCAGAACATCTCGGCGAGCGCGCGCCAGCAGGCGGCCACCTCCGCGCACATTTCGCGCACCATGCAGGTGCTGCGCGAGATCAGCCAGCAGACCGCCGACAACACGAGCGCCACCTCGACCGCAATCGGCCGGCTCGCGGAGATGTCGGCGCAGCTGCGCAAGTCCGCGGCGGGCTTCCGCCTGCCGCAGCAGCTGCCGCCGCCGGCCAGGAAGGCGCGCCAGGCGCCGGTGGCGCCGGGACCGGGTGACGCCGAGGCGCGCCGCGCGGCGGGCGCCGCGGGCTGAACGGGCGTGGCCGACTATCCCTCGGTCAACGAGCAGGCGCTGCACCTCGTCGCGCGCGAGCTCGCGGCGACGCTCAACGAGGTGCGCATCGCGCTCGAGGCTGCCGCCGAGACGCCGGCCGACAAGGCCCCCGTCGCCAAGACCGCCGAGCTGATGCACGGCGCGCGCGGCGTGCTGCGCGTCGTCGAGGTGTACGGCGCGGCGCTGCTCGCGGAGGAGATGGAGCAGAGCGCGCGCTGGATCGCGGCCAATGACACCGATGCCCGCCAGTTCGCGGACGGGCTCGACGCGCTCATGCGTGCGAGCGTGCAGCTTCCCACCTACCTCGAGCGCGTGCTGGGCGGCGGGCGCGACCTCGCGCTCGTGCTGCTGCCGCTGCTGAACGACCTGCGCGCCGTCCGCGGCGCGCCACTCCTGTCCGAGGGCACCCTGCTGTCGCTCAACCTGAGCTCGGAGCGCGCGCCACCGGCTTCCCTGCCGCCGGCGGAGCAGAGGGTCACAGTCGCGCAATGGGCGCGGCGCCTGCGGCCGAAATTCCAGGCCGGGCTGCTGGCGCTGATCCGGGGCGAGGGCCCGGACCAGGGGCTCGTGGCGCTCGCCGAGGTCGCGAACCGGATGGAGGCCGTCGCGACCACGGTCGCCGTGTACCAGCTGTGGTGGGTCGCGGGCGCGCTGCTCGACGCGCTCGCGGCGGGCGGCCTGCAGCCGAGCGTCACGGTCAAGCGCCTGCTCGGCCACGCCGACCGCGAACTGCGGCGGCTCTATGCGCAGGGCGAGGAGGCCTACGCGGCGACGCCGCCGATCGAGCTGCTGAACAACCTGCTGTTCTACGTCGCGCGCGCCGAACCGGGGGGCGAGCGCATCCAGGCGGTGCGCGCCTCGTTCCGCCTGGACGAGCTGCTGCCAATCGACGAGTCGGTCGAGCAGGAGCGCGAGTCGCTCTCCGCGCCGTCGGTGCGCCTCATGCGCACGGTCGCCGCCGCAATCAAGGAAGACCTCGGCCGCGTCAAGGACGCGCTCGACCTCTACACGCGCAAGGGCGGGCCGCCGGAGGAGCTCACGCCGCAAGTGGACCTGCTGAAGAAAATCGGCGACACGCTCGCCGTGCTCGGCCTCGGCTCGGTGCGGGAACAGGTGCAGGGCGAGCTCGCGCGGCTCGCCGACATCATCGCGCGGCGCGTGCCGGCGGACCAGAATGTGCTGATCGGGATCGCGGCGACGCTGATCTCCGTCGAGGACGGCCTCGACGACGCGCTGGTGCGCCTGATCATGCCGCCCGGCGCGCCGGCGCCCGACGCCGAGACGGACCCGGATTTCCGCCAGGTCACCGAGACGGTGCTGCGCGAGTGCATCGTGAACCTGGCCCGCATCAAGGAGCTGCTCGGGCAGTCGCTCGACCCGACGGCCGACCGCGCGGGGCTTGACGCGGCGCCCACGCTCGCGCGCGGGATCACGGCCGGGCTGCTGCTGCTCGGCCGCAACCGCGCGATGGAGGTCATGCGCCGGATCGCCGAACACATCGCGGCGCTGCTCGGCCCTGGCAGCCTGTCGCGCAACGACGAGTACGTCGACCGCCTGGCGGACGCGATCGTCGGTATCGAGTACTACATGGAGACGCTGCAGGCCGGCCGCGGCGACCCGTGGTACATGCTGGACAATGCCGAGCGCTGCCTCGTGGTGCTCGACCAGGCGCGCGGTGCCGCCGGCGCCGTGGCGCCGGCCGCCGCCCCGCCCGCGCGCCCCGCGCCGGCCCCGCCGCCGCAAGCCCCGCCCGCGCCGCCGCCCG
>Ga0114938_1001042_pt1 | contig 19813 bp, 15 predicted proteins | sample AshMeaBigSpring_FD_88675 | JGI IMG/M metagenome (GOLD analysis project Ga0114938, IMG submission 88675) | Groundwater microbial communities from Big Spring, Nevada to study Microbial Dark Matter (Phase II) - Ash Meadows Big Spring | ecosystem: Environmental > Aquatic > Deep subsurface >...
CACCACGCGGGGGTCGAGGTCGGCCGGCAGGGCGAGCAGGTCGCTCAGCCGGCCCGGCTCGGCACCGGTACCGGCCAGCTGCTGTGGGGTGGGGCGGACATCGAGCGAGGTGACGTCGTAGCGCAGGTCCTGGGTCGTGCTGTCGGTGGAGACCACGTCCAGCGTCGGTGCGTCGTAGCGCCAGTCGCCCGACTCGGTCTGCACCTGCTGGGCCGGGTAGGGCAGCGGGAGCCAGGGGGACTGCAGCGCGCTGCTGACCTCCACCTGGTACCCGACGGTCTCCCGGTCGACGTCGGGCAGGAGCCCGGGCGGGACCGGCAGGCCCTCGCTCACCCGTTGCGACTCGGGTACCGGCCGGTCGGAGGTGCGCCACAGGGTGCCGTCGTAGACGTCGAGGGTGACCTGCTTGAGGTAGTCGGGGCGTTCGCCGGTCGTGGTCAGTCGCAGCACCTCGACGTTCTCCGGCTGGACGAGGTCGCGCTTGAGGTCGACGATCGGGTTCTCGGTGCGGATCGTGTCGCCCCCGCCCGACCCGCCGCCGCCGCCGAAGGTGCCACCCAGCAGCGCCCACCCCGTCTGCGGCAGCAGGGTCGATCCGGCGACGGCGATCGCCACCGCGGCCAGCGCGAGCGGCCAGCCCACGGCGGCGAGGCTGCCGGCCCGGGTCCCGGCCGACGCCGTGCTGCTGGTGGACGCTCCGAGAGGACGCCCCCAGGCGCCGGCCCGCTCGCGGCCGTCCACCACCAGCAGCAGCAGGAACCCGAGTGCGGCGGCGACGAACGCCCAGGCTGACGGCCCCTGCGGGTCGCTGGCCATGGCCACGCCATGGACCAGGGCCAAGGGCACTCCCGCCCACAACGCCTGGCGGGCGGTGACGGCCAGGGCGTCCACCGCCCACGCGGTGAGGCCGACTCCGCCGACGACGAGCAGCAGGATGCCGCTGTCGAGGGGCACCGGTGCGGAGAAGGTGGCCACGGTGTCGGCGCCGAGCTGGGCGGTGTCAGCGAGCGCATCGGCCCAGGCCCGCGACGGCAGCCAGCCGAGCCGGGCTTCTGCGGGGGCGACCAGGTGACCGACCCAGAGCACCACCGCGAGCCCCTGGGCGGCCACCACCGACCAGGCGGGCGCCCGCAGCCAGCGCAGGCCGACCCCGACGCCGAGCACGAGCGCGACCGCGACGAGGGCCGGGCGGGCCCACCCCGTCCCGTCAACGAGGGGCTGCAGGCCCAGGCTGGCCAGCACGGTGGCGGCCGCGGCGGCCAGCGCCAGGCGCAGCGACCCGGTCATCGGCCGACCCCGGCGGGGTCGAGGGCCGCCATCGTCGGGGCCCGTAGCACCGAGGCGTCCCCGAGGGAGGTCCAGGCGGCGACCAGGTCGTCCAGCGACGGATCGCCCGTGGGTGATACGCCGGCCACGTGCCAGCCGGCCCGGCGCAGGGTGGCGGCGGCGGCGGCCACCGGCAGGGTCCGCGCGCCGGCAGGTCCGGGTCCCCAGGCGTCGGCGTCGACGAGCAGGGCCAGTGCCGCGGAGGTGTCGTGGCGCAGCCGGGCGATCCCGGCCGCCTCGTCGGCGGTCAGCCGTCCGAGCACGGCCACCAGCAGCCGGCTGCTCGTACCGGCGCCGTGCAGCAGGGCGCGGATGCGACCGATCGAGGCGTCGTCGGACGACGACACGACGGCCAGGGCCTCCAGCAGCGTCCCTTCCGCCGTGCCGGGCCCCTCGCCCTGGTCGTGCCAGGCCGTGCTCGCCGAGCCGCCCTCGTCGGTGACCAGCCGTACGGCGTAGCCCCGTCCCAGCAGGTGCGCGCCCACGGACGCCGCGGCGGCCACCGACCACTCGAGCGAGGAGGAGGCGGGCGAGGGCCGCTCCCCGGCGCGCCGGCCGTGCGCGGCTGAGCGGGTGTCGAGCACGAGGGTGGCCCGGCTCTGCCAGGGCTGCTCCTCCCGGCGCACCATCAGCTCGCCGTGGCGCGCGGTGGCCCGCCAGTGCACCCGGCGCCGGTCGTCGCCGCGCTGGTAGGGGCGCACCGTGGCGTCCTCCTCGCCGGCCGCTGCCACCGAGCGGGGACGGGACTCCCCGCTGCCGCTCCACTCGCCGGGGATGCGGATCGCCGGCAGTGCCCGCACCGTCGGGGTGACCACCACGGTGGTGGCCTCGGCCAGCTGGCGCGAGCCCCGGACCAGGCCGAACGGGTCCTCGACGAGCACCGTGAGCGGGCCGACGGTCATCAGCCCGCGGTGCCGCGGCCGCAGCCGGTAGGTCACCTGGCGCGACCACCGGGGCCCGCCGCGGTCGATGACGAAGCGGGGAGGACGCGCGCCCGCCCCCGGCACGGTGTCCTCCAGCCGCAGCATGCCGGCGGGAACGAACGTGCTCGAGCCCAGACCGAGGGTGACCGTCGTCTCCTCGTCGACCGGGACGCGCGCCGGGTCGACGGCCCGGGATGCGACCAGGCCGAGCCGGGTCCGGGTGACCAGCAGCAGGCTCAGCAGCGGCAGCGCGAGCAGCAGCAGGCCCACCCGCTGCCAGCCGTCGCCTCCGCCCAGCAGCCCGGCGAGCAGCGCCAGCGCACCGCCGCCGGCGAAGACCCAGCCCCGGCGGGTGAGGCCGCGGGCCCGGGTGCGGCCCGTGGGCGCGGCCACGCGCTACCGCCGCGGCCGGGGCTCGGGGCCGGGGACGGGGAGGGCGGCCACGAGGTCGGCCACCACCTGAGCAGGGGTGCGCCGGGCGATCTGGGCCTCGGCGGTGAGCAGCAGCCGGTGGCCGAGCACGGCGCCGGCCAGGGCCTGCACGTCGTCGGGCACCACGTAGTCACGGCCCTCGAGGGCGGCCCGGGCGCGCGCCGCCCGGACCAGGTGGATGGTGGCCCGTGGCGATGCGCCCAGCCGCAGGTCGGGGGAGCGACGGGTGGCGCCGACCAGGTCGACCACGTAGCGCTTCACCGACGCCGCCACGTGCACCCGGCGCACCCCGTGGATGAACGCCGACACCTCGGCAGCGTCGGTGACCGGCTGCTGCAGCGCCAGGCTCGACTCGCCGGCCTGGGTGTCGATCATCGCCACCTCGTCGTCCACCCCCGGGTAGCCGATGGCCAGCTGCACCATGAACCGGTCCCGCTGAGCCTCGGGCAGCGGGTAGGTGCCCTCCATCTCCACCGGGTTCTGGGTCGCCACCACCATGAAGGGGGTACCGAGGGAGTAGGTCGCGCCGTCGACGCTGACCTGACCCTCCTCCATCGCCTCGAGCATCGCCGACTGTGTCTTGGGGGACGCGCGGTTGATCTCGTCCCCGAGCACGATGGTCGCGAAGATCCCGCCGGGGCGGAACTCGAACTCCCGGGTCTGCTGGTTGAACACGCTCACGCCGGTGACGTCGCTGGGCATCAGGTCGGGCGTGAACTGGATGCGCCGCATCGTCGCGTCGATCGATCGAGCCAGCGACTTGGCCAGCATCGTCTTGCCGACCCCGGGCACGTCCTCGACGAGCAGGTGGCCGCCGGCGAGCAGCACCGTCACGGCGAGTCGGATGACCTCGGGCTTGCCCTCGATCACGGTGGCCACGGACGCGCACATGCGCGCGGCGCCCTCGGCCACGGCCTCGACCGCGAGCGGGGCCATCACCTCCACGTCGCCGGGCTCGTGCACGCCCGCGTCGGTCGTGGTGCTCATGCCGTCCGGCCCTCCCGTCGCTGCCGTCACGAAGTCTGGCAAAGCCGCGCGTATTCCTCGACCCCACGACCCGGTCCGGCGACGCGCCCCAGCCTGCGGGAGCGGGGACCGAGGGCGACATGTGGCCAGATGTGGACGCGAGTGGGGCGTAGTGGACTATGGTGGGGGACAGTGGGGTACACGGGGGCGTCAGGGACCGCCGGAACTCCCACCCGGGCCGAGGAGGTGAGCGCCGGTGTTCCTGGGCACCCACTCGCCTCGTCTGGACGACAAGGGACGGCTCGCCCTGCCTGCCAAGTACCGCGCCGACCTCGCCGAGGGCGTCGTGGTGACGAAGGGGCAGGAGGCGTGCGTGTACGTCTTCACCCGCCAGGACTTCGCCGAGCGCGCCCAGGCGCTGCGCACCGCGCCCCTGTCGAGCAAGTCGGTGCGCACGTTCTCGCGCATGTATGGCGCGGAGGCGCACGACGACGTGCCCGACAAGCAGGGCCGGGTCACCATCCCCGCCCAGCTGCGCGAGTGGGCCGGCCTGGACCGCGACGTGCTGGTCGTGGGCGCCATCTCCCGGCTGGAGATCTGGAACCCCCAGCAGTGGGCCGACTTCCTGCGCGAGCAGGGTCCGGCCTTCTCCGACCACGACGAGGAGGTGGTGCGCGAGCTGTTCTGACCGGCGCGGGCCTCACGGTCCCGCGAGTGACGAGGTCTCCGGCCCGCCCGGATCGTCTGACGCACCTTCCCCGGCGGCAGAAGGGCGGTCGGGCAGGGGACCTGGTCACTCGAGGCTCCACCCGCTCCCCGCTCCTCCCCCCGTAGTCCGACCGACCGGCCGACCCACCCGCACACCGCCCGCCCGCCCGAGCTCCGCAGAGGAGGACCCCGCCGATGCCGCAGCCTCGCCACACCCCGGTGATGGTCGGCCGGGTCGTGCAGCTGCTCGGGCCGGCGCTGACCGAACCGGGCGCAGTGCTCGTCGACGGCACCCTCGGCCTGGGCGGGCATGCCGCTGCGCTGCTCGAGGCCGCCCCGCAGGCCCTGCTCGTCGGCATCGACCGGGACCCCGAGGCGCTGGCACTGGCCGCCGATCGGCTGGCCCGCTACGCCGGCCGGGTCCGGCTCGTGCAGGCCGTGCACGACCAGGTTCCGGCGGTGCTCGCCTCGCTGGGGCTACCTGCGGTGCAGGGCGTGCTGCTCGACCTCGGCGTGTCGTCGATGCAGCTGGACGAGGCCCGCCGCGGCTTCGCCTACTCCGTCGACGCGCCGCTGGACATGCGCATGGACCCCACCTCTGGCCCGACGGCCGCGGACGTGCTCAACGAGTACCCGGCTCGCGAGCTGGCCCGGGTGCTGCGCGAGTACGGCGAGGAGCGCTACGCCCGGCGCATCGCGCAGGCGATCGTGGCCGAGCGCAGCCGCGAGCCGTTCAGCACGAGCAGCCGGCTGGTCGCCCTGGTGCGCGACCAGGTGCCGGCACCCAGCCGGCGCACCGGTGGCCACCCGGCCAAGCGCACCTTCCAGGCGCTGCGCATCGAGGTCAACGGCGAGCTGCGCACGTTGGCCGCCGCCCTGCCCGCCGCACTGGACGCGCTGGCCGTGGCCGGACGGATGGTCGTGCTGGCCTACCACTCGCTGGAGGACCGCCTGGTGAAGCACGCGCTCGCGGCTGGGGCCCGCAGCACCACGCCACCGGACCTGCCGGTGGAGCTGCCCGGCCACGGCCCGGTGCTGCGGCTGCTCACCCGCGGGGCCGAGCGGTGCGACGACGAGGAGCTGGCGACCAACCCGCGGGCCGCCTCGGCCCGGCTGCGGGCGGCCGAGCGGGTACGAGCCGGAGCCGTGCCGAGGGCGGCAGCGTGAGCGCGCACGCTCTGGCCAGCGCCTCGGCCCGCTTCGTGCGCCAGCCGCTGCGGGCGGGCTCGCTGCGCCTGGTCCCCACGCCCGGCCGGCGCGCGCCGCGGGCCGCCTTCGTGGGTGTCGTGCTGAGCGTGCTGGCGGTCGGGCTGGTGGGGCTGCTGCTGCTGACCACGCAGATGCAGCAGCGCGCGTTCGCCCTCTTCGACCTGCAGTCCGAGATCGGTGCCCTGCGCGAGCAGCGCCAGAGCCTGCAGGCCGAGCTCGCCCAGCTCGAGGCGCCGGCGTCGCTGGCCGAGTCGGCGCGGCTGCTGGGCATGGTGCCCAACCAGAGCCCCGCCTTCCTCGACCTGGACTCCGGGACCGTGCGCGGCGAGCTCGTGCCCGCCCCCGCCCAGGTCGGAGCCGTCCGGTGACACCGGCGGGACCGCCCGGCGGCAGGGGAACCCCCGGGCGGGCTGCCTCCTCGCGCGGCACGACCGGTGCCCGCCGTCCCGCGACGGGCGGGTCGTCCACGCCCCGCCGGTCGGCAGCCCCAGCCGGCACCGGCACCGCCCGCGGCGCCGCCCGCGCCACCCGGTCGGCCCGCCCGGCCGGACCGTCCACCGGCACCGCCCGGCGCACGGCAGACCCGTCGACCCGTCCTGCCGCCCGCGCCCGGACTCGTCCCTCGCCGACCCACCCGGTCCCGCGCCGGCGACGGCGCCTGAGCCTGCCCACGCTGCGGCTGGCGCCGGGCCGTCGCCGGCTCACGGTCGCCTTCGCCCTGGTCGCAGCCGTCCTGTCGTTGTACGCCGTGCGGCTGGTGCAGCTGCAGGGCCTGTCAGGGTCGGCGTACGCGGCCGAGGCGACCAGCGCCCGCACCATCGAGGTGAGCCTGCCCTCGGTGCGCGGCTCGATCCTGGACACCAACGGGGTGCCGCTGGCCACCACCGTCGACGCGGTCAACGTGGTGGTCGACCAGACGCAGATCGAGAACCCGGCTGCGGCCGCCCTCGAGCTTGCCGGGCCGCTGCAGGCCGACCCGGCCGCGCTGCAGCAGCAGCTGACCGGGGTCGACGCCTACGAACGCATCGCCAAGGCCGTCGACGCCCCGGTGTGGGCGCAGATCCGGGCGTTGGGCATCGACGGGATCTCCTCGGAGCCGGCGGCCGAGCGGGCCTACCCGTCCGGTTCGGTGGCCGGCAACGTGCTGGGCATCGTCGGGCAGGCCGACCCGACGGACGAGACGACCGTGGGCGGCGCGGCCGGCATCGAGCTGGCCTACGACCAGGTGCTCGCCGGCACCCCCGGCTCGCTGCGCTACGAGCGCGACAGCGCCGGCCGGATGATCCCGCTCGCCGAGCAGCAGCGGGTCGAGGCCGTGCCCGGTCGCGACGTCAAGCTCACCATCGACCGCGACATCCAGTGGTACGCCGAGCAGGCGCTCGCCGCGAAGGTGGCCGAGTCGGGCTCGCAGTGGGGCCAGGCGGTGGTGATGGACCCACGCACCGGGGCGGTGCTCGCGATGGCCTCCGCGCCGGTGGTCGACCCCACCAACAGCGACGCGCGCCCCGAACCGGACCTGTGGAACCTGGCCCTCGAGGAGTCCTACGAGCCCGGGTCCGTGCAGAAGGTGCTCACCATGGCCGCCCTGGTCGACGCCGGCGCGGCCCGGCCCGACGAGGTCTTCACCGTGCCCGACGAGATCCAGCGGGCCGACCGGGTCATCGGCGACCACACCGGCCACCCCACCTGGCGGATCACCCTGTCGGGCATCCTCGCCCAGTCCAGCAACGTCGGCACCCTGCTGGCAGCGGAGCGGCTGGACAAGCAGACCATGCGCGACTACCTGGTGAAGTTCGGCCTCGGCCGGCCGATCGGCCTCGGCCTGGGCGATGCGGAGCCGGCCGGCGTCCTCCCCGGGGAGTGGAGCGACCTGCAGCGCGACACCATCTCGTTCGGGCAGGGGGTGTCGACCACCGCGTTGCACCTCGCCGCGGCGTACTCAGCCATCGCCAACGGCGGCGTGCGCGAGCAGCCGTACGTCGTGCAGAGCGTGGTGGACGCCGACGGCACCGAGCGCCCGGTGACCCGCGACGAGCCGGTGCGGGTGGTGAGCGAGCAGACCGCGGCCGAGGTCACCCGCATGATGGAAGCGGTGATGGGGCCGGAGGGCACCGGCAAGAACGTCACCGTGGACGGCTACCGCCTTGCGGGCAAGACCGGGACGGCCGAGCGGGTGGACCCCGCGTGCTCGTGCTATCGGGGCTACACCGCGACCTTCGCCGGGTTCGCGCCGGCCGACGACCCGGCGCTGGTCGTGGTGGTGTCGCTGCAGAACCCGGTCAACGGGCGCTACGGCGGCCAGCTCGGCGGGCCGGTCTTCTCCGACATCATGTCGTTCGCGCTGCCCCGGCTGGGCATCCCGCCGTCGGGCGACCCGGCACCCGCCGTCCGGGTCTTCGCCGACGACCGCCAGTAGCCTCGGCTCTCGATGCCCTCCCGCCCGGTCGCACCCGCGTCGCCGGCCATCCGGCCGCGACGGGTGACGCCGCACCCGCTCGCCGGGCTGGCCGACCACCTGGGCGTCCCGGCCCCGGTCGGGGCCGAGCGGGTGGTCGTCACGGGCATCACCCACGCGTCCGCCCAGGTGCGCCCGGGCGACGTCTACGCCGGGCTGCTGGGCCAGCGCACGCACGGCGCCCGGTTCGTCCCCGACGCGGCCAGCCGGGGTGCACTGGCCCTGCTCACCGACGCCGAGGGGGCCACCCTGGCCGCGCCGACGGGGCTACCCGCGCTCGTGGTCGCCGACCCGCGCGAGGTGCTCGGTGACGCCGCCGCCTGGGTGTACGACTTCCCCGCCCGCCGGCTGCGCAGCTACGGCGTCACCGGCACCAACGGCAAGACCACGGTGACCTCGCTGCTGCACGCCGTGCTCAGCACCGTGGTCGGGCCCGCAGGCCTGGTCGGCACCATCGAGACACGCATCGGCGAACGGGTCGTACCGAGCGTGCGCACCACCCCGGAGGCGTCCGACCTGCAGGCCCTGCTCGCCGTGATGGTGCAGGACGGCGTGCACGGCGTCGCCCTCGAGGTGTCCAGCCACGCCCTGGCGCTGGGACGGGTCGGCGGTCTGGTCCTCGACGTCGCCGGCTTCACCCAGCTCACCCAGGACCACCTCGACTTCCACGGCACGATGGAGGCGTACTTCGAGGCCAAGGCGTCCCTGTTCACCCCCGCCCACAGCCGCCGCGGCGTGGTCGTCGTGGACGACCACTGGGGCCGGCGCCTCGCGGTGCGGGCGAGCGTGCCGATGACCACCGTCGCGGTGCGCCCGGACGAGCCCGAGCACGCGCTCGTGCGGGCCGCCGACTGGCGGGTGGAGCGGATCAGCCCGGCCGGCGCCGGGCACCTGGCCACCGTGACCGGGCCTGCCGGCCGCCGCTACCAGGTGCCGGCGACGATCCCCGGGCTGGTCAACGTCTCCAACGCGGTGCTCACCCTGGCGATGGCGGTGGCCGGCGGACTGGACGGCGACGCGGTGGTCGCGGCCCTGGCCGACGCGCCCCCCGTTGCCGGGCGGATGGAGGTCGTCAGTGCCGACCCGCTCGTCGTGGTCGACTACGCCCACACCCCCGACGCGGTCACCGCCGCGCTGCAGACCCTGCGCGCCGGCGGCCGGGAGCCGCTGGTCGTGGTGCTCGGGGCCGGCGGCGACCGGGACGCCGGCAAGCGCGGGCCGATGGGACGGGCGGCCGCCGACGGCGCCGACCTGGTGGTCGTCACCGACGACAACCCCCGATCGGAGGACCCGGCGGCCATCCGGGCTGCCGTGCGGGCCGGGGCGCAGGCGGTCGACCCGGCCCGGGTGGTCGAGGTGGGGGACCGGGCCCGGGCCATCGCGCTGGCGCTGCGCGAAGGGCGCACAGGCACGGTGCTGGTGGCCGGCAAGGGTCACGAGCAGGGGCAGGAGGTCGCCGGGGTGGTGCACCCCTTCGACGACCGCGCGGTCGTGCGCGCGCTCCTGCGGGACGGAGGAGCCAGGTGATCCCGCTGACCCTCGCCGAGGTGGCCGCCGCCACCCGCGGACGTCTCGCGTCCGGTGCCGAACCCGACACGGTGGTGGTCGGACCGGTCGTTGCCGACTCCCGCGAGGTGCAGGCCGGTTCGCTGTTCGTCGCGATCCCCGGCGCCCGGGTGGACGGCGCTCGATTCGCCGAGGACGCCCACCGGGCCGGGGCGGTCGCGGTCCTGACCGCGCAGCAGGTGGACGTGCCGTGCGTCGTGGTCGACGACGCGATGCATGCGCTGGGTCGGCTGGCCCACGAGGTCGTCCAGCGGCTGGACCCCACGGTCGTCGCGGTCACCGGGTCGTCGGGCAAGACCACGACCAAGGACCTGCTCGCGAGCGTGCTCGCCCACCTGGGCCCGGTGGTCGCCCCGCCCCGCTCGTACAACACCGAGGTGGGGCTGCCGCTGACCGCGCTGCAGTGCGACGCCGGCACGGCCACCCTGGTGCTGGAGATGGGTGCCCGCGGCGTCGGGCACATCGCCTACCTGTGCAGCATCGCCCCGCCCGACGTCAGCATCGTGCTCATGGTCGGGTCGGCCCACCTCGGGGAGTTCGGCAGCCGCGAGGCCATCGCCAGCGCGAAGGGCGAGATCGTGGCCGCGCTGCGGCCCGACGGGCTCGCCGTGCTCAACGCCGACGACCCGCTGGTGGCGGCCATGGCCGGCCGGACGGCGGCGCCGGTGCGCCGCTTCGGCGAGTCCGGCCAGGCCGACGTGCGGGCCACCGAGGTGCTGCTCGACCAGGACGGGCGCGCGTCGTTCCTGCTGCAGGACCAGACCGGGGCGGCTCGGGTCAGCCTGCGCCTCGTGGGCGCCCACCAGGTGACCAACGCCCTGGCCGTCGCCACCGTCGCTCGCCACCTGGGCCTGCCGCTGCCCGACGTCGCCGCCGCGCTGAGCGAGGCGGAGCCGGCCTCGCGCTGGCGGATGGAGGTGACCGAGCGGGCCGACGGAGTCACCGTCGTCAACGATGCCTACAACGCCAACCCCGAGTCGGTGCGGGCCGCCCTCAAGACACTGGTCGGCATCGCCGGCCCACGTCGCTCCTGGGCCGTGCTGGGGGAGATGAAGGAGCTCGGCGAGGCCTCGCTGAGCGAGCACGACGCGGTCGGTCGGCTGGCCGTCCGGCTCGACGTCGACCGGCTGGTCGCCGTCGGCGAGGGGGCCCGCGCGGTGCACCTCGGCGCCGCCCACGAGGGCTCGTGGGGCCGGGAGTCGATGTGGGTGCCCGACGTCGCGGCGGCCGTGGCACTGCTGCGGGCCGAGCTCGAACCCGGCGACGTCGTGCTGGTCAAGGGCTCGCGTGCCGTCGGCCTGGAGGCGGTGGCCGACGCGCTTCTCGGTGGGGCCGACGCGTGATCGGGCTCATCGTCTCGGCGATCACCGCCTTCGTCGTCACGCTCTTCGGCACCCGGCTGGCCATCAGGCTGCTGGTCCACCGCGGCTACGGCCAGCTCATCCGCGACGACGGACCCACCACCCACCATGTCAAGCGCGGCACGCCCACCATGGGTGGCACAGTGATCGTCGTCGCGGTCGTGCTCGGGTACCTCGCCGCCCACGTGGCACTGGGCACCCCGCCGACCGCCACCGGGCTGCTCGTGCTGTTCCTGATGGCGGGCATGGGCCTGGTCGGGTTCATCGACGACTTCATCAAGATCTCCCGCCAGCGCAGCCTCGGCCTGCGCAGCGGGCCGAAGTTCGCCGGGCAGGCCGGGGTCGCGGTGGCCTTCGCGCTGCTGGCGCTCCAGTTCCCCAACGAGCGTGGGGTCACCCCGGCGTCCCAGGCGATCTCGTTCATCCGCGACACGCCGGTGGTGCTGCCGCTCGGGGTGTTCCTGGTCTGGGCGCTGCTCATCGTCACCGGCACCGCGAACGGGGTGAACCTCACCGACGGCCTGGACGGGCTGGCCACCGGCGCCACCATCGCGACGGCCGGCGGGTACACGTTGATCGCGTTGTGGCAGTTCAACCAGAGCTGCGCCGCCACCGCCGGGCCGCAGTGCTACCAGGTGCGCAACCCGCTAGACACCGCCCTGGTGGCGGCCGCGCTGGCGGCTGCGTGCATCGGGTTCCTGTGGTGGAACGCGTCCCCGGCGAAGATCTTCATGGGCGACACCGGCTCGCTCGCCCTCGGCGGCGCGCTCGCGGGGCTGGCCATGGTGACCCGCACCGAGCTGCTGCTGGTGCTGCTCGGCGGCCTCTTCGTGATCATCACTATGTCCTCGATCCTGCAGATCGGGTACTTCAAGGCCACCGGTGGCAAGCGCATCTTCAGGATGGCCCCGCTCCAGCACCACTTCGAGCTCAAGGGCTGGGCCGAGATCACCATCGTGATCCGGTTCTGGATCGTCGCCGGCATCTGCGCCGCCGGCGGGCTGGCGCTCTTCTACGCCGAGTGGGTTCGGTCATGACCGCGGCGGCGCAGGCCGCGCCGGCCGTCCCGCCCGGTACCCGGGTGGTGGTGGCCGGGCTGGCCCGCTCCGGGGTGGCCGCCTGCCGGGCGCTGCTGGCGATCGGCGCGGACGTGCTCGCCCTGGACGCGGCCGGCACGGCTGACGTGGCCGAGCGGGCCGGCGAGGTGGAGCGTGCCGGCGGTCGGGCCCGGCTCGGCGCACAGGCGGCCGCCGACCTGCCCGAGCAGACCGACCTGGTCGTGGCCTCGCCCGGCTGGCCGCCGAGCGCGCCGCTGCTGGTGGCCGCGCAGGCCCGTGGCGTCCCGGTCTGGGGCGAGGTCGAGCTGGCCTGGCGGCTGCGCGGCCCGGGCGCCGCGCCCTGGCTGGTCGTCACCGGCACCAACGGCAAGACCACGACCACCCGGATGCTCGAGTCGATGCTGCGGGCCGACGGGCGCCGTGCCCGCGCCGTCGGCAACATCGGCGTCCCGCTGGTGTCGGTGGTCACCGAGCCCGACGCCGACGACGTGCTGGCCGTCGAGCTCGGCTCGCCCCAGCTGCACTCGGTGCGCACCGTCGCCGCGCACGCCGCGGTCGTGCTCAACCTCGCCCCCGACCACATCGACTGGCACGGCTCGTTCGCTGCCTACCGGGCCGCCAAGCGCGTCGCCTACGACCGGTGCCAGGCCGTCGCGGTGCGCAACGCCGACGACCCGGCCGCCGCCGAGCTGGTGGACCAGGCCGCGCTCGGGCCCGACTGCCGGGTCGTCGGCGTGACGCTGGGGGAGCCCGGCCCGGGCAGCCTCGGCGTGCTGGATGCCAGCATCGTCGAGCGCGCCGGCGACGGCAGCCTGGTCGAGCTCGCCCCGGTCGTCGCCGTGCACCCGGCGGCGCCGCACAACACCGCCAACGCCGTCGCCGCGGCCGCCCTCGCGCGCGCGGCGGGGGTCGAGCCGGGGGCGGTGGCCCGCGGGCTGACCGCCTTCGTCCCCGAGCCGCACCGCATCGCCACCGTCGCCACCGTCGACGGGGTGGTCTACGTCGACGACAGCAAAGCCACCAACGCCCACGCCGCGCAGACCTCGCTGGCCACCTACCCGTCGGTGGTGTGGGTTGCCGGCGGGCTGGCCAAGGGCGGGGAGTTCGACGACCTGGTGCGCGCCCACGCGCACCGGCTGCGCGCCGCGGTGCTGCTCGGGGCCGACCGGGACCGGCTCGCCCAGGCGCTCGCGCGACACGCCCCGACAATCCCGGTGGTCGAGGTCGAGGGCCCGGAGACTACGGACGTGTCGGTGATGGACCCGGTCGTGCGCGCAGCGTGCGCGCTGGCGCGGCCCGGCGACACGGTGCTGCTGGCCCCCGCCTGCGCGTCCTGGGACCAGTTCAGCGACTACATCGACCGTGGCACCCAGTTCGCCCAGGCGGTGCAGCGGCTGGCCCGCGGCGGCGGGGCCCGGTCGTGAGGGTCGCAGCGCGGGCCCCCACCGCTCCTGAGGCCCCCGGTACCGCCGGTGCCCCACCGCGCCGGCAGGCCGTCCGGGACTGGCTCGCGCACCCGGTGGCGCCGTACTACCTGCTGCTGGGCAGCGCCGGGCTGCTGCTGGCCCTCGGGCTGGCCATGGTGCTCTCGTCGTCGGGGGTGCTGGCCCTGCGCGAGGCCGGCGACTCCTTCGCCATCGTCAAGCGCCAGCTGATGTGGGTGCTCGCCGCGCTGCCGGTCGCCTACCTGGTGTCCCGGACGCCGCTGCGGGTGATCCGTGCGGCCGCCTGGCCCCTGCTGCTGGGGTCGGTGGGACTGCTGCTGCTCACCTACGTCCCGGGACTGGGCAAGACGGTCAACGGCAGCCGCAACTGGCTGGACTTCGGCGGGCCGTTCGGCATGCAGCCCTCCGAGGCGGCGAAGCTGGCGCTGGTGGTCTGGGGGGCGCACGTGCTGGCGTCCAAGGGCCGCCGGATCGCCAACCTGCGCGAGCTGACCGTGCCGCTGCTGCTCGGGGCCGGCGTCGTGATCGCGCTCACGCTGGGGCAGAAGGACCTCGGCACCGCGATCATCCTCGGCTCGATCCTGTTCGGGCTGCTCTGGGTGGCCGGCGTGCCCAGCTGGCTGCTCGGTGTGGGCGTGGTCGCGGCCGGGGCGGTCGCCGGCTTCTTCGTGCTCGCCGAGGAGTACCGCCGCAACCGCATCCTGTCGTTCCTCGACCCCTTCGCCGACAAGCTCGACACCGGCTACCAGGCGGTGGCGAGCTTCTACGCCTTCGGGTCCGGTGGCTGGTGGGGGGTGGGGCTCGGGGCGTCGCGGCAGAAGTGGGGCCGCCTGCCCGAGGCGCACACCGACTTCATCTTCGCCGTCATCGGCGAGGAGCTCGGCCTGGTCGGCACCCTCGTGGTGCTGGCGCTGCTGGTGGTGATGGCCTACGCCGGCCTGCGCATCGCCACCCGCAGCAACGACCCCTTCGTCCGGCTGTGCGTCGCCGCCGTGCTCACCTGGTTCATGGTCCAGTCGGTGGTGAACATCGGCGCGGCCATCGGCGTGATGCCGATCACCGGTGTGCCCTTGCCGCTGGTGTCCTACGGAGGGTCGGCGATGGTCATCGGGCTCGTCGCGCTCGGCCTGGTGCTCGCCGCGGCCCGGGCCGACCCGGCGGTGCGCGCGGCGCTGGCCGTCCGCGGCGCCGGTACTCGTCGGTGAGCCTGCGCGTCGTGCTGGCCGGCGGCGGGACGGCCGGCCACGTCGAGCCCGCCCTGTCGGTCGCCGACGCGCTGCGGCGGGCCGACGCGGGGGTGCAGGTGACCCTGCTCGGCACCGCGAAGGGCCTGGAGACCCGGCTCGTCCCGGACCGCGGCTACCCGTTGGAGCTCATCCCGCCGGTACCGCTGCCGCGCCGGCCGTCCGCCGAGCTGCTCAGCGTGCCGTCCCGGCTGCGAGCCGCGGTGGCGGCCAGTCGCGCCGTCCTGCTTGCCACCCAGGCCGACGCCCTGGTCGGGTTCGGTGGCTACGTCGCGCTGCCGGCCTACCTGGCCGCCCGCCGGCTGCGGGTGCCGATCGTGGTGCACGAGGCCAACGCCAAGCCGGGGCTGGCCAACCGCGTCGGCGCCCGGCTCACCCCCTTCGTCGGGGTCGCCACGTCCGACGTGCGGCTGCCGCACGCTCGGCACGTCGGCATCCCGCTGCGGTCCTCGGTGTCCCGGCTCGACCGGGACGCGTCCCGCGCGCAGGCCCGCGCGTTCTTCGGGCTGCGGCCCGACCTGCCGACGCTGCTGGTCTTCGGCGGCAGCCAGGGAGCCCGACGGCTCAACCAGACGATGGGGGCGGCCGCACCGGCGGTGCTGGCGACCGGGGCGCAGGTGCTGCACGCTCGTGGTCGGGGCCAGCAGGTGCCGCTGGCGGCGTCCGAGGGCCAGGAGCGCTACCACGTGGTGGAGTACGTCGACCGGATGGACCTCGCCTACGCCGCAGCCGACCTGGCTGTGTCGCGCGCCGGGGCGATGACCTGCGCCGAGCTCGCCGCGGTGGGACTGCCGTCGGTCTACGTCCCGTTCCCCATCGGCAACGGCGAGCAGCGCTTCAACGCGCTGCCCACGGTACGTGCGGGCGGCGGGCTGCTGGTCGACGACGCGGACTTCACCCCGCAGTGGGCGGCGGCGACGGTACCCGGGCTGCTGGGCGACCCCACCCGGCTGGAGGCGATGAGCCGCGCCGCGGCCTCGCTGGGCCGCCGCGACGCCGACGACGCAGTGGTGGCCATGGTCGAGCAGGCCGTGGCGGCAGGAGGGCGCAGGCCATGATGATCGACCCGCCGGAGCGCATCCCCGAGGTTGCCGAGCTCGGCCGGGTGCACCTGATCGGCGTCGGTGGGCGGGGCATGTCGGGCATCGCTCGCATCCTCGACGCCCGGGGGGTCACCGTCACCGGCAGCGACGCGGCGCCGTCGGCCAACCTGACGGCACTGCAGGCGCTGGGTATCCGCTGCTTCGTCGGCCACGAGGCCGCGAACGTGGGGGAGGCCGACACGGTGGTGATCTCCTCGGCGATCCCCGAGACCAACCCCGAGCTGGTCCGGGCCCGCGAGCTCGGCCTCACCGTGCTGCCCCGCACCGTGGCGCTGGTCGCGCTCATGCGCGGGTGCCGCAGCGTGGCCGTGGCCGGCACCCACGGCAAGACGACCACGACGTCGATGCTCACGGTGGCGCTGCAGCACCACGGGCTGGACCCGTCCTTCGCCGTCGGCGGCAACCTCGTCAGCAGCGGGGCCAACGCCCACCACGGCAGCGGCGACGTCTTCGTCGCCGAGACCGACGAGAGCGACGGCTCGTTCGTCGCGTTCGAGCCCGACGTCGCCGTGGTCACCAACGTGGACTACGACCACGTCGACCAGCACGCCGACATCGCGGGCTACATCGCCTCGTTCGACCGGTTCACCACCCGGGTCAAGCCCGACGGCGTGCTCGTGGTCTGCGCCGACGACCAGCGGGCGGTCGAGCTCGGGCAGCGAGCGGCCGCCCGCGGGGTGCGGCTGAGCAGCTACGGACAGGCCTCCGGCGCCGACGTGCAGCTGGAGCGGGTGGTGCCGCGGGGCACGTCCAGCCTGCTCACCTTCGTGGTACACGGGCGGCGCCTGCCGGAGACGACGCTGGCCGTGCCCGGCCTGCACAACGCGCTGAACGCGACCGGCGCGCTGGCGGCCGGCCTGGAGCTCGGCGTGCCGGCCCGCGACCTGTGCGCCGGACTGGCCACGTTCGTCGGGACGCTGCGGCGCTTCGAGCTCAAGGGCCAGGTCGGCGGCGTCCGGGTGTTCGACGACTTCGCCCACCACCCGACCGAGCTGGCCGCGTCGGTGCGCACGGCTCGCCAGGTGGCCGGCGACGGGCGGGTCGTGGTGGTGTTCCAGTCGCAGCTCTACTCGCGCACGGCCGCCTTCGCCCAGGGCTTCGGCGAGGCGCTCGGGCTGGCCGACGCCGTTGTGGTGATGGACGTGTTCGGCTCCCGAGAGGCCCCCGTACCCGGTGTCACCGGCGCGCTCATCGCCGAGGCGGTGCCGCTGCCGCCCGAGGCCGTGCACTTCGTGCCGTCCTGGTCCGACGTGCCCGCCACCGCCGCAGCCCTGCTCGGCCCCGGCGACCTGCTGCTGACCGCCGGCTCGGGCGACGTGACCCTCATCGGGCCCGAGGTGCTCGAGCTGCTGACGGAGCGGAGCGGCTGATGCGGCTGCGCACGCCCCTGCCCCCGCCCGACCTGGCCCGGCCGCCATCACCGCCGCCGGTGCTGCCCGCCGACCTGAAGGCCGCTCGGCGCCGTGTGGTCTGGCAGCGCCGGCTGCGCCGGGGCGCGGCGCTGGCCGCGGCGGTGCTGGTGCTGGGCGGGGCGACGTGGCTGGTGGGCTACTCCGACGTGCTCTCGCTGCGCACCGTCGACGTGCGCGGCGCCGACGAGGCGGTCACCGCGGCGGTGCTCGAGGCCGCCGCCGCCCCGGTCGGCGTCCCGCTGGCCCGGGTGGACACCGTCGCTCTGGCGGAGAGGGCCCAGCAGGTGCCCGAGGTGGCTTCGGTCTCGGTTACCCGCGGCTGGCCGCACACGTTGCGCGTCCAGGTCACCCCGCGCACCCCGGTGGCGGTGCTGAAGGCAGGGGAGCAGTGGCGGCTCGTCGACGCCGAGGGCACGCTCTTCGGGGCCCCGGCTGGCCCCGACGGCTCGCTGCCCACGGTGGTCGCCCCCGACACCGAGTCGGGTGCGCAGGCCCGGGTCGCCGCGGTGCGGGTGGCCGGCTCGCTGCCGGCCGACCTGCTTGCCTCGGTCGAGCGCATCGAGGCCGGCAGCACCGTGGACGTGCGACTGGTCCTGCGCGACGGACGCACCGTGACCTGGGGGAGCCCCGATCAGGCCGAGCGCAAGGCGCAGGTGCTGGCGCTGCTGCTGGCCACCCCCGCCGCCGGCTACGACGTCTCGGTCCCCGACCGTCCCACCGTCCGCCCCGCCCCCTGACCCTGCCGTCCCGCGCCGTGTCGCGCCCCCGGCAATGATCACGTTAAGCAGGGCTCGTGTTGCTTTGCACGGCGTCGCAGCCGTGCAAAGCCGACCTTCGCCTGCTTAACGTGATCATTGCGCTGCCGGTCGCAGGGGGGACGGGTTGGGTCGGGGGACGGGGCGTCGGCGTGTCGCGCCGGGATCGGGCGCGTTCGCTCCTACTGTCCCGTGCATCGAAGCAGTTGACATAACTATCAACCTCTAGTTGACGGTGAGACTTCAGCACCACACACCGGGCGGCGGTCGGTCGGTGGAGTCGAGGAAGGCGGATGTCGTGGCAGCTCCCCAGAACTACCTGGCGGTGATCAAGGTCGTCGGCATCGGTGGCGGCGGCGTCAACGCCGTCAACCGGATGATCGAGGCAGGCCTGCGCGGGGTCGAGTTCATCGCGATCAACACCGATGCGCAGGCGCTGCTCATGAGCGACGCCGACGTCAAGCTGGACGTCGGCCGCGAGGCGACCCGGGGCCTCGGCGCCGGGGCGGACCCCGAGGTTGGTCGCCGGGCCGCCGAGGACCACTCGGACGAGATCGAGGAGGTGCTGCGCGGCTCCGACATGGTCTTCGTGACCGCCGGCGAGGGCGGTGGCACCGGCACCGGTGGCGCCCCGGTCGTGGCCCGTATCGCCAAGTCGATGGGCGCCTTGACCGTCGGCGTGGTGACCCGGCCGTTCTCGTTCGAGGGCAAGAGGCGGGCCACCCAGGCCGAGGCGGGCATCGAGGCGCTCACCGACGAGGTGGACACGCTCATCGTCATCCCGAACGATCGCCTGCTGTCCATCAGCGACCGTCAGGTGAGCGTGCTCGACGCGTTCCGAAGCGCCGACGAGGTTCTGCGCTCCGGCGTGCAGGGCATCACCGACCTCATCACCACGCCCGGTCTGATCAACCTCGACTTCGCCGACGTCAAGTCGGTGATGAAGGACGCCGGCTCGGCGCTGATGGGCATCGGCTCGGCTCGCGGGGAGGACCGGGCGGTGGCCGCCGCCGAGCTCGCCATCTCCTCGCCGCTGCTCGAAGCCTCGATCGACGGGGCCTACGGTGTGCTGCTGTCGGTCTCCGGCGGTTCCGACCTGGGCCTGTTCGAGATCCACGAGGCGGCCAACCTCGTCTCCGAGGCGGCTCACCCCGAGGCCAACATCATCTTCGGCGCGGTCATCGACGACGCGCTCGGCGACGAGGTGCGCGTGACCGTGATCGCCGCCGGCTTCGAGGGCGGCATGCCCAAGAAGCGGGAGGTGGGCACGGTGCGCCGCAACGAGGGCACCGATCGACGCAAGCCGGTCGGCGGCCCCAACGCCCCGGCGGCCGCCGTCCCGGCTGCCGCTCCCGCCCCGGCCGCCCAGCCGGTCGCCGAGGCCCGGCCCGCCCCCACGGCGCCGCCGTCCCCGCGAGTGCTCGTCCCCGACACCAACGACGACCTGGACGTGCCCGACTTCCTGAAGTAGCGGCGTTCACGGACGGCTGCGCGGACGCCCGACCCCGGGGTGCCAGACTGCCTCGTGATGAGCGTGCGCGTGCTGCTGACCGGGCGGGCCGGAGGCGTGAGCCAGGGCGACTTCGCCTCGCTCAACCTCGCCTCGCACGTCGGGGACGACCCGGCCGCGGTGGCCCAGAACCGGGCTCGGGTGGCGGCGGCGGTCGGGGTGGGTCCCGACCGGCTGGTCGTGCTCGCAGCGGTGTCCGGGGGGCCCGTCGCGCGGGTGGACGGCACCGGCCCGCGCGAGGTCACCGGGGTCGAGGCGCTGGTCAGCACGGACGCCGACCTCGCCCTGGCGGTGATCGCGGCCGACTGCGTGCCGGTGCTGCTGGCCGACGACGAGGCCG
>Ga0114938_1001043_pt1 | contig 19806 bp, 17 predicted proteins | sample AshMeaBigSpring_FD_88675 | JGI IMG/M metagenome (GOLD analysis project Ga0114938, IMG submission 88675) | Groundwater microbial communities from Big Spring, Nevada to study Microbial Dark Matter (Phase II) - Ash Meadows Big Spring | ecosystem: Environmental > Aquatic > Deep subsurface >...
ACAGTTGTGATTTGCTTTCAAAAAATTGTATCTTTGACTTGATAAACAACTTGGACGATGCACTTCCATTGTACATACCTGTTGTGATTTGCTTTCAAAAAATTGTATCTTTGACTTGATAAACAACTGATGGTTATTCTCAAGAAGAATCATTTAGTTGTGATTTGCTTTCAAAAAATTGTATCTTTGACTTGATAAACAACATTTTTCAGGCAATCAACACTACATAGTAGTTGTGATTTGCTTTCAAAAAATTGTATCTTTGACTTGATAAACAACAAGTCAGGCATTGAGGCAGGAAAAGAACTGTTGTGATTTGCTTTCAAAAAATTGTATCTTTGACTTGATAAACAACGTATCGTCATACTTCACACCAATGGAATGTGTTGTGATTTGCTTTCAAAAAATTGTATCTTTGACTTGATAAACAACGTTCTACTCCAAAAAGTACTGGAGGTGCTGTTGTGATTTGCTTTCAAAAAATTGTATCTTTGACTTGATAAACAACGTTCGGTTATAACGTTACGTGTAATGCGCTGTTGTGATTTGCTTTCAAAAAATTGTATCTTTGACTTGATAAACAACGACAGAGGATTTCAACCATCTGTCCTTAAGTTGTGATTTGCTTTCAAAAAATTGTATCTTTGACTTGATAAACAACAGGAAAGAAGTTCAGTGAAGAACATAAACTGTTGTGATTTGCTTTCAAAAAATTGTATCTTTGACTTGATAAACAACACGATATGTGTAAAGTGCAGTCAGTCAGAATGATATCACGCTTGTTAGGATTGAAAAATCAGTTGTTTATTCGAACGAAATCCCGCTTTTAAGCGGGATTTTTGTTTTTAGTATATTGACAGGGTGACTTAAAGACACCCTGTGAATATACTAAAACAATTCAAGTTGCTGATAAGGTGTTGATAAAGGCTTTTCTTTTTTGCATTGGAACAATTCCATTTGGCCGAATTGCTTGTCGGTAATGCATAGTATTCCAACTTGACCGTGTTCGGGTAACATGCTTTTTACTCGTTTTATATGTACCTCCGCATTTTCGCGGCTGGGGCAGTGACGCAGATAAATAGAAAACTGAAACATCGTAAAACCATCGTCGATCAATTTCTTGCGGAAATCGGTGTAGGCCTTCTTCTCCTTTTTGGTTTCGGTAGGCAAATCAAAAAATACCAATATCCACATAATTCTATATTCGCTAAAACGGATCATTATTTTTGAGTTAGAGAGGGCGTCTCTTTGAGAGACACCCTCACTATTGAGTCCTTATCAATCAAATTCTGGATATGCAATTTTACGTATTTCACCAGCATAGCATTTTGCTAACGATGCAGTAGTAATGCCTGCAGCAATCATTAGTGGACTTCGCTGTCCGTTAATTTGTACATCCAGTACCGGTATTGTTAGAAGTTTTGCTTTTAGTTCTTTGGTTAAATCTAATTCGGAGTGCGACTTTGGGTCGTATTCTGTAGTCGGAGAGAGACTTTGAGTCGTGCTCCGACTGGTTCTTGCAATTAAACCATCCACTATTTCAACCACCAATTTATCCACAAATGGCCTATATGGTTCCATAATATCGTCGGCAAGACAATAGGCGTTGTAGCGGTTATGGTGATGGATGCCAAAGGTTGGAAGTAATCCGCTGCCTACTAGTGCTCGGGCTATTACTGCTCGAAGTATGGCATAGCCATAATTTAATAAATTGTTAGGTGGCTCACCTTCACGTCCGCGTGTGAAATTTGGAATAGAGGGAAACATGTTTTTCCAATAATAGGCTGCTGCACGTGCTTCGAGATTTACGCTATCGCCACTTTTCACATCGCCAGCCCAAACCAACATATTTTTTACAACTGCTGCACGCATGGTTTTTAGTACGTGTGCCTGATTTTCAATTTTACATTGTACGGTTTGTTGCCAAAGTTGTTTGCGTAGTGGGAGTGAAGCTGCTAACTGTGCGTTGAAACGCTCACTTTGTAAGGTGTTTCCGCTAAGTGGTAGCATTAAGCCTACTGGCATTCGGCTGCTATCGCAAGTTATTAATGCCGTATTGTTTGCTAACAATGCCTCCATTAGACCATGTGTAATGGTAATTTGCTTGTTGTCAAGTATCACTACGCCTATATCTTCGATAGGGATGGTTGCTTGAGCATCACGTTTAAAACTCTCGGGCAAATTATTGTTATTCACCACTTCGGGTAAGTGTATTACTAACTGTGCATTTCGCATACTTAAGTATGCTGGGTTGCCAAAATAAAGTGTGCGTTTTATCATGGTATTATCTTGAAATTTGTAATGGTTATTGACAGGGTGACTCAAAGTCACCCTGTCAATATATTGGATTTCATAACAATTCAAATTCCTCAATACGGTCTCTGTTAATTAATTTGCCATTTCGCAGTCCGCAAACGTCCCGATAAGATGAAAATTCCCAATCTTCGGCTTGTTGCACCAATCCTGCTTTTACGGGGTTTTGGTGGATGTAATTAAAACAGGCCTGTGGATATTCTTTTTCGGGGTCGTGCATCATTATTCTTGTGCCAAAGCCTAAATTGTAAAACGATGGCGATATTTCTTGTGGATTGGTAATGCAATCGGCTTTGGTTTCTTTTCGGAAAAGTGAGCCACTAAATTGCATTTGCTTATTTATAGCTTGACTGTACGATCTTATTAAATAGCCTATTGAATTGTTTAAAGTGCGCATGTTTTGTTTGATAGAGAGGGTGTCTCTTTGAGAGACGCCCTCTCTTGCTAGTATTTCCACCTCCGTTTCGCACACATACACCATCCAATGAAAATGATTTGGCATTAAGCACCAAGCCATTATATCGCAAAAAGGCAATAAATAATCGCTCATTTTCTGCACGAAAAACAACTGATTTTCTCGATTAAAGAATATCTGCTGTCGGTTATTTCCTTGATTGTAAATGTGATATATATGATTTTGTTCAAGTAGCATAATTGGTGAAGTTTTAATATTTGTAATTGACGGGGTGACTCTAAGTCACCCTGTCAATGTTTGAACACCCTCTCTCGTATCGATTTCTCATTGAGTTGATAGTCTGGATGCTACTTTAAGACGCACTTCGACTAATGGCACATATCAATCTAACATAATGATATGATCTGTTTTCTATAAAGAGATATTACCAAGTCGGTTAACTTTTAGTTTAATACAACACTCCTTAATCATTGTCCCATCAATAGCTTTTTCCATTTTATTTAATGCAGAATATTCTAATTTGTTGACTATTGAAGTTGAAACATCTGACTTGATGAAAAAAGCCTGAGTGCCACTTGAGCTAACCATTTTGTAAATTCGTCCTGTTTGTTCTTTGCTCAGTTGATTGATGTTGATTGCTTGATTAATAGAACTGTCTTCGGTCGAAGAAACATAAACTAAATCATTGGGTGATAAATGAAATAATAGTTTATCACCTTTTTCGTTTATTTCTGGGACTTCAGACAACCCTTGTTTAAGTCGCTCAATAACGATATTAAGTTGAATTGTTTCATAACTTCGTTTTCCATTCTCATCTTGGTAAATAGCAAAAAATAGATTAGTTCCCTTTGCAGCCTCAACATATTTATCTTTTTTATTTCCAGTGATACCTACATTGAATTTATTACCTTTAGGTTCATAAGTTCTCACCTTTATAATTGGTTGATGAAACTTGCCATTGTTTAGCGTAACAATGTTTTTGTTCATCTCCTCAATGCCTTCAGGAGAGAATGCAAGTTCAGGTTGCTCATTATTGTTAGCTAAATGATTAAGTAGAATTTTTTGGATGCCAGTATCAGTGATGCTTTTAATTTTATTAGTATTAAAAGTACTGTCTAGATTCACTCTCGATGCAACAAGTACTTCTTTGTCGTTGCTGAAATAATAAAGTTCCACTTTTGATATTTCATTCCCGAGCCATTTGTTTTCATGTTCCGCAAAGAATTTCAGGATCTTCTTTTTATCAAGCCCTTCATTAATCAATTGTTTGATTTTTGTTTTTAATCCTTTGTCAACAAGCATTTCCCATTGGTCGATGGCAGCCGACAATGTAACTGTCTTCTTAAATCGCAGATTTACAATCCCAGCGACCGTTTCTTTGTGTAAAGGCTTCCTGATTGCCCAACTGTCACCTTTTTCTTGTTTTTTAATTACTTTTTTACCATTTTCAATTGCCTGATATTTATTCACCGTTTTGTTTATAACCCTCAGATTTTGTTTGAAACTAACTACAATATTCTCCAACGCCACTTGTGCATCTTGGGTAAATGCATCCCACGGTTTGTAGAATTGCCACTTGTAGTTGCCCTTATCGTCGGTTTTAGATTTGTAACAAAGCTTGTTCTTTAAATCATACCTACTAGTTTTTGCAGTTGGTTTTGCTGACTCATTATTCAAATAATTGATATGGCTTCTGGTTGCACAAGCAATTACCAGTGCATCCATAGCATGATGACGATGATCGATACGCTTCTTGTTAAAGCCTTTTTGTAATTCAAGTGGCATATCGGTTTGGAAAACTCTTTTCCCGTCTTTATTTGTCCATTGACCAAAGTTGTTGGATTTTGTAAGTTCGTTCATCCTTTCAAAGCGCGGCGTTATAATTCTGTTCCAAACCTCATTCAACCCCCAGTCTTGTTTGAGTGTATTGGTAACACCACCTGTACAAGAAATTACATTCTTGGATGTTGATTCCATTTCTCCATCCTCACGAACAATGTTTGAGAGTAAGCCTTTTACAACTTTGCTTATATATCGGGTATCGTTTAGTTGTCTTTCTACAAAAGCTTCAGGGATATCTTCCATTAAAAGCTTTTTCATTTTTCCACGGCTTTTGCTATAGTATTGTTTCACGAAGTCTTCGTACTGACTGACTGTGAAAATTTTGACTGATTTGCCATAGTTTAATTCGATGATTCGACCTTCGTTCTTTTTAATAAACTCATATCCAAGTGCATTATCTTTTTCTTTGTTTACAGCAGCTTCGCAAATTACCTTGTTACTAAACGAATCGTCAAAATACCTAGATTGAGGAATGACATGCTCAATTTCATAAGCAGACGTAAATAGTTTGCCTAGAGGAATCATTTCTCCAGTATACGGTGAACGATATTTTTGTTCTAACCATAGTTTGTAACGTATTAGATCAGACTTGGATGGTTGACTCTGTTTTATTATTTTTGATATATCCTCGGGTATTTCAATTCCAGAATTTAAAACTCCTTCTTCATAAATTTTCAGTATTTCCTGTTGGCTCGGCGAATAAGGACGAACATTTTCCACATCGCTGTGATTCATTAATTCAGCTAATAGATGTTTAATTCGGAGATTTGAATTCTCATTTTCAGTAATCTGCGCTGTCATTGTCTTGCGCTTATCAGCCGGATTTTTCATTTCACGCCCAAGCTCTACATGAATTTCCGTGAAATCACCATAGTTCTTCCAGATGTCCTTGACAGTCCGCAAGGTTTCGGTTATTACTTGCTCCACAATAGGGTTACGAAGTGAATGCTGTTTAAAAGTACGCAAATAAGCCTCTAAATCTTCGGGTGTTTTCCATTTCGAAATGTCACTAGATTCGGAATGCCTGTCATAAACGATGTAACTTACCAGCCATTCTGGAAGCCCTTTATAATCTGTAATAGAATTAAGTTTATATGCTTTTTCGCGGACACGATTTTGAATTGTTTCATCCCATTCGCCAGCTGTTATTTTCTCTATTCGTAGTTTCGTTTTGTTGTCAATATTGTCAAGTTGCCAGTATTTACCCATTCTCATTAATGGAAGAAACTTTTTAATTGCTTTCTCCGAATATGCTCCATATTCTTTTTTGAATGGTGGGAATTTTTTAAATACTTCAACAAAATCAACACCCAACTGATTTTTTAAGGAGAATGACATTAAAGCTTTTTCTATCTCCAGTTTATCCTCTACCGAATAAAGTACATGCCATAATTGCAATTCTTTGTCTTTGTCTAAGAAGTTATCAGGTAAATTGCTAACTTTACTCAGACGATTTAGAAATTGAGCTCTTGTTTCATTTCCTGGATACTCTTTGTCTTCAACGTAGTTCCATCTGTGTGAGAGTTTTTCTTCGCCTTTTTTCTTCTTGATTTTGAAATATGAAGAGAGTAAAGTATCTTGCTTTATTTCTTTTACTTTGTTTAACCAATCAAATAACTCAACATAATCATCCTCAGTTTTTAAAAACTCTGTTGTTACATCTACATCGGTGCTAAGTTTCCCATTTATATTTTTTTCTCGCTCAATTATTCTTAAATCTTGAATGAATTTCCACAATCTAAGTTCCTGATAAAGAGGATGTGATTTCGCTATACATTTGATTGCATCTGTTTGTTTTTCACCTGTCTCTTTATTTGTATAAGTTCGGGTTTCGTATTTACAATTGCTTATCAACGATTTTTTGCTTTTAAGGGGTCGTTGATAGAGGATTATATCATTCAAAAATAGATGCGTAAAATCTCTATTTGCATTGCTATTTCTATGTGCTTCGTTATTGCCGTAAAGTTCATTTAGGCAAGCATGATATAGCTCAACATCATTTAATTCTGAATGAAATTCTTTTTGTTTATCGAGTATTGCTTTTAGTTCCTGTTTATAGAATTTGCGTTCAATGGTTCGCACAAGTTTTCCATTGATTTTTTGCGTTGGATTTTGAAGTAGTGTGTCGTAAATATAGCGACCAACTGTTTTGTCACTTTTGTTAATGTCTGATTCGGTTTTCTTTTTAACTAGCGTCCAGTCGTCTTCTGATGGTGCGCGGAATGACCGTTTCTCTTTCCCATCTTTGTCAACTTTAACTGTACCATCATTATTCAGGTCTGTTGTTACAATAAAATCACGTACTTTATCTTTCCAATCAAAGAGTGGTGTTTTGCTTGAACGTCTATATATCCATCCATTTTCAAGAATAATACTGTACCAAATATCTTGTTTCCCTTTTTGTGGTTCATCGGCAGTTACTTCAATCACTTTTAAAGAATGGAATTCAACCAGTTTATTGGGGTTTTCTTCTTCCTCTTCACCCCTGAGTTGATAATAACCTCTTTTTTGATTGAAATTTAATAACAACCAAGCTATTTCTTCTTTTTCAATCTTTTGTTCTAAAGCTTTTTTCCTTAGATAGTAAATTGTCCAGTCGTATGGTATTAGTTTGTCTGCCTCAAAAAGTTGAGGTTGAGTAAGTTTAAATTCTTCAACCATTTCATTGAATGAATCTTTAAAAATAAAATCAAAGCTCCCGTTATCGTTGTCTTTCCAAACAAGTTTAGGTTCTGTATCTGAAATAAATTTACCGAGTTTGTTTTCAAAATCAATATTCTTTTCATAGTGTTTTGGTAGAAACTCCATAATGTGTAAAATTCTGTGAAGTCTTTCGCGACGTAATAAATGTCTCTCACGAAGTCTACGTACACCTCTGTATCCTGTTCTTTCGGACGTTTGAGAAATTGAATTTCCACTGTCAAATTTACCTAGTATGTCCTGGCTCATTGGAATTATTCTACTACCAATCCCTAAAATTGATTTCTGTTCATCATTCTCTCCTTCATTCACCAACGCCCAACCAATACTATTTGTTCCCAAATCCAAACCTAAAATTCTTTTCATATTATGTGAAATTTAAAATGTTATTAAACGACTATAAAGTTAAAAATAATTATTTTATTCTGCAAGTGTTGTAAGTGTGTAAATTTTATCTATTTTTGCATTACAATTTTTGAAGCAAATCACAATAAGGATTATTCCGTTGTGAAAACATTCAAGCCGCCCTCGTCTTACAATACGGGGGCATTTTTTTTGAATGTTTCACGAATCCAATAATAAATATACTCCTTATGAGTAAAACATTTAAGGCGGGTCAACTCGCCTTTTTCGTGCCTATTAATAATCCTTCTTCCCCGGCACAACCCCTCTCACTCCACCTCTCGGATTTTCAACATCACCTTTGAAGCGTGGTATTAGATGGATGTGGACATGAAAAATACTCTGTCCGGCAGCTTCGTTTACGTTTATGCCAACATTAAAACCATCGGGTTTAAAGCGCTTTTGAATGAGTGTTTTACAACGATTAACCAACAGCCACAACGCACGTTGTTCGTGGATGGATAGTTTGAAGTAATCGGCCACATGTCGCTTGGGGATAATTAATGTGTGCCCTGGATTTACAGGGTAACTATCTAAAAAGGCTACGGCTGTAGCTGTTTCTGAAATGATTTCTTTGGTGCTATCGAGATTGCAAAACACACAATCGGATGGCACTTTTGCTGTTTGATTATAATGCTTGTATTCGTATATTTCGCAATTTTCGTTCGTGAAAACACTCTTGTAAGGCAAAATCACATTACTTTGAAAGGTGGGGAGTTTGTGTACATAATGTGTGCGAAATCCTTCACTTTTCAAATCTCGCCTTACGGCAAAATAGGCTTTGCCTGTTGGTTTTAGCAATTCCGAAACCGACATTAAAACCTCCGCTTGTTCGTTGGGCTCCAATACATTAAGCACGTAATTGCATATGATCGTATCAAATCGTTTTTCGGGATATGTTGGTCGATAATAATTGTCGTAACCAACAATATCTAAACCTTGCTCTTTGAGTTGGTCGGTATCTATACCAAACCCGCATCCAAAATCAAGTATTTCACCTTTTAGCAAATCATGTTGCTGTAACCAACGTGTAGGAAACGAAATGGATGTGCGCTCAATGGCAGTTAAATGGGGGTTGTTAATTATCTTTTTCATACCTGAAATTTATTTTGCCAATACTTAAAACCCATATTTTCTGCAATCTGTACCATTGGCGAAAAGGTTTTTTGAAACACATTTAAAAAGTCATCTTCCGAAAGTATCGACAATTCCGAAATTGAATCATGTAAGTTGAGGTAATCCTCCAATAACTTATTGTTTGGATTCATTGGATATATTACCTGAATAGCCTGTTGATGCATTCGCGCATAAGGACGAAGGTAGTTCTCTAATGAAGGCAGATGGTTGCTTTTGGATGAGTTAATGCTTGAATCGGCTGGCAATAAATTCCAAAGTAAATTGTGTGAAACAAAACTCCAAGGAATAAAATGATCTAAATCGTAGTTCTTTTTGTACAAATCTTTACCAGTATAGATGCATTTAATCGACTGATTGATATCGATGTATGCATCCCAGAAATGACGTTGTGTTACTAGTGAATCACGTAAAATTGGCTTCACTAACTTAGATGGTACATCGGGTACATTCGGATTTCGTTTTTGTAGAAAAACAGTTAAGTTCCAAAATGCAAAATCGCGTAATACCAAGTAATTTTCATTTAAATATCGCTCCCAGTTTGGATTAATTTCTATTGTTTCACCCTTAATTGAATAAATACAATTGTTCGTAAATGATTGTGATTGATTAATAACTTCTGAGTCAGTAGTGTATTTTATCCAAGGCGACAAAAAACGATAGGGTACATTTAATGCAAAAACCCGTAAAAGACTTTTGATTTTAGGTGAGTCTATGTTTTTGTTTATTTGATTTTTGATATGGCTCTTTTTTGCATCAATGGGAATATTGAGTTCTTTTTGTATCTCAATAATTTGTTCGTACAGTGAGTCGGATTTTCCAAATGACAAACGGAAATAATGAATCGGATACCATGCTTCGGTAACCATCCCTACAATTATTTCCCAGAAAGAAAGATGACGGCGTTGTTCCTTTACAACTATTTCGAGTATCGAAACAAACCAATAATATTTGTAGGTTGCAACTGTATTATTGAATATTTGAGCAATAACTTTGGTTTCGGTAGTTGTGTTATTTTCAAACAGCATAAGATTATTCATCTGTTTATAATTGATTTTTTAGTTGTCTGATAGAATTCCGACTTATCGGAACAAGCTTCGCCAATGATAGTCATCTCTTTGTGTGAGCTATTATTCATGGCTCGTTTCTTATTTAGTATTAAAAAGAGTTTTTAGTTTGTTCAATTTTTTAAGCTCCAAAAATACAAAAACAAATTCACATTTTGCTTGATTTTTTAATTTTTTTAGGGGTGGGAATTGCTTTTCGAAAGGACCTGTTTTGGGGTTTTGCGCATAGCGTTCGTATTTTATAGCTTAGCTGATTTATTACGGATAATTTGGACGGCCTGAACGATCATTCTCAGTTGTGGGAGTAGAGACAGTACACTTGATTGACCTTCTTTTGTTGTGGAAACTCAATAATGTGGACCTGAACAACCATCCTCAGTTGTGGGAACTCAAAAATGTTCACCAGAATGAGCTTCCGCAATTGCGGAAACCCATTTTGGTCGACAAGAATGACCTTACCGGATTCGGAATTAACAATCTGTTACACATGAATGAGAATACCTTTATTGGTATTAACACTTTGGTCAACCTGAATAAGCTTCCGCATTTGAGTATTAACAAAAAGTTACACTTGAATGCGATACCTATATTGGTATTAACACTTCGGTCGACCTGAATGAGTTTTTTCAATTAAGTATTAACACACGATGTGAAATATTTGCACTTACCGATTGCTAGAAGGGTGCATTTTCTTAACAAAAAAGCCCTAGCGTATCTTGTACGCTAGGGCTTTTGTTAACAGTGTTAAACTGAACAACAAAGGCTTTGCTGTTCAGTTTGAGAGGTGCTTAAGCTGATTGTTGGGTCTGTTGCTTGTTTTCGTTAGCCGATGGTTTGGCACGAAGTACAATTTCATCGATGCGTGTGTTTATTTCAGCATTCAAGTTCGCAATTGCAGCGCTATCAGTTTGACGTTGGAGCCACTGCAATTCGTCGATATGTAGTTTAAATGCTGCGTTTAGTTTTTTTCGCAACGACGAGGCCGATACCTTGTTTTTTAGTGTCACACTACGTACTGCAAGTGATTTTTCGTATTCGATATGAACTGTTTCGAGTTGTTCAACCTTATTTAAAATGCCCAGTTTGGTTAAGGCTGCAATCATCTCAGGAGCTTTCAGTCCATCGATGATTTGCTTGAAGCGCAGCGATTGTACTTCTACTTTTGCATTTTTAAAATAGAACCCGTACATGTTTAGTACTTTAAACACTTGTAGGGCTGCTTGCGCGGTCGCTGCCTCAGGGCAGTTGAGTTGACCATTGCAATAGACATACAAGTTGTTGAACAGTTCATACCGATCGTTAAAATACTTGTTTACCGGTATGCTTAGCACTTTTCGGTCGAGTCCTTGGGTTGCTTTTTCGAACTCGGCACTTACTTCGGCATGTGCCAGGTATGCCTTACCGCTCATAGCTTCGGCTATGTTTGAGTTGGCAACTAGTTCTAGTATACGGATGGAAAGCATAGCAGCAGTTTCGTTGCTTGCGTTGGATATCTTGTTAGATGTTGTTTGCATAATATTTGTTTTGTGCTATCCGCAGTCATTTCGGCTCTCGTGTTTAAGCGAGGAATAAGAAAAGGGCATGAATAGCGGGTTATATAAATTCAGTTACTAATTATTCTTAGATCGAAGGTCGATGTCTAAGAATGGTGTCGATACGTCAGTCGTTCGACTTTGAATTTATAACGAGGCAGGAATTGGGTGTGAGCTTGAGCCAGTGATGGCTTCGAAGATATATCCCGAGCGGCTGCAGCAAAGCCCGAAAAATATCGACAGTGAGTGTATGCGAGTATTGCGTAATACGCGGAAAAGTGTGGCCTGTACTTGTCCGGTGTATAGCGCTAAGCGGCGAATTAATTCCTTGGTGGAAGCTGTGTAGAGAGCATCGATTTTTACTTGAGCATACTCCTCTTCTTCGTAGAAGTCGTCGTAATAATCGTCAGTTGTTTCAAGCAGTTTGCTTGTTGTCTCAGTTGTTGCATCGTATGCACTAACCGAAAGATTTTCGTCCGTTTTGTTTTTGAGCTTTGACGTAATGCTTATCTCTTCGAGTTGCTCTTTCGTAAAGATCGGTTTCCTTCGGCTAGGATAGGTTTTTAATAGGATGACATTAGCCCAAACTCTTTCGGCTAAAGAGGTATCTTTGAAAAGGTCGAATTTAAAGTCAAGTAGTGTATTAAAACATGCTTCACGGTATGATGCAGCATTCTCTTTATCGGATGCTGTATGGTTCGTTTGCGATATGTTGTTTAACTTGCTCAAATCCTTAAGACTTTTGTTATCAATTTAGATGTTCGATGGTTGCAAATATACTGAAAAATAATAAATAATACTATCTATCCAAATTATTTATTAAAAATTAACATAAAAAGCACTCGTGTGAGCTAGACTCTTGCACAGATTTTACAGAACTTGCTGGCAAGTAGCCCGTAAAACACGGACAGATAGGCTGATTTGGCAGCGTTAGATCCCGAATTAGGTGTCCAATGCATTACTTTGCAAGTATCCAACTCGATAGTTCGGCTAGGACTTGTGGGCTGATGGTTTCTTCGATGTTGGCATACTCGTTTGGTGAACCTGTTTTGCAGGTTTGAAATAGATGGTTCAGTCCTTCGAATTTACGGGTAGTAAAGTGTTTGTTGCCTCCTTTTAGGAGTGCAGTTTCGATGGCTTTGAGGTTGATGTCGGCTGGCACTTGCAAGTCGAGGCTGCCATTGAGTGCCAATACGCGGCATTTTACTTTTTCGAGGGTAGGAGCAGGGTTGTAGCGAATAAAGTTAAGCATCCAAGGCGAAGTTAACTGTTTGAGTTTTCCATCGATCATTGCTTCGCCGCCATTTTTTAATTCGTCGGTGCCTGTTAGGGCAGTAAGCATTAATTGGCGAAGATGTTTTTTACTGTCTTCAAGCTCGTGGTTTGCAATTATTTCATTGTAAATGAGTTGGTTTGTGGTCTTTACTTTTTCAATGTCTTTTTCACTCATGCTATTTGCTCGCGCTATCAGTTCCGATTGTAGCATCAGAATTCGATCCCCCGAAATGCCCGGGCCAGCCATTAATACGATATAGTTCAGATCTTTGCGTTGCGTGGCTACAAGTGGGGCTACCAATCCGCCTTCGCTGTGACCAATTAAGCCAATACGGTTTATATCTACTTCGGGTCGGGTTTTGATAAAGTCCACAGCTGCCGATGCATCGCTTGCAAAGTCTTGTGAAAGTGCGGTTTCAAACGTGCCTGTTGATGCATAGCACCCGCGATCGTCGTAACGCAACACGGCAAATCCCTGGCGCGTAAGGTAGTCGGCAATCACTAGGAAAGGTTTATGTCCCATTAGCTCTTCGTCGCGGTTTTGAGGTCCGCTACCCGAAATTAATATCGCAACAGGAAATTTGCTTTCTCCCTTGGGGTAGGTAAATGTGCCAGCAAGTGTAATGTTGGCAGAGCTGTTTTTAAAAGTCACATCAACGCTATTGTACGGGTAGGGCAGGGCAGGGGTTTGGGGGCGCTTGGGCTTTATAATTGCTATTTGTGTACGGCTCAGGTTCATCGGAAATTTCATTCCCGCCTGTTGAAACTCGCCTTTTATTTCAGTTTTGCCATCAAAGGTGCCTGTGTATGTGATTCGTGCGGCACTGTGTTCGAGTTTCAATACCTTGTTTTCGAACGAGGCAGCAGTCATAGCTATGCCTTTGGCGCCCTGATCGGGGCTATCCATCGTTGCGCTATATCCTGTATCGGTTTTCGTAAGGTGAAAAACCACTCGTAATTTCATTCCTTGAACACTTAGAACACCATTCCATTCGCCCGTAATTTCTTGTGCATGTGCTGTGAGTAATGCGACAATTGAAAATAGAAATAAGATCGTTTTTTTCATGTGTTTATAATTGACTTTTTAGTTATAACATGGACGTTTCATCTGTTTATAATTTTATGTACAACGAACAAAGTATAAAGATTAAAGAGCGACTGAGCAAAACACTTTTGAAAACTAGATTTTCAAAAGTGTTTCAAGGTAATGTTTTTCAATGCCATATAGTTTTTTGATGGCCGCAATGTCGCTGAGTATGCGCTCTTGGTTAGCGCTCGAAGTGCTTGTTTTACGTCCAACGATCATCACGTTTTTAGGCGTATGTTCCAAGGGTATAAACTCAAAAACATTGGTTTTATAGCCAAAATACTCCATAATTAGCGCACGAAGTGTGTCGGTGATTAGCTCAGCCTGACGTTCTTTCAGGATACCAAATTTGGTGATGTTCGCTAATTCGCCTGTTACATTCATGGCTCTGCGAATTTGTTTGTGGCAGCAGGGTGCACACACAATAAGTGCTGCACCCGATGAGATACCTCTGAAAATGGCATCGTCGGTGGCTGTATCGCAAGCATGAAGGGCTATAAGCACATCAATTTTTGCTAGTTGTGTGTCGGCAATCGTACCTTTCTCAAATGTTAGTTTGCTAAAGCTTGCTTTGTTGGCTATGTCGTTGCAAATCTGTACCAAGTCGGGGCGAAACTCAACACCAGTCATGCTGGGCGTAAGTTTAAGACCGTTTGTCAAATAGTCGTACAGCGCAAAAGTAAGGTAGCCTTTGCCCGAGCCCATGTCCACCACGTGAAAGTCAGCGTCGAGATTTGCTTCTTTCAAATTGGGCGCAAGCAGTTCAATGTATTTGTTTATCTGACGATACTTATCGCTCATTTCGCGACGAAGTTCGTAGTTGCCATTCGTAATGCCGAGTTCGCGTAAGTACACATTGTTTTTAATGTCGATGAGTTTGTCTTTTGCTCTGTCGTGAGCCAGCGTTACGGGAGCTTTTAACCCTGTATCAGTTGTTTTTACCTGTATTTTCCCATTGGGTAAGGTGTATAACAATGCGTTTTCGCATGTGCTTTGCATTTCAGCATTGTTAAAGTCAGTTTCAATGGCATTGTTTATCAGTTGAATACCTTCGGCAATGTCAAAGTTTTTGGTAATATCTTTGGTTGTGTGTCGATATACAAAATTCAAGCAATAGCCACGTTTAAGTTCAACGGCTGTAACAATCACTTTTTTTAAGTCTGATGTTTTATCTTTGGGTGAACTCAGTGTAAAACGGATTAATTCCTTTTTTTCGATAAGTGCTTGTAGTTTTTCGATGTATATCTCTTTGTTTGTTTTCATGCTTGGTGCTGATTTTAAAGTAATAAGCTGCGCATCGCCAGTCATTATTTTCAAGTTGAGTTGAACGTTTTTGATTGCGTTTGTGCCTCTTATTTCACTTCGCTTTTACTGTAAATGATGTAAATAATCTATTGTCGTATTGTTTAAAACGAACTGTATAAGTCGCTCTAGTAAAATAGCATATGCTACATTGTATAATCGTAAATTCGTATATCTTTGTACTAACAAATTTAAAGCATAAAGATATGAATTATCTGTTGGTTTTTATTCAATTTGCGGGTATTCTCTTTTTTATTTTTACAGGACCATCCATTCCAGCGTCCGTGCCCGTATTTGTGCTTCAAGCAATTGCTTTTGTATTAGGTGTTTGGGCTATAGTGGCTATGAAGTTGCATACCTTGACGGTTTTACCTTCAGTGAAACAAGGCGGCAAGTTATGCAGCTCTGGGCCTTACCGCATTCTTCGCCATCCCATGTATACGGCAGTGCTTTTGTTTTTACTCGCCTTGTTGATCAATCAGTATAGCATGAGTAGGGCAGTAGTTTTTGCAGTTGTTTTCGTCGATTTAATGTTTAAAATGCAGGTGGAGGAGAAAATTTTGTTGTTTCATTATCCAAATTACAAAAAATACATGCAAGGAACCTATCGGTTGATTCCGTTTGTGTATTAGCCTCAACTAAAAACGACACATCCAACTAATTGAATGTGTCGTTTTAATAATTTATTTTTGTATCGCTTATTCAGCAACTACTTCAAAAGCAACTTCTACCGATACTTCTTTGTGAAGTTTCAAAGTAGCTTTGTATGAGCCAATCTCTTTTACTGCATCTTTCAATACAATAACACGACGGTCAACAGCAAAACCAGCTTTTTCGAATGCTTCAGCAATTTGAATAGGACCTACAGCACCAAAGATTTTACCAGTAGTACTAGTTTTAGCACCTACAGTTAATGTAATATCTTTTACTTTTTCAGCCAATTCAGCAGCTTCAGTTTTCAAGCGCTCCAATTTGTGAGCACGTTGTTTCAAATCTTCAGCCAACATCTTTTTAGCTGGTACAGTAGCCAAAATAGCTTTTTTTGTTGGAATAAGGAAGTTACGACCGTAACCATCTTTTACTTTAACAATATCGCCTTTGTAACCTAAATTGATTACATCTTCTTTCAATATAATTTCCATCTTTTTTCCTCCTTCTTAATTATTTCATCATATCTGTTACGTAAGGAAGCAACGCAATATGACGTGCTCTTTTAACTGCTTGAGCTACTTTACGTTGAAATTTCAACGAAGTACCTGTCAATCGGCGAGGAAGAATTTTTCCTTGCTCGTTCAAGAATTTTTTCAAGAATTCAGGATCTTTGTAGTCAATATAGCGGATACCGCTTTTCTTGAAACGACAATACTTTTTCTTTTTAACATCAACCGTAGGAGGAGTTAAATATCTGATATCTCCGTTATTTGCTGCCATTGTTTAGTTCTCCTTTACTTCTTTAGATTTAACACTCTTTCTTTTCTCTGCATATTCGTAAGCATACTTATCCAAACGGAAAGTCAAGAAACGAAGTACACGCTCGTCGCGGCGGAATTGAACCTCCAACTTTGCAATTACCGTAGGATCAGCATCGAACTGAAGTAACGAGTAAAAACCTGTTGATTTCTTTTGAATTGGGTAAGCCAATTTGCGTAGGCCCCAGTTCTCTTCATTGCTAATAGTCGCACCACTTTCTGTCAAAAGTGCCTTGAACTTTTCTACCGCTTCCTTCATCTGAACATCAGACAAAACGGGAGTTAAAATGAAAACGGCTTCATAATGATTTAACATACTGTTTACTAACTTTTTAAAATTTATAATTTTGATTTTCTTAAAGCGGCTGCAAAGATACAACTATTTCTTTGAACCACAAACCCTTTTAGCTATTTTAAGCCTAAATTTTATCTCAAATCTTACTCAGAACTCTTATCTCAAAACTCCTACCTACAAACTTCTTTCCTTTTCATGGCGTGCCCCTCGTACCTCGGGTCGGGCTTGGAGGTTTATCCCGATTAGTATCGGGGTCTTGTACTGCCGAAATACGGCAGCACGCCACTTCAATCCCTCACGCTCCCAGCTTCAACCTACCAGCATTACATTTCATCAATATCCCTCTAAAGTATGTTAAAAAACATCTTTTTCGCACTTCCTGCCGAACAATCCATCAGTAAGCTTGTTTGATAGTTAAATTTGAAATACTAAAATTAATACATAAAACAAAAAAAAACTATGCCAAAAGTAAATAGCTATCAGGACATTAGTCAAATTGACAGAGAAGCAAAAAAAGATTTTATCGACCGTCACTCACCATTTATTCATGTAGCCGACGCAGCCAAAGCAGGCGAAGTGCTATCGGTAACAGTTAAAATGGGTAATGAGTACGTTCACCCCGATGAGTTAGACCACTACATTCAGTCAATCAAACTTTTCAATGGCGACGCATTGCTAGCCGAAGCATCATTTTTGCCAGGTGCACTAGCAAACAAACCAGGCCATGCCGAAGTTTCATTTAATATTGTACCAACTAAAAATTTAAGTTTAGTAGCACTTTCTTATTGCACCAAACACGGTTTGTGGCAAAGTGATCCTAAAGTAGTTACTGTAGCTGAGTAAAATTCTTCCATTCCATTTTCAAAAGTTTTAAAGCCCTCCATGTTGCGAGGGCTTTTTTCGTATATTATCTCTACAAGGGGCGTTTATCAATTTCCAAAAAAATAGTATCTTTGCATTCCCTAAAATGGTAAATAGTAATTTGATAAATAGTAAATCGAAATAATGGCAAAAGAATTAACTTCGCGTAGCGAAAACTACTCACAATGGTACAACGACTTAGTGTTGAAAGCCGACCTCGCCGAAAACTCTGCCGTGCGTGGCTGCATGGTAATTAAACCCTACGGTTATGCAATCTGGGAAAAAATGCAAGCCGAACTCGACCGCATGTTTAAAGAAACCGGACACGTAAATGCATATTTTCCTCTTTTTATTCCCAAATCGTTTTTGAGCAAAGAAGCAGCTCACGTCGAAGGTTTTGCCAAAGAATGTGCCGTAGTTACACACTACCGACTTAAAAACAGTCCGGATGGAAAAGGCGTTATTGTTGATCCCGAAGCGAAACTTGAAGAAGAGCTTATCGTTCGTCCAACTTCCGAAACCATTATTTGGAGTACCTATAAAAACTGGATACAATCCTACCGCGACCTGCCTATCTTGGTCAATCAATGGGCCAACGTAGTTCGTTGGGAAATGCGTACACGCTTGTTTTTGCGTACTGCCGAGTTCCTGTGGCAAGAAGGCCATACGGCTCATGCTACCGAAGCCGAAGCCGTTGCCGAAGCACGTCAGATGCTCGAAGTGTATGCCGATTTCGCTGAGCGATTTATGGCTATGCCTGTATTGAAAGGTGTAAAATCGGCCAACGAGCGTTTTGCAGGTGCGCTTGATACCTATTGTATCGAAGCCTTGATGCAAGATGGTAAAGCGCTTCAAGCGGGAACGTCGCACTTCCTGGGTCAGAACTTTGCCAAAGCGTTTGATGTGACTTTTGTGGATAAAAATAACAAAATCGACCATGTATGGGCAAGCTCATGGGGTGTTTCTACCCGTTTAATGGGAGCACTTATCATGACTCACTCCGACGATAATGGCTTGGTGTTACCTCCAAATTTAGCACCATTCCAAGTGGTTATTGTCCCTATTTACAAAAACGAAGAACAATTAAATGCCATTTCCGAAAAAGTAAACGAATTAGTACTTAAACTTCGTAAGCTAGGCGTGTCGGTTAAATACGACAACAACGACAACAAAAAACCAGGATGGAAATTTGCCGAATACGAATTGAAAGGAGTGCCTGTGCGTTTGGCAATGGGAGCTCGCGATCTGGAAAACGGAACAGTCGAAGTGGCTCGTCGCGATACCTTGACCAAAGAAACAGTAGCTATCGACGGCGTTGAAACCTACATTCAGAATCTATTGGCCGATATTCAAACAAACATCTTCCAAAAAGCCTTCGATTATCGTGCCTCTGTAACACGCAATGTCGATTCGTACGACGAGTTTAAAGTTGAAATCGAAAAAGGTGGCTTCCTATTATGTCACTGGGACGGTACTCCCGAAACAGAAGAGCGTGTAAAAACCGAAACCAAAGCAACTATCCGTTGCATTCCGTTAGATGGCGATACAACTCCAGGCTCCTGTATTTTCACAGGCAAACCATCGGCACAGCGCGTTGTATTTGCACGTGCGTATTAATATAAAATAGGATGTAAATTACACTCTCTACAATATTATAGTATATAAAGCAAAATGGGCCGAGTCAATTTATTGATTTGGCCCATATTTTTTCTCCTCTTACCCCTTACCCCTTACCCCTTACCTCTTGCCGCTTACTGCTTACCGCTTACCTCTTACCCCTTACCTCTTACTTCTTCTCACCTTTTTTGTATTAAAACCACCCTTCCCAAATCTAAATTGTCACATATTTTTAGCCAACGTAAGCCTATCAATTTATTTCTTGAGCACTACAAAGCCATTAAAAAGTCATTAAATCGGCGCTTATTGACCATCGCCACACTTTTTGTCAAAAAAAGTTTCGATTGTAAGCAGTTCATAAGCGTCAAGAAATGAGCTAATTTGAACAAATTTATGTTTTTCAGCATAAAAAAGAGGCAAAAAGAGTTGGAAGTTCCGAATAAAGTACCTACTTTTGCACCCGCTTTCGAGAGAGAAACGCACAACAAAAACTAC
>Ga0114938_1001044_pt1 | contig 19803 bp, 12 predicted proteins | sample AshMeaBigSpring_FD_88675 | JGI IMG/M metagenome (GOLD analysis project Ga0114938, IMG submission 88675) | Groundwater microbial communities from Big Spring, Nevada to study Microbial Dark Matter (Phase II) - Ash Meadows Big Spring | ecosystem: Environmental > Aquatic > Deep subsurface >...
TATTAATCTCTCAATTTACATTATACGCTAGTACTAAGAAGGGCCATCGGCCAAGTTATATCAAAGCTGCTCACCCAGATACCGCAACATCTATTTACAACAACATAATAGCTAAGCTAGAAATGACGTATCCGCATTCTATAAAGACGGGTGTATTCGGTGCTAAAATGCAAGTAACCTTAACAAATGATGGTCCATTTACAATTATAATTGATAGTAAAAATAGAGAATAAAAAAATGGTGCAAAGACATAATGTATTATGTTCTATGCTGACAAATTGATATCTTGTCATTTATAATTATATGATATATCAAAATCGGTTGTCTCAATTAATAATATACTAAACGATAATAGTGATTAGTTGATTTTATCTATTTATGATGCCTTATTTTTAATTTGCACCTCTTCAAATCCTTCTATAACATCATCAATTTGTATATCATTAAAGTTTTTGATATGAAGTCCACACTCCATTTGCACCCCTACTTCTTTCACATCATCCTTAAATCGCTTAAGTGAAGCTAGCTCGCCTGTATGTATCACTATACCATCACGTAATATACGCACTTTAGTATTGCGTGTGACTTTGCCTTCTTGTACAATGCATCCTGCAATGGTCCCTACTTTGGTGACTTTAAATATTTCTCTCACGAGGATATTGCATACGACTTTCTCCTCCATGAGTGGCTCCATAAGTCCCTCCATTGCTGATTTTATTTCTTCTATAGCATCATATATAATACCGTATGTACGTATTTCTATATCTTCTTTTTCAGCGAGCTTACGTGCGATGAGTGAGGGTCTTACATTGAATCCTAGAATAATCGCATCAGAGGCGCTAGCAAGCATCACATCAGTTTCTGTAATTTGACCTAATGCTTTATTGATGACAGAAATCTGGATAGAGTCAGTAGATAATTTTATCAATGAGTCACTTAATGCTTCTACGGAACCGTCCGTGTCTCCTTTAATTATGAGTTTGAGCTCTTTAAAATTACCAAGAGCTAGTCGACGTCCTATTTCTTCTAGTGTAATATGACGATGAGCTCTTATGCCTTGTTCACGCTGCAATTGTATACGCTTATACGCTACTTCTTTAGCTTCGCTATCATCTTGATATACCTTAAATTTATCTCCTGCCTGAGGCGCACCACTGAGCCCCAATATCATTACTGGGGATGATGGTCCTGCTTCTTGAATCCGTTGATTACGTTCATTAAACATCGCTTTGACACGACCAAAGTAAGACCCTGCGACGATCATATCACCTTGTTTGAGTGTGCCGTTTTGAACCATGACATTAGTAGTAAACCCTCGTCCTTTATCTAATGATGCTTCTATCACTGATCCTACAGCTAGCTTATTTTTATTGGCTTTTAATTCTAATAATTCTGCTTCGAGTAATATTTTTTCGAGTAATTTATCAATATTAATTCCTTTTTTGGCTGATATATCTTGAGATTGTATTTTACCGCCCCATTCTTCCACTAATAAGTTCATACTGGCCAATTGTTCTCTGATACGTTCTGTATTGGCTCCAATTTTATCTATTTTATTGATGGCAAAAATAATAGGAACTCCAGCCGCTTGAGCATGGCTAATAGCCTCTTTGGTCTGAGGCATAATAGCATCATCAGCAGCTATTACAATGACCGCTATATCTGTGAGCTTGGCACCACGGGCACGCATGGCTGTAAATGCCTCATGACCAGGTGTATCAAGGAATGTGATTTCTTTGCCATTTTTTAGAGTAACCTCATAAGCACCTATGTGCTGAGTGATACCCCCCATCTCGCCTGCTACTACATTGGCATTACGGATATAGTCAAGTAATGAGGTCTTACCATGATCGACATGTCCCATTATAGTGACTATAGGTGATCTAGGATCGGAATCCTCCATTTCCCCTTCATAATTATCTTGTTCTTTATCTTCTTGCTGCTCTATGGTAAGGAATTTCGCTTCAAATCCAAATTCACTAGAAACTAGCTCTATTATCTCAGCGTCTAGTCGCTGATTGATAGAGACCATTACGCCTAATTTAAAGCATGAAGTAATAATTTCAATTGCTTGTCGATCCATGAGACTGGCTAGTTCGCTTACTGTAATAAATTCAGTAAGCTCTAATATATTTGCGTCTTCTCTATCTTCTTCATGTTGCTCATGAGATTTAGGTCTTGTCCTAGTTTTATGTTTAGTATTACTGCTAACACTTGCCCCTAGCTTGGCCATAGTTTCTTTTATCTTTTTTTGTATCTCTTCGTCCGATATTATTTCATCATGTCGTGTAATGGCACTTTTGTTATTGCCTTTATTATTGCGGTTATTTTGGTTTTGCTGTCGATTATTATTGAAACGATTGTTGTGATTATTACGTTGGAAGTTATTACTTTTACTCCCTTGTTGATTATAATTTAATGTGTCTAGTTTTTCAACATCTTGATTGAGTTTTTTTGTTTCTGTATCTATATTGACTTTTGACTTATTAATTTTTTTGCGTTCTCGCTTGCGTTTATCTTCTTGTGTTTCTTTTAATTCATCAAATTTAGAAAGATCAATTGTCTCCCCGGTAATTTTAGGCCCATCTAGCGTTATTTTTTTTCGTTCGATTAATTCAGGTATTTTGTTTCCAACAGTTCCTTCAATTTTTTGTTTTACTTCTATATTTTCTATGGGAGTAGGTTTAATTAATTTTTTCTTGTTTACATCATCTTCTATCGTTTTGCTAGTAGGTTTTACTGATACTTTTAGTTTTTCGTCTTTTTTCTTTTTATCTGCATCTAGGTTTATTTTATCTACTACTTTAGGTCCCTCTAAGGTTAAGGATTTTACTTTGACTAATTCGGGTACATTTTTAACCTTTTCTTCAGATTTAGTTTCTATTACTGGTATATTTGCTTGTTCTACTTTCGGTAAATTCTCTTTTATAGGACATGCAAATTCAGTTAAGGATAGTTCTTCGGCTTCTTGACGTCTTGTATTATAAAGGATTACTTTATCGGCTTCTAGTTTTTGTTTTTTATCAACAGCGAAGACTTTACACAAATAATCATATAATTCATGTGAGATTTTAGTAGTAGGTTTATCAGCCACATCGGTATAACCTGCATGGTGCAGCGTTTCTACCAAGTGATTACGCCCGATACCTAATTCTGTCGCTACTTTTGCTATTTGATATGTTTTACCTTCAGCCATTGTAATTTCTAGTTATCCAAATTTGTTTACTATAGTTTATATAATATCAAAATTAAATAAATATTTAGTCCTATTAATCATTAAATTCTGTTTGGATTATTTTTATCAATTCTTCTACTGTTTCTAGCTCCAAATCAGCTCTGCGAGCTATTTCTTCTTTACTGAGAGCCAAAACACTGCGACCTGTATCACATCCGATACGTTTCAATTCGTCAATAATCCATTGCTCTACTTCATCATTAAATTCATCTATATCAATGTCATATTCTCCTTCTTCAAGGTTTGGAACATCTCGGAACACATCCAAATGGTATCCTGTAAGACGACTCGCTAGTTTTATATTGAGACCACCCTTACCTATTGCAAGTGATACTTGGTCTGGCTTGAGATATACTTTAGCTCGCTTATTCTCTTCATCTATTTCTATTGTTGTCAATACAGCTGGTGCTAATGCTCTTTGTATCAATATCTTGAGATTATTGCTCCAATTGATGATATCGATATTTTCGTTTTTCAATTCTCGTACAATACCATGTATACGACTTCCTTTAATCCCTACACATGCGCCTACAGGATCTATACGCTCATCATAGGACTCTACGGCTACTTTTGCTCTCTCACCTGGCTCCCGCACTATTTTTTTGATGGTAATAAGTCCATCAAAAATCTCTGGCACTTCGTTTTCTAGTAGCTTTTCGAGAAATTTGGGGTCAGTACGTGATATGACTATTGCTGGTCCGGCACCTCTTACGTCAACTCGTTTCACTACTGCTTTTACAGTATCTCCTTTTTTGAAAATATCATTCGGTATCTGTTCATTTTTAGGTAAAATAAGTTCATTACCGTCATCATCTAAGCATAATATTTCTTTGCGCCATATTTGATATACTTCGGCTGTAATCACTTCATTTACTTTCTCGTTATACTCCTGTGTGAGCTTTTCTCGCTCTAGATCAGCTATACGTGAAATCAAGGCTTGGCGAAATGTAAGTATATGGCGTCGAGAGAAATCAATATTGATATCCTCAATACATTCATCTCCCATTTCAAGATCAGGATCTATAAGTTGTGCTTCAGATAGTGATATTTGTGTCATATGATTTATTATTTCATCATTCGGTACAATAGTACGGTTACGATATATTTCTATATCTCCTTTATCTGTATTCACCACAAAATCAAATCCTTCATCACTAGTATATTTTTTACGAATAATGGTACGAAAAACATCCTCGAGTACTTTCATAAGGGTAGCCCGATCAATATTTTTTATTTCTTTAAACTCAGATAGGGAGTCGACTAGTTCTAAGCTGTTCATAATTTAAAAATGTATATTTTTTTGTATTTAAAAATTTATTATTCGTTTGCATGTTTTGATTTGGTCATAAGTAAAAGTAAGTGTATCGCCTTTTATAACTTTGTTTTTGATAGTCCTTTCAGGTATTAATGTCATTATGCTATCATTTGCCATCGTCATTCTCCCTTCATAATTACTACCATCATTTGTTACGACACTCATCAATTTACCTAAATGCTTATGATATTGTCGTAATACTTTGAGGGGATTATCCATTCCGGCAGAGGATACCTCTAAAATATATTTCTCCCCTAGCCATTTTTCTTCATCTAATACTTTTTCAATAATTCTACTGATGATGGCGCAGCGGTCAATAGTCACAGCAGTATCACTTTCTAAGAATAACTGCACTTTATTAAATGCAGCTATATACTTGATATCTACTACATAATAGTCGCTACCTTCTAATGCTTTAGTGGCAAGTTGATCTATTTTATGTAAAACATCTTTCATATAGATATAAATAAAGAGGGGACTTTAATAAGAGTCCCCTTGATGATTAGCTTTTTCCGAGTGCAAATATATGAATTTTATAGCAAAAAAGAAATTCTTTTTTTTTATTACATGACAAAATTGTTTCAAAATTTAAAAAAATGTATTACATTTGCTTTCACAATCATTAAAATACTTTTGTATAAGTTACTAAGTATTTATTATCATTTATAATTCTCAATTTTCTTATCTTAATCATCACTAATAAAAAAAAAATTTATCTCTTGCAATTTTATTCTTTAATATTGAATTGTAATTAAATTAATCAAAAAACAATGTACGACATATTGCAACTCAATGAACTTCCATTGTCTGAACTTAATAAGGTAGCTAAAAATCTCAATATAATTGGCTATGAAAAACTTGATAAACAAAACATCATCTATAAAATACTAGATGTACAAGCAGCTACAGAACCTAAGTTCCTCATCAATGAAGTAAAAAAAGGAAAAGGAAGATCTAAAAAATCCGAAAACACAGCTCAGACTACTCCTATGATTATTGCTGAGCAAGACAAAACAAACGGTACAGAAGAGCATGTGGAGGCGCTTGACCAAGTAGTTGTAGGAAATACCGAAAAACCTAAGCGTGGACGCAAACCAATAGAATTTTTTAAGGAAAAAAGAGAAATTAATAGAGAAATTATTACGCAACAAAAACCCGAAGAGGCAAAACCAAAAAAAGAATTTTTGGGAAACAATTCTTTTACAAAATCTGAAAACGAAGAAGAAGATACAAATGTAATAGAAGAATCCAAAGCTATAAAAATAGATTCTACTCCTGTACCAGGTCTGCCTATTGATTTCAAACCAGGCAATTCATTTATTTATAGTGAGGAAGAAGAAGAAAAAGAAGTAGTAAAAGACAAGGAAAAAGAAGATGCGAATGATAACTCAATCCCAAAAGGATTTATCCCACCCAAACATCATAAATACCATGGGAGCAAACCACAGCCTCAACAACATCAAAATTCAAAAGAGTCCCATTTCGCTCCTGCTTTTGATTATGACCTGGATGGGATAATAGCTGCCGAGGGTTGTCTGGAAATAATGCCTGACAGCTATGGATTTATCCGTTCAGCAGACTATAATTATCTAGCTTCGCCTGATGATATCTATGTGTCCCCCAATCAAATACGTATGTTTGGAATTAAGACAGGTGACATAATTTGTGGAACGATACGCCCTCCTAAAGAAGGAGAAAAATATTTTGCTTTGACTCAGATAAATACTATTAATGGCAAAATGCAAGAGGATATACGAGACCGAGTACCTTTTGATTTTCTTACTCCATTATTTCCACATGAGAAAATCAACTTATGTCATGACCCTAAAAATCTAAGTACTCGTATCATGGATCTATTTACTCCCATAGGTAAAGGACAAAGGGGTATGATAGTAGCCCAACCCAAAACTGGTAAAACTATGCTACTCAAGGATGTAGCTAATGCTATAGCACATAATCACCCTGAAATATATCTTATTATACTGCTGATAGATGAGCGTCCCGAGGAGGTCACTGATATGGAGCGTAGTGTTCGTGCTGAAGTTATAGCCAGTACATTTGATGAGCCAGCTGAACGTCATGTAAAAGTATCTAGTATCACTTTGCATAAAGCTAAGCGTCTTGTAGAATGTGGTCATGATGTAGTAATATTATTGGACTCAATCACTCGACTAGCTCGAGCTTATAATACTGTAGCTCCTTCATCAGGCAAAGTACTCTCCGGCGGAGTAGAAGCCAATGCGATGCAAAAACCCAAGCAGTTTTTTGGAGCTGCCCGCAAAATAGAACATGGTGGTTCTCTTACTATACTCGCTACAGCACTTATTGATACAGGGTCTCGTATGGATGAAGTGATATTTGAGGAGTTCAAAGGAACCGGTAATATGGAGCTACAACTCGATCGTAAATTAGCAAATAAGCGAATCTATCCTGCTATAGATGTAATAAGTTCTAGTACTCGTAGAGATGATCTATTACATGATAAAATGACCTCACAACGCATGTGGGTGATGCGTAAATTCCTTGCAGATATGAATTCCGAAGAAGCGATGAATCTTCTCCTCAATAAAATGAAAGGCACTTCAAGCAACGAAGAGTTTTTGAAAATAATGGGTAATGACTAATTGATATTATATCAGTATTATCTGCTACATCAGGTAATATACTAGAAGCATCGCCCTTGCTATAACAGTAAAGTTGTAGCCAAGCTTCATATCAAAAATAAAAATAATATTAAACCACACCTATGCTCTATAATTCATATTGTATTAAAGCTAAGCTCATAGAGCATAAAATCATACTACAATAATTTGTGTTATAAAAAATACTTCTGATAATTGATGCACTCACAAAAAAAAATACTATTCTATATACATTTTAGACTTAATCATCCCTCCATAGGAGTTTTTCAAAACCATCAAATATATACCCTCACTCCATTGAGACAAGCTTGTTTTATATTGGTCTTGAAATTTATCATTCCATACTTCTACTCCCATTACATTGTATAGTTTTACTTCATAAGTTCCTATACTGGAGATATACAACTGTTTGTTTTCCGAATATATATAAGCATCTATGCTTTCATTTAATATTGCTGCAGGCACACCAGGATCACAAAGAGTAAGTGGAGCAAGCCAATTCACAATATCATTTTCTGTAGTATCCATATATGCATTAGGATATGGTCCTGCACCAAATGGTACATGACCTGCTCCACTATGAGTACGTAAAAAAGAATTGATACCTATTGCCATTGCTCTCGAATGAATAATACTGCTGCCATCTACAGTAGTTATACATCCGAAACCTATGTCAGCACATCCAGATCCATATGGTAATACATCATCTTCTGTGCCATGAAAACTACAAATAGGCGCTTCGTCTGAGCCGATCCATATATCATTACCTATAGCACCACATATATTAATAACACCATTTATATGTGACGAATACCCAGTGCTGCCAGATGCCCCTTCAATTCCACCATTACTAGTTATAATCGTATTGATATAGTCAGGGATATCATCTTCGCTATCCATATAGGCTGCGTGTATAGCTGCTACTGCTCCTGCCGACACTCCACCAATAAATATTTGAGAAGTATCTATTTTAAATAAATTAGCAGTGCTGCGATCTGCTCTGAAATAACGTATAGACCCTTTATAATCTTGTACTGCCTTTACCACCACATCAAACATATCTAATGAATCCGGCAAACCAAAAATATCATACAAGCGATAAGAAATGCTTGCTGTCACATAGCCTCTTTTAGCAAATTCTGTACATAGATAAGTACAGTCAGGCATATTCTCATTTCCCGTAATAAATGACCCCCCGTGGGCAAATATAATCAAGGGGCGTTGAGCAAATGTATCGCCTACTGGCTCATATACATCCATCACGAGTGTAGTGCTCACGCCTGCTGGACTTAATGCTGTGCCATACTCAATGTTTTCAGTTTTATTTACAGTACTGAATATCTTATTGACATATCTATCACCGCATTGTGCCTTTATTTTATGAAATAATATTATATTGATGCTAAATAATAAAACTAATAATTTTTTCATTGTTTTTATAAATTTATGATTAAAAGTAAGAGTTTAATTTCATTTTCAGAAAAAATATTTCAAATATTTCTATTTTTAAACCATGAAACTCAATACAGCGCTTACAATAGGTGAAATAGCTTCTTATATCAATGGAATAATAATAGGGGATACAAATGCTTTTGTACTAGGATTCAATGAGATTCACAAAGTAACAGAAGGGGATTTGACATATGTAGACCATCCCAAATACTACAACAAAGCACTTCAAAGTAAAGCAACTGTTATCATAATAGATAAAGAAGTGAGCTGTCCTTTTGGTAAAGCTTTAATAATAGTAAACCAACCTTTTAATGCATATGTTGCATTGACTAAAAAATATCGACCCTTTCAACCTATTACTCACACAATTGGCAGTAATACTGTAATTCATCCAAGCACTATTATTTTACCCAATGTGGTAATAGGTAATAATGTAAGCATCGGCGCTAATACTATCCTCCATCCCAATGTCACCATTTACGACCATACTACTATTGGTGATAATGTCATCATACATGCCGGCTCTGTGATAGGTAGCGATGCTTTTTATTATAAAAAATGGAATGATAGTGAAATAGTTTATGACAAAATGCATTCCTGTGGTACTACTATAATTCATAATGATGTAGAAATAGGTTCATGCTGTACCATTGATAGGGGTGTAAGCGGAGATACTATAATAGGACAAGGCACTAAACTCGATAATCAAGTCCACATAGGTCACGGTGTAGTAATAGGCCGCAATTGTTTGATAGCTGCACAAGTTGGTATATCGGGCAAGTCAACCCTAGAAGATAATGTAACGCTATGGGGACAAGTTGGAATAAATAAAGATCTAACTATTGGTGCTGGGGCTGTAGTATATGCACAATCCGGAGTACCCTCTAGCCTCGCTGGAGGCAAGACGTATTTTGGATCACCAGCCGGCGAAGCCAAATATAAAATGAAAGAAATCGCTTGGATCAAAAGATTACCAGAGATATGGAAAAAATTAAGCTGATTTTAATATAGGTATATCATTGTTTTATTTATAAAAACAAAAAATTATTAACAATTATTTTATATTTCGATTTCATTTGTAAAAATTAATTTTTATTTAACCAAATTATGTTCTTTTTGGCATTTAATTTGAGGCTTCGCAAGTGCTAATTTTTATTAACCCTAAAACAAATCTTAAGAAAATGGCAATTAATCTTTTAGACCTTATCAAAGGTCAAGTAGGTCAAGAAATAATCAGCAAAATAGCTGGTTCACTTGGCGAAACAGAAAGCAATACTACTAAGGTATTGGATAGTGCTATCCCTACGCTAATCAGTGGATTGATGAATCAATCATCTACTAGCAATGGCGCAAGCACAGTATTTAATTTATTAGGCGAGCAGAAAAACGACGGTAAGATATTTTCCAATATCTTAAGCCTGATAAGTAATGATAAAAGTACCTTATTAAGTACAGGCACTAAATTAGTAAGTCGTATTTTTGGTGACAAAACTAACGGCATTATTGATTTATTAGCCAGTTTTACTGGTGTGAAAAAAGAAACCTCATCAAGTATCATGGCTATGGCTGCCCCTTTAGTTTTAGATGCTATCGGACAACAAAAAGATAAATTAGATCTTGATACCAATGGTATTACTAGTCTTTTGATGAATCAAAAAGATTATATTAAAAATTACTTACCGGTAGGTATCAATAGTGCCTTAGGTATCAGTTCGCTAGATGCTGTAGTAGAGACCGCTAAGGATAATATAAGTAAAACAGTCTCTAACACCGTATCGCATACTACTAGTACTGTAAAAAACATAGCAAGAGATACTAGACAAACTGTAAATAACACTTATGAAAACACTACAGAAAATTCAGGAGGCATAATGCGTTGGTTATTACCATTATTGTTATTACTACTTTTGTTAGGTCTATTAGCCATGCTTGTAAATAAATGTAATAAAGGTAATGGTGGTACTACAGGTGGACAAGTTACTGATACAACAGCGACTCATAGCAACTCTCATGGTCACAAACATACCGCTGGTGATGGTCACAATCATGGAACTGATTCTGCAACTCACGCTAATACGAATAATAATGCTGCAACAAATGTGCCTGTAACTTTACCTAAAGCAACAGTAGATACCGTAACAGGTGCAGTTACTTATGACTTAGGTACTATTATGACCAAAAAATTACCAAACGGTACAGAAATAAAATACCCAACTAATGGATCCGAGGCAGCATTGATCAATTTTATCGAAAAGGGCAACATAGATACAGTTGATAAATCTAAGGGTTGGATCAATCTCTATGATGTACAATTTGTAAAAGGTACAGAATACCGCAAGGGTGCCGCAGAACAAATAGCTAATATTGTAAACGTATTAAAAGCCTATCCAAATGTACAAATAAAATTAGGTGGCTATACTGACAATACCGGTGCGATAGAGGCTAATAATAAAATCTCACAACAACGTGCAGATAAAGTAAAAGCCGAAATGGATAAATCTGGAGTATCAAAGCAAATCACCAAAGCTGAAGGATATGGCCCTCAACACCCAGTAGCTGATAATAACACTGCTGAAGGTCGTGCTCAGAATCGTCGTGTTTCAATCCGTGTTGTGGGGAAATAATCACAACTATATTATGCCTTTCGGTATAATATTTTTAAAACTCTCGAAAAGCTGCCCTATGAAGGCAGCTTTTTTTTATATTTTCATTCTAAATAATAACAGGCATTTAAGTGATAATACTCAAATGCCTGTATGGTAATATGATGTGTGCGGGTGGAGGGACTCGAACCCCCATGGTCGCCCGTCAGATCCTAAGTCTGATGCGTCTACCAATTTCGCCACACCCGCATATTTGAAATGGAACTGCGAAAATATAAAAAAAAATGATAATAATGTCCTACATTTTTTGAGCTTGTAAATACTTGATAGTTTTGCCTTGTCGTAAATGATTGGATTCATAAAAAGTCTGTATGCTATTAAGTTCACTTTTTACACTTTCCTGCTTATATATATCATCTATGTATTGCACTATTTTAAATCCATGAAGAGGCAACACTTCTAGGGCATATTGCATATAACTAGCATCATCATGCTTGATATGCAAAACCCCATTTTCTTCTAATAATTCTTGATATATTAATAAAAATCGAGGCGCTACGAGTCGTTTTTTTATATCTATTTTATTTGGAAATGGATCAGCGAAGGTTATCCAAATTTCTCTAATACTATTTTTTGCAAAAAATCTAGTAATATGTAATATTGAAAATCTCAATAAAAGGCAATTAGTTAAATTATTTTTTACAATAAATTGTGCCCCATGCCATAGTCGATTTCCTTTGATATCTATACCAATATAATTATTCTTGGGATTTTGCATCGCTAATTGAGTTGTGTATTCGGCTTTGCCACAAGCTAACTCTAATAGTAAAGGTTGCGCTGCAGGAAATATAGTATTCCACTTATCACGCACTTTTATGGATTGTTGTTCATGATTGACTAATTCATCACTATGCCACCTCAAATGCTGCCATACACACGGCATTGTATTAATCTCCTTAAATTGTATAAGTTTTCGTTTATTGCTTGTCATTGATATACAACAATAATAATATTGAAATATATTATTCTCCGCAGATCTCACTATGTCTTTTAGCACATAATATATTGCCCAATTGATGCCCCATTGTATAATTGATACATGAATTATTTATATCATTTAATACTGTGTATATATTACCTCTCAGAAAGTAAAACAATCCATCATCCTTACGTATGCGTATAGCCTCATCAATATCATTTAGAGCTTCTATATATGATTTCGTTTCGTATCTTGACAATGCTCTATTATAAAGTGCATCAGCATTCATAGGGTCTAACATGAGTATTTGCGAAAAATTTTTATACGCAGTAATATAGTCTTTGAGCAAATATCGACACAGCCCTTGATTATATATGGCATCCTTATAAAGGGGATCTATACGTATGGCGGAATTAAAATCATTAATGGCTTCCACATAGTTATTCATTTGGCTATGGCATATTCCTCTATTGTTGTAACATTCCTTACTATCATTATTGAGTTTGACCGCTTGAGTCAAGTCTCTTTCAGCATCCTTATATTTATTCAATAGCATCTTACTCAAGGCTCTGTTATACCATGCATAAAAATTTTTATTGTCTTCTTTTATGGCTTTGCCATAACTCTTTATTGCTTCATCATAGTCTTTCATTTCATGATAGCTCAATCCAATTAGTACAAATTCATTTAATTTATTATTTTGCCCTTTTCTTAAAATTGTTATTATCAATATTATATACGTAAATAGTGTTTTCATCTGTTATTGTATAATTGCAAATTTACCTACTTTTTTAAGATTGCCATCAGCGCTTGAGGAGAACACTAAATACACCCCTGAAGCAACATCCTGCCCTAAATAATTTTTACCATTCCATGCTACCGTGCCACCATTGGCTGTGGTCTCATAAACAAGAGCACCACTTATATCGGTGATTTTTACATAAGCATTTATTACAAGCTGTTGGATTGTGATCATTTGATCTTTGTTTATAGTAAAAGGATTAGGAAATATCTTAAGGTCAAGCTCTTCTAAGCTCCCTGCAGTAGCATCGCTGCGATAACTGCTTACTCCATTATCACAGCTAATAAATACTTCTCCAGTCATATGGTTTATAGCAATACTATTGACTTTATTATCTAATAAGGGTGAGGTTTCGGCAGTGAAATGTAATAATTCCTGTGTGCCATCAGCACTGATCAAATATACCCCATCATTAGTACCAACCCATTTGCGATTTGCTCCGTCTATTGTTATAGCACTTATAGCTACATTTTCAAATAAATAAGATCCAATACCATCCAGCGAGGTCCGTATAAGATCAGCATCACAGTTATTAAAAATATCATAATTGCAACGCATCACAGCTATTCCTGACTCGGTGCCAACCCATATATCTCCATTTATATCCTCACACATACTATAGATAATACCGCTCGGGATGCCTTTACTATTATCTATCTTCGCCCATTGATCATCTGTAGTTATCATTATATCTTCACCTGGATCATATACGATAAGCCCCCCAAATCTTGTCAATAGCCATAAACGTCCATAATAATCCATCATGAGCTTACGTATAGTTCTATCTGTAGCTCCCGCTCCTAAGGTAAATGATTTCCATATACCATTATTATTACGCACTGACAAGGGTTGATTAGCTCCGGCATTAGCTACCCATAAATTACCATCATCATCATATAGCACATCCGCTATAAAATAAATATTGTTATCCACAGTGTTTTTCTGTAATGAACTATTTGTTTCATCGTACCAAGTATATGTATTGTCTGTATTTAATGTATATACTCCATTAATATAAGATCCTGCAGCTATTTGTTTATTGTTTTTATTTATGGCTATTGATGTAAAATCATATTTATTGCTAAGTCCTACAGTGTTATATTCATTATAATTATACCAATCATATCCGGTATAATAATTGAATCCTGTAGGTAGATAATTACCGATATGTCCATTTGGTGCCATCCATATTTTATTGTCTTGATAAGTGAGCCAATAAGCATAAGGAAATGGAAAATTGGCATACCAAGGACGAAAGCTTATAGCTCCGTCGGTGATAAATAGTCCTACTGCATCTGCAATATAATAGTCGCCATTGATTGCTATAGCATCTTGGCTTTTATACCCCCATGTATAACTTATAAGTTCTTGTGTGCCATCATCATATAATAGTTTTACCATATCATCGGTATAACTTGATCCGATATATAATGATGCTGTAAATATAAGCCCATCATCGGTGCTATGCAATGAACTAAAACGATAATTATTCTCTACATGAAAGGATGAGAATGTCAATCCATCATAGGCATATATTGTGTCTTCTTTTACTATAAAAAGTCGGTCATCATGTACTACAAGTTTTTCTATTTCTCCATTAGTAATTATGAGATTTTGATGCCATTCATTATAATTAAATAACTCTGGACTGTTGAGAGTTGCTACTTTTACTCCATTACTGGTAGCGGCGTATATACTATCTCGCCAGATAGCGATATCATTTATTTTTATATAACTAGCACTCTCACCTATGATATAGGTATCTTTAAATTCATGTTTATTTAAATCATACAATACGATACCGAAATCAGTACACATATACGCTATTGCATTATAGATTTTTATACTATTAATAGTTTTGGTAGAAGATAGCGTTTTGTTTTTTATATCGGGCTTGTTTATAACTACATTATTTTTTATAAAATCTAGATTGCTGTTTTTATAAGCAATTATAATATTATCGGTAATGGGGTCATAAGCTGCATACTGTATCCTCCAGTCGCTCAATCCAGTCGTCTTATCGTAAAATGTAAGTGATGCATCCGACTTGGTATAAGTAAAAAAAGAATATTCTGAAATACAGATCACTTCATCAGGTGCATCAATTATCTGTCTCAGATTACTATTGCAAATATGGTTGCGCCATGTGGCTGTAGCAATAGGTTGTGATGCAGTATGAATGTATGCTGTACATAGTATTAGTATAAATAAAAGAAGCCGTAACATAATACAAATTTATAATAAATACTATTTAAGATTATTTTCTAATGAAATTAAATTCCGAAAAAACTTATTCTTACATAGCCTATATTTTATAATAGTGAAACGTTAACGCTATATAATATGACCCCATCTATTTATGCAGTATGCCATTGTGATTTATAGATTATACTTCTAAGTATAAATCATACAGCAGTAAATGCTGCATTGATAGATGTTGATACCAATATAATTTTAATTGATCGGTCTATTACTTATATCCTTTTGGTATTAGTTCATTTTTTCAAAACGCATAAAGCATAATTCGGATTAAACATAATTTATAATCCGACCAACCCATACTTCTATTTCTAAATTTAGATTATATTCTTTAAGCTCTTATTTGCACATATTACGCATACCCTTTTCCGGTACCACATATTGAAACTGTACTGCTTATATGATGATTATGGGTTGTATTATACCACCAAGTTTTCAGGACAATTCATTAAGATAGAAAATAATAATCTCGTTGCCTAATGCACAAACCCAAAAAAAATATTCTTACTAATGTCCTCTGACACTGCTCTATTCTGTATGATTATACACAAATTTTCCATTGATAATAGTTGCTAAGACCTTTGTATTTAATATCTCAGTTCTATCTATAGTCATTATATCCTTGTCGAGTACAGTAAAGTCTGCATACATTCCTATTTGTATTTTTCCTTTTATATCTTCGTCAAAGCTTGCTTGCGCAGCCCATGTTGTCATTCCCTTAAGTGCAGCCTCTTTGCTTAGTGCATTTTGTATCTGGAATCCCCCAGCTGGAAACCCTTCCTTGTCAGTGCGTGTAATAGCTGCATAGTAAGTGAGTATGGGTGACACTTGCTCTACTGGAAAATCAGTGCCCAAGGGCATCCAATTATTTTGTTGTAATAATGAATTATAAGCATAAGCAAAAGATAGCCTATCATAACCCAATCGCTCATCGACCCAATACATATCACTAGTAGCATGTGTAGGTTGTACTGAGGGTATAATATTATACATACCAAATATATCAATATCACTAGGAGCGATTAATTGAGTATGTTCTATACGCCATCGTCTATCATTTTTTTGTTGTAAAATATTTTTATATAATTGTAAGACTACCCTATTCGCTGAGTCTCCTATACAGTGTACGGCCGCTTGGTAGTTGTGGTCATAACATAATTGTAACCAAGATTGAATACTATCTATATGATACAACATAAGCCCCCTATTATGAATATCATCACTATACGGATGCAAGAGACAAGCTCCACGGCTACCCATAGCACCGTCAGCATACAATTTTACTGTAGCTAAATTGAACATAGGGGTCCGTAAAGCTGGTGTATTGATGATATAATTATAATTGCTCTTATCAGCACTCAACCAAGCGTCAATGCGTATTTTTAATTCTCCTTTATTTTGCAATTCGTGTATTATTGCTACTACATTTTCAGTAAGCCCGGCATCGCTCACACTTGTAAGACCATTACGCAGACATACTTCTTGTGCCATTAACAATGCCTCTTTTATTTCTTTAGCTTCGCTGCTGGGTATTGCTTTCATTACAGCCTCTGCAGCATTATCTATGAGCAGTCCTGTACATTTTCCGTTTTTCAGATGCACTATTCCACCATCTATATTAGTACTTGGCGTAATTTCTGCTATTGCTAATGCTTTACTATTCGCTACCGCAGCATGGCCATCTATACGTCTAAGCACTACTGGTATATCAGGAAAAATAGAGTCTAGTAAAGTGTTGTCTGGCATGGCTTTGTTATCCCAATCATTTTGATCCCAACCTCTACCGAGTATATAATCTTTATGATTTATTTCATGAAACGTAATCGTACTATCAAGAACTGCATCCCATGAACGAGTATTCATGAGATTGGCTATCTGCATACTCAGTCCCAATCCATAAAAATGGCAATGGGCATCGTTGAATCCAGGATATACATAGCTGTTTTTTAAATCATACTCTTCTGTAAAATTATATTGCGATATCAATTCATTTCTTAATCCTAGCCCTACTATTTTACTCTCTTTTATAGCTATAGCCCTTACTATGGTATTCCTATCATCTGCTGTATAGAATGTAGCATTATATAATAAAGTGTCTGCTTTTTTCTTTTCAGTACATGAATGCTGAATAAATATATATACTAGGAAAATAATAATTCTATTCATGCTTATATGTTTATATATATAAATGAAAAGTTAATTATTTTTGAAACAATTTAATTATCTCATCTCGCACTTTTCGATTGGATGTCCAATTCATTGCTTGTTGTATATCTCTTTTTTCAGCATTGGTAATATGAAAACTCATCCCTGCCTTTTCATTTTCATTAGTGGGTATATATTCTAATGAATGAAGATGTATATGAGACCCCAAAACCATTTGCACACCAGCATATATATAATCATCATTAAAGTCTGCCAACTCATCTCTATTAGAATATATATGACCTATAGGTCTTATGATTTTATCTATTATATCACTATAGCTATAGTCTGGTATTTTAAAATCCTTATGTAGATTGCGCAAATGTATTATATGTACCCCCGAGGTGTTCTCGAGGATCCAATCTTTTACCAACATTATATAGTTCAACTGTGTGCTCATGCCATAGTTATCACGCATACCAGCATCCATAACCTCTACTGTGGGTGATGTAGGCAACATTACTGTGGGTAAAACATAAGAATATGTAGCATTCATACGTACAGCACTACTGAGTAATAGGCTGTCGGCTTGGTTATCGTTAAATAGAGCATGAATATCTACTCCGTCAAATTCTAATAATGTTTGTGTAATACTATCTGTTGTCGGTGCAGCCAGACAAGTAAGTCGTTGACTACTGATGATAAGCTTACGAGCATCATTGATGATAGTAGGAGTCAATACCAGCATAGGTATTAATCCATCTTGCTCCGGCTTTTTATAGTAGGACAAAGGCCGATTAAGTAATTGTTGTGTGTTTCTATTATAGCCTTGCTCCCAAGCAAATCCTCTGTCTTTGCTATACTTTACACCACTTATAACAGTATATTTGCGCATGGAGAAAGCATCATTGACCAATCCAGTGAATATCACTGCATTGAGAATATCTTCACTTATGTGTTCATTATACTTTTGAATACATATATCATCAAGGTTTTGTTGTATATATTCATAATATAAATTACGATAATAAGCTAGTGCCATCATACCCCCGCTACTTCCATTCATCATTACACAGTGTTTGATCATATTATATTGTGTAGCTGAATCCAGTGTTTGTAAATTGAGCATAGTCCAATAAGCCGAACTCAAACCACCACCACTACTATTGATAAGTATCAAGGGGGGTTTTATTGATCCTGTGTTTTTTTTCCAATTATCAAGTATAGCTAATATCTTATTTTTATCTTCTACTTGCAAGCTATAGTTATGTGATTGTGCTATGTGGTTGTTTGTATATTCAAATTTTTTGTTATAATCCAAGCCATAGGCTTTATGACGAGGAGTAATGTCAAATATTCCCACTATATAATTGATGAATACCAAGAACATAATAAAACCAAACGTAACCCAATTATGAAAAAAATAACCCAATATGCCTATTGCACTTACAACCAATGAGAATAATAAATAGGTTGATCCCGCTGCAGGTATTTGTACCAATGGATATTCCATAAATAAACCTAATAGCAATAATATCAAATATCCTATAAGTAAGATCACAATGGAGTTTAATTCATTACGACGAAATATGTCAAGTATAACACCCGTAGTGCTTTTATTTACTTTTGTTTTTTTGAATTTCATACTATAATGAAAAAATGAGCGTACTTGACGCCAATAATAATCATCTACATTTTGATCCACATCTTGAAATAATTCAGCAAATTCAGGTGAGGATATTTTTATCTGTTTATTAGTATAAAAAAAATAGATTACTGTAGTGCCCGAAATCAAGAATAATCCTATTACAAATGAAATCAAATTGCCTATGATATTATACATATTAACCAATTCATAATACCGTTGAAAAACAAAAGATTGATAAAAAAATAATGATAAAAAAAACAGAGGAATAATGCTATTATTTAATACAAAATGTGTGAAGGGCTGCTTGATATAACTGAGAAAAGGATAACGATGACTATGCAGTAAATATATCGTAATATTCCAACTTATAAAAAATCCACCAAAGCCCATACCAGTAAACAAAAAACTCAAAAAACCTACTTTATGCATATACTCAGGGCATAAAAATAAATAGGGTATCCCTAATGATGTACCAAAGGACTTAGTTATTATCAACATCAATAATATCCATAATAATAAAAGTAAAACATGCTTTCGCATATTCAATATCAATAACTGAATAGGAAAAGAATAATAAAAGTGTTTTACTAAATCGTTCACTTAATATTGTTATTTATAGTATAATGGATGAATATTGACTTGAGAAATAGACAAAAAATTTCATGCTGTAGTTGTATGTATAAAAATATTTCGATTTTCAGTAAATATACCTATAATGAAATA